>SMTZ1_10008346_pt1 | contig 10354 bp, 11 predicted proteins | sample DeeMarSWOR136_30_FD_25667 | JGI IMG/M metagenome (IMG submission 25667) | reverse complement strand
TCAGTGCTTCTATGATGAGCCTACCAACGCCCTTTCTCTGCGTTTTGACAGCAATTGTGTCCAAGTGCAGGGTTTTAACAAATGTCATAGGCAGTGTATAAGCAAGTAATGTAGCCTCAAGCTGCGAATCCACAAGAACAAACATGAGAAGATGTCCTGGTTCCTTCAGACGGTCCTTTATCTCACTCTCTGAGTACCTGAGATCTGTCCTGAATGCCTTACGTTCTATCTCCATGAACCAATCAATATGCTTCTTCTCAAGCCTGTGGGGAAACAATATCTTCACTTCACCAGAATATATCTTGGAGAGGCTCTCATGAAGCCGCTTCCATGTTGGTTCATCGCTCTCTGGCTGGTCCTTCAGACGCATTTCCTTACAGCTCCTGATTTCTCATCACATGGGCGAATTGCATCAAACTCACATGCCATATCTACTGCAGGCTGATTGTATCAATCGTTCAATAAGTTGACTATAGGTGTATCCAGCCTTCATTGCCATGTAGGGATAAAAGGAAATATCTTTCTCTTCGAGATCGAAGTCCATTCCAGGTAGCGGATTTATCTCTAAGAAGAATACCTCATCCTTCTCATTCATTCTATAGTCAATTCTTGCAAAATCAGGAACTTCAAGGACTTGACAGATATCTAAGGTGAGTCTTTCAATCTCCTCCCTCAATGTATCAGGTATCTGAGCTGGACAGACGTAGTTGTCTAGGTCTTCGAAGATGGTCTTTGCCCGCTGACCATATACTCCCATGACTTCAGGAGGTAATCTTGTGAAGTCAATCTCAAGAATTGGAAACACTTCGAGAGGGCCTTCAGGAGAACCTAATACTCCTACACTGAACTCACGCCCCTCTATGAACTGCTCCACAAGAATTGACTGTTGGTATAACTCAATCATTTCCCCAAGTTTTCTCCGAAGCTCATCACGATTTCGCACTACATTGTCTTCATTGATCCCCACAGATGAGCCCTCCTCGTTTGGCTTGAGGATGACAGGAAATGGGATGTCTGCAGATTCTGACTCTTCCACTGCACGAAAGACATGGAAAGCTGCAGTGCGAATCCCATGATATGCGAGGATCTTCTTTGTCCAAGCCTTATTGAGACAGACTGCTGTTGATAGAATGTTTGCGCCAATATAGGGGATTCCCAGCATTTCAAGAATCGCAGGGATATGCGACTCCCGACTTTCTCCACGTATACCTTCGGATCGGTTTAACACCAAATCAGGTTTCAATTCCTTGAGGGTTTCAATAACATCCTCTTTGGCCTCAATGAAGACATATTCATGCCCAGCATCCTCTATGCCGCGCTTGATTAGCTCAATCGTGTGTGGTGGATCGTACTCCACCTCAAACTCCGATTCTCCAAGACGTGTATTCAGTATCAATGCAATACGCATCTATTTCACACCTAGAGAATATCAACACTGGTTTAATACCTTAACGAAGTCAAATTAGGGACTCAACAAGACATTCGGAGCCATTTGACGAATCCCTGTGTACTCAAAGCGTGAAGGAAGAGACCTCTTCACGAAAGATAGACAAAACCTCGTTTTTCAGTTCGCGCGGTACTGTTATTGGCTCGTAAATGTGTGTGAATTTTTTAAATAGCTCGTCCTCCCTATCGAGAGCCTCTTGATACAAATCGCTGCTTTTGAATTCGTCAATCAAGTCGCCTTTAGCTCCCTTATTCACGGCAGAAAGGAAAGCAAAGAGTTGCTCGTTTCGAGCCATTTCGGTATTAGCATAAGTGAGTGCAGATTTGCCACCAAAGAGCGTGAAGAAGTGCCTGTTAGAGGCTGAGAACATATTCTGTCTAATTCCAATTGCAGAGGGTTCAATTCCTCCACCCACACATAGGAGATACATCTTTGCGCATATTGTGCAATCGTGGCACCAATGGTAGTCCCTCCCAGATTCCTTCTCAGTGAAGCAGCTCATCTGATACTTTGCATAATGTGGGTATCTATGTGCAAGGATTCGCTGGACCATCATGTCCATAAGTGGTTCAATGAGGCTTCCAGTTCTAATCGAACCCCCTGAGAACATCTGAGTGATTTGGTCAATCTGTACAGTCCACTCATGAGATTGGTCATAGCACGGATATACAAGCCACTTACCTTCGGCATCCATGTACGTAGCTGATGCAGTCTGCTCATTCCCAAAGAGCAGGTACTTCGCATTATTCGCGTAGGCAAAAGGAATTAGCTCCAGAGCGTATTCAGTTGTCTGCAGACCCCAACCAAATTCAGAGAATGGGAGACCCAAGTGGTCATAGTTTCTGAACCGTCCGGTGTCATGGTGAAGGATTAGCAGGTCTTTTCCAAACTCCTTCTTGAATTTCTCTCCTAGCGCCTTCTTATGCTTCTCTTCATATGTCATGCTCTCTTCTACGATAAAGACTGCATGAGGATCGAGGCCAATCTCATCTGCCAGTGCATAAGTGAGAAGACTGTCTTTCCCGAAGCTTAGCCCCACAATTGCCCTATGGGGAGAATCGACAGGCTGTTTTGATGGAAGAACGATTTCAGGATTTAAGAATCTGTAATTAGTGTTGAAGAACCTGCGTACAGCATCAGCTGTATCAGTTCCATCCACTTCAGTGCAAGAGGGAATGTCTTTCAAGAAATTCTGAGTGAAGTAGGGTTCCAACAGGGGTCGTCCGGAGTTATATGTAGCCTCAGATTCGTTAAAAACTAGGGGAAGATGCATTGTCGTAGCTAGCACCAGATTATCCCTGAGCGCAACTTGAGTGTCTCTTGGAGTGGATTCCCATACCTCCTTGGGATAGCTGATTAGATAGCTCCTTCCCTTGAATACAACAACAATACCATAGTCGCTGATATCTGACTGAAAATCCAAGATGATGACCCCTTATCTCGTTCAACATAATTCGGATAACTCTTCCCAATCACTGTGAGCTGGTCTAGATTCAACAAGCAATCTAGCCTTTGCGTAGAATGAGTCTTGCATAGAATACAAGGTCCTGTTGTTCCTTTTCGATGACCTCAAAGCCATGATTGGCGGCCACTGCCAGGAAAGTCTCCAAATTCTGATTTCGAAGATATGCTCCATAGCCAGTTTCATTTCTTGTGCCGTCAGGAAAGGACACACTCAAAGGGACTATGAAATACTTCATCTTCGAGTCAATATCCTCTGGGACTTCCACATTGACATCCCACATCAATAACTCTCCCCCAGGCTTCAAGACTCGGGCAATCTCAGAGAAAATCGTGTCCAAATCTTCAAAAGGCACATACATGAGTGTGAAGAAGATCGTTGCAATCCCAAAGGAGTTCTCTAGGAATTGCAGCTCTTTGGCATCCATGACTAGCTTCAGGGCATCACTTGCAGTTCCTTCCAACTCTGGCATCTTGTTATCTATCGCGACTACTTGACGACCTTTGATTTGGCCGATGATTCCTTCTCCGCCGCCTCCAATGTCTAATATCCATTCCTCGTCACATGGAAAATCAGAGAGGCTAACTACTTGATGGGGCAGCTGGTAGACTTCCGACATGTCAATTTCTGAATGATGGTCGGACATTACAACAAATCTCTAGGAGCGTCGGGTTAAAAGGTAACCGTTCATGATTCCGCTGGATATTAGGATTGGATGGCTATATATGACGTCATTGCGTAGTAGTCCAAAAAAGGGAGAGAGGAGGTGAAATCCTCCTCTCGAAGGCGTGCGATTAGCTGATATGTGCTTCAACTGAACCAGTGTCACTCTGAATCACAACAGTCACTATCTGGCTAGCTGTATCGTAGTCATCTGATTCATAATGGTTTGACGTTATCTGAGTCCAACCGGGAGCATCAATCTCTACACTGCCAGTACCAGCAGCAGCTTCGATGCTGCCGCCAATTCCAGAGGGCAGGGCTACGTTCAGATCAACCATTCCAGTAGTGGTTTCGAAGCTGTAATCTGGACTTCCCACTATGACCACACCACTTCCCATGTAGAAGTCAATAGCGCCGGTTTCTGTTGTGAGAGTAACATCACCAATGTGTGCACCCTGTATAATATCACAATCAATGGAACCAGTAGTGCTCGTAACATCCAGCGTATAATTGACACCACTGCCTAGAGTGATGTTCGCAGCTAATACTGAATAGCTGAGGGTGATTGTGTTCGAGGAGAACGTGACAGTTGGAGCGCTAGTTTCCTGTACTGTTCGGTTACTCGCACCTACGTCAATCCTATACAACAGCGTCGCATTGTCTTCGAAATCCACATTTACAGAACCAGTTGTGACATCAACGTTAAGATTGACTGGTCCCGTAGTTGCGCCTACCGTACTCTCGAAGTGATAATACACAGTATCATCGCCCATGAACCAGCCCCAAGTTGTGGGACCAAAGTACGTGAGGGCACCTACGACGACCGCACCAACGATTAACACACCAATTATGCACACTACCATTCCAGTATTTCTTTCGTAACTAGTCATTTCCTATACCTACTTTGCGATGCGATCGGAGAAGGCGATGCCACTCTTCACGCAGTCTTTGATATTCCGAATCTTCATCCAGAACAAAACGACGCATGATTCGGGATGCATCGCCTCGAAGAGAGGGAGGTAGCTTGTGAAAGCTCTTTTCATCTGCAATGGGTAAATCAGAGTTCACTGCATTCTCCCGTTCAATCAACCGTCTCAAAACGCCCATAGCCTCCTCGACCTGAGACTCTGGAATCTCAATACCATAGACCGAGAGGCTTGAAACAATAGACTTGAGACGGTCTTTAGCAAACTGTGCAACACCGCCATTGGCTTCCATCATTCCACTTATCCCAAGGCGGTATTCTTTAGCTGTTGCGCGGTAATACCTTTGAACTATGCCAGTTGGCGTCATTTCGGTACGTTCTTGAACAACGACACCAATGTCCTGCAACTTCTGAATGTGATGGAGGATTGTACCTGGATTCTTGCCCAGTTTTTCTGAGAGCTGCTTGACAGTGTACGAAGCGTTTACCAGATACTCAAAGATAATGCTCGCCCTAGTTGGCTCGAAGAGGACCTTGATCTTATTAGCATCGGTGATGACTTCCAAATCCTTCAGGGGAGCATTTGTTGACCCATTCTCCACGATTCACGTACCTCCAACAAGATTTACATTAGGCTCGTCCTGACTTGCACTTGATATCTCAATACCACTCAGAATCATGTATAGCCTACTTAGAGCAATCACCAACGCGGGAAGAACAATGAGTATTAGAACAAACGCTGCGATGACGGCATAGATAGCTGCCGCCATAAGTTCAACTCCTAGAGTTGGTTGCATAAAAGCTGCAATACCAATGCCAAGCGGAGCAAACATGAAGATGATGATTAAGATGAAAGTAAACCAAGTAGAGTAGACTCTGTCGAAGTATTTCCAGGACAGGCGTATTGACTGGCGCGTAGCATCAAGAACTGAGTAATTATCAATGATTGCAGGAAACACCATGGTCATCATTCCAGATGATAGCATGATCCAAAATGCGCTTAGCGCCGTTAGAACAGCTCCTGGAAGACCTGTGACCACATAGCCGGCCAAGAAAAGGATTCCATATACTAGAATGAGGGGTAAACCGATAACTGCGAATATGGCGATTCCTCCACCTGCAAGAGAGAAGAACTTCTTTCGATACCATACAAAGACTCCCTCAGCAGATGTTCCTGCGCTCTCTACTATCTCTCTGCCCATTCCGAAGACAACACCAATGGCTACGAAGAAGGGAGTCACCAGAAGCAGGATTGCGAAGATTCCAAGGCTAGCCGCAGCCGGATCCGGCTGAGATACGAAGACAGCTTCCATGACAACACCCAGAGATTCAAAGAAGGCTACAAAGCCCTCAGGTCCACCTACTGCAAAAAAAAGCGGAATCGATACAATCGCGAATCCAATCATCATGACTATCACAGTTACAATGAGAACGCCAATCATCCCTAGAAGGAAAGAAAGGATGTTCTTCACCGCGAACTTGAAGCTCACTTTGAGGTCCTCTATCAGTACTCCAATGCTTGCGTTTTTGTTGCTCATTGTATCACCTGATTAAAATGATAGAGAGTGCCCCTTTGAAAAGTCATTCGAGGCACTCTCAGATTAGAAACCTCCTATACAAAGGGAATTGGGAGAGGCTTTTGGGTTGCCACCTGACCACCGGTCATCTCGGCATATACTTTCGTGAATGCGATAATCGTCATGGGTAGCAGGACTAGGAGCCACAGGAATGTGACTAGCACGGTCCAGACCATTATTGTGATGGCCACTGCATCAAGGACAACTGCACCAGTGAGTGGAGCAGTGAGCCCCCAGAAGACGACTGGGCCGTATGATGCAACAGCCAACACGATTATGGCACTCAGTAGTCCATAGACATGATCAAGGCGCTCTCGCGCAAGGTGGAATGACTCCTTGAAGGCATCCTGAACACCCTTACCATAGGTCATGGCTGGGAACACCATTGCGCATAGCCCGACAGTGATGAACACCCAGGTAAATGTAAACACAGAGAGGAGAGTAGAGATAGCAACATTGACAGTGTAGCCCATAAGGATGGATACAGAGCCCCAGACAACCAGAGGAGGAAGTATAATGATTGTTGTCAGAAGGACTCCGGCACCTCCAAAGGTCAGGAACTTATGCCTGAACCAGGAGAAGGCTCTCTCAGCCTTGGTTTCACCATGCGCGACTAGATCCTTGCTCATGCCATAGATTGAACCAACCACAGTCAGAAACAGGGCAATAAAGGGGACTATGAATAGAATTGCAACCCCACCAACTGCCCAAGGATTGCTCTCAGCCCAGGCTGCGAGCCCCAGACCAATTGCTTCCCATGCCGCTGGACTGGTCCCAACCATCAATAGCGCGGCAACGGCTATCGGTACCATCACCAAACCCATCAAAAGGACAACAGCAATCAGCATTCCTAGATTAGCTAAGAAATAGCTGAGAATGTTTTCCTTTGCGAGCCTAAAGCTCGACTTCAAATCATCAACAATTGTGTTGTATGATGTAGACATTGTTTTCACCTTACTTTATGAAATTTCCAAACTGTCTGTCGTGTAGGCGCCCACCGACTCTGCAATCTCTCGGACTTCATCAGGATGTCCGAAGAGTGCACAAGGGGTGTCCTCGTTTGTGAGGAGATGCTCATTCTCACGAATAGCTGTGAACAACGGACTTGCAAGTCCATCCCTGAAGGATGCAGTGGAGAGGTTGTGCGTGGCTAGATTGGAAACAGGACATGCGGTTAGATCCCCCGAAGGAGTGACATGCGCGAATCCTCGACCCGCAGATACACATCCACCAAAGTAATCCTCATCTCCAGGAGAGTGAATTACATAGAAGGAATTCCCTCTGCGGTACTCAAGGACCTTTGTTCGGAAATCATCCCTCTCCACTGCTGTAAGCATTAGTCCAGACTTGTCGTTCAGGGAATCATGACCAGTGCCGGTCAAGTTCTCATGCATCATAGGAATGTACTCAATGAACACTCCAACCAATACACCAAGGTCAACAAAGCGATCCAAGTTCTCCGGCGTCATCCAGTATTCGTAATTCTTTCTGGTTATCGTGACAGAGATACCAGAAGGAACTCCGATGGATTTCAGTTGTGCCAGAGTCCCGATTGCTTGCTTATGCACTCCCCTACCTCGCCGGGAATCGGTGAGCTCTTCACTGCCCTCAACACTGACGATAACAGCAATGTTCTTCGTCTTTTTCAGGCGTGCATAGTCGCTAACAGTGAGAGCAGTCCCGTTTGTGAGAATGATGAAGAATCGATCATCGAATTCCTCACAAAGCTGGACAAGTCCACGGAACAGGAAGGGCTCACCGCCGGCTATGATAAAGGAGAACACCCCAAGATCACTTGCATCTGCAATAATGTCACGCCACTCGTTGTAGCCAAGAGCAGGTCTTGCTTTAGAACAGTCTGTAGGATGTCTGCTCTCAAGTGTGCCTACTGCAGCGGCATAACATCCGACACAGCTCAAGTTGCATTGGGAGGTTATGCTGAGAATTAAGAAGGGAGGGACTCTAAGTCCAGACTTCAAAGCCTCTTGGCGGAGCTTCTCAGTCTTCTTGTATGATCGTGCGAGTCTGAGGCCAGCCCTTAGATACCGTGGATGGCGTGCTACCCACGGCATGAAGAGGCGCGTCATGTTAGAGTCAAGACCATCAAAGACTCGATCCATGAGTCCCGTTGGTCGGATTCCATTGGCGTGCTGTTTGAGAGTTACTACCATTTCGCTTCACAACATGAACGTTTGGTACATATCAAACATAGCCGCATTTGCTTATAAAGTGTTTGGTAAACGTCAAACGTTGCATGACTTGCAAACGTTTAAATTCCATTGCATGATAGTCAACACATCCCACCAATTTGAGATGATTGAAATGAAGCACGCACTAATTGTTTATGACACAACTTTCGGAAACACGAAACTACTGGCTGAAGAGATTGCAGCAGGGATTCAAGATGCAGGTGAAATAACCTGTGTAATCAAGCATCATAAGAAGCTAAATGGGTGTGACATCAGAAGGTTTGATGCCTTTCTTTTCGGCAGCCCCATTCACGCTGCAATGGCCACTCGCGGAATCAAGAGCGTAATCAAGAAAGCCGCAAAGGCAGGTCTTGATGGAAAGATAATGAGCACATTTGACACGCACATGGGGCATGAAGGAAGAGGTGTCAGAAACATGGAAAAGCTCTTGACCAAGGTTGCCCCTGATTCTCGCCTGATCAGTCCAGGATTCTCAGCAGCCGTGGATGGCTTTAGAGGACCACTAAGCGGAGTGGAAATCCCCAAGGCACGCGAGTTTGGAAATACTCTTGGAAAAGAGATTCTAGGCTAGCCTCAAATCTGAGTGAGGCGCCATCTCACTTAGGCACTTTTTCTTTGAACCATCATTCAGGGATTCAGATTTGCGAGAGAATGAGTTCTTTCTCATCGACTCTGATCATGTCATCCACTCATATGAGCCTGAGATATTCATGAGAAAGATGGAGGATTTTGCTGCAGTACTGGATGGTGAGCTGCCTCAATGATATAGAGAAGGAATTATTATGCTGACCACACATGTCTTTCAAGCATATTGAGGTTGGTCCCTTGAATCGCTGTGTGAAATGTGGAGTCGAGATAGACGACCATCAAAGTAGTCATTTTGTCGGTCGATGTGCCGAGTGTTTCACTGAATGGGAAACACTTCGTACGAATGCAAGGCTAAGTGGGGTGGCGATAATAGCGATGGGTTTCCTCTTTCTTGTCACCGCGATGCAGTGGGGGATTGGATTTGCACCCGCCAATGAATTTCTCCTCCTGGTAGCTGGAACCATCGCATTTGGCTTAGCAGTCTTCCTCTGGGCCCGTGGTGAATTGAGTCAAAGGGGCTCAAAATATTAGCTTATGATTAGAAATATGATTCTGAAGCTGGATTCTTCCCAAAAATGATCAAAAAATGAGAAATCAACAGGTTTTTCTAATCCCTTTCATAATATTCCCCGATGGATAGGAGATGAAGACGCTCGGTTCTGTAACGAAATACTATAAGTTTGTGGACCCAGGTACACGAATAATGCTAGAAAATCAGATGGACACTGCAGCCGACTACAAGGATTTCGTAAGGCGTTTTTGCACTGCGGTAACATCTGAAGAGAGCCATGATGAACGTGTGTATCTTGCCGCCAGACTCGCATTACATTATGGCGGACATGATTCTATGCCCAGACTTGTCAAAAAATATCCAAGCTCAGTACTTGCTCGACCGTACTACCTCTTGTTCTTAAGACATACTTATGGCGATATGCCTTTGATGAGAGTGGCTGAATCTATCAGAGAGGCTCTGGATTCGACTCCGGAAGATTGGATAAAATTGGATCTGCTCCTTCGTGAATGGCAATGCTACAATGCCATTAAAGATGTGAGCCAATTGCAGACCGCGAATAGAGGCATGCGCGAGCTTATTGAGTCTGATGTCGACCTTGAGTGTTTCATTCCGGGAATCTATCATGTTATGATGCAGGGACGAAAGGAAAGCGAACTAGATGATGCTCTTCAGGAAGCATTGAAAATCGCCCGGAAGTATGATGATCTGGTAGTCATGGCAAGACTCTTCGCTCTTAATGCCGCCTTCATTAGAGACACTGACGAGGCTTTAGCTGAGAAATGCTTTCATTTTGCTCGAGAATTAGATGAAGACCTTGGCTTCGATCCCAAAAGTGTCTACTCTCTCGCTATTTAGGATTTAGTGAAACCCAATAAGTCAAATGCCCTCGTGAGTATAAGGAAATGGCTCCTCAGTACCACACCCGAGGGGCTAACGCGTCACTGGTGGCTTGGCAGGGATGCAAGAAT
>SMTZ1_10008345_pt1 | contig 10354 bp, 8 predicted proteins | sample DeeMarSWOR136_30_FD_25667 | JGI IMG/M metagenome (IMG submission 25667) | reverse complement strand
GTCTCTATTTTGAGGTAAGATCCTGCCAATTTAACGTGCTTAACTCTATGAAGTGTTCCTCTTCGTGAAGTCCACAACTTAGTCTTTTGTAGGAGTTCATAGAGAGTTGGTCGCTTTTCTCGAGCTAATCTTATTGTCAAATTTTTTCCTCCAGCAAGCGAAGGCCCCGGGAGTTGAACCCGGCTACAGGGGCTTAGGACCCCTGCGGTCCTCCCGACCGGCCTCCATACCAGTCAATGTTAATAATAATTTCATTCCTTTGAAGAAATTGACTGTTTTTCATAAAAGCTCTCCTTTAGCAATCATTTGCACTTGTCCCCCAACATATACATTTATTCTCGTATCTTCTATTTCTTCTGCCTTTAAGAATAGCAATGAGGGCCTTCCTATCTCATATCCCTGTTCTGCTCTGATATCGATACTGTTCTGTCCAAAATACTTATGTTTCACTAAATATGCGGCTAAGCATCCTGCTGCACTTCCTGTAGCTGGATCTTCTGGAACACCATAATAATCAGCAAACATCCTAACATGAATATGATTTTCTTCTTCAGCCTCGGGACAAAAGACATGTATCGCTTTGGCTTCTGTATTCTCAATTAGTTTAAAATACTCTTCTTTATTGACTTTAATCCGTTTTATCGAACTAAGCGTCTTTATAGGCACTATTATGAACGGAACTCCCGTTGAAACTTCTTGAATGGGAAACTGATCATCAAATTCATTATTATCGATGTTTAGAACCGCTGAAAGCGATTTTATAGATAATTCTGATCCAAATGTCGGAGCCTTTTGTTTCATAGTTAGCCTATTATGTTGAAACTCGATAGGAATTTGACCGACTTTTAAATTCAAATTCACTACCTTAACAGGTTCCTTAATGATTTCTTTTTGAATGATATAAGCAGTTCCTAAAGTTGGGTGGCCAGCGAATGGCACTTCGCGTGCAGGTGTGAATATTCTTACATTATATCCATTATTTTCTGGTTCATCAGATAAAATGAAAGTCGTCTCTGAAAAATGCATTTCTTTTGCGATAAGTTGCATTTCTTCATCAGAAAACTTATATCCATCCCTAAAAACCGCTAATTGATTCCCTGCATATTTCTTTTCTGCAAAAACATCTACGATATAAAATATCTTGCCTTTCATCTTGATCATCACGAATTTGAATGATTAAATTAAGAAAAAAGGAGTGATGAACTTAAATAGTTTTATCAAGTTCTTTTACAACTTCTGAAAAGATATCTAATCCTTTGTCGAGCAATTCTTTAGTTATAGTTAAGGCAGGAATGAATCGCGCAACATTTATCCAGTGACCTCCCTTCCAAACAATTACGCCACGTTCTAGGCATTTTGCAACAACTTTTTTCAGAAGTTCTTCAGCAGGTTTTTTTGTATCTTTATCTTCAACAAATTCTACTCCTAAAAATAGACCTTTTCCACGAACATCGCCAATGCAACTAACTTCATCTTGTAGACCTTTAAGCATTTTAAGTGCATAATCGCCTAGTTCTGCGGATCTTTTTAGAAGTTGGTTTTCTTCTGTGAATTTAATGGCCGCTGCACCTGCAGCACATCCAAGAACATTTCCTCTAAATGTTCCCATGTGTCCACCTGGTCCCCACGCTTCATCGAATTCTTTTTTATACATCATCCCTGCGATTGGGATTCCAATTCCTCCAAGTGATTTCGCCATAGTAATCGCATCTGGTGTTACATCGAAATGTTCGCAACTCCACCAATATGTGCCAGTACGTCCGAATCCAGCTTGAACTTCATCACAAACAAAGAGAACGTCGTTTTCTTTACAGAGTCTTGCTAGGCCTTGAATAAACTCTTTTGGTGGAATTAGTATGCCACTTTCGCCTTGGATTGGCTCCACGATCATGCCTGCTGGTTGGACGAGACCTGAGTAAGGATCTTTAAAGAGATGTTCAATATATCGCAAGCATTCCATATCACATACATCGGCTTTCTTTCCAAAGGGACAACGATAACAATACGGATATGGAGCGTGAAAAATGCCTGGAATTAAGGGCAAGTAATTTTCTTTGTAACTTTTCTTTGCCGTAGCGGCTAACGATCCAGATGTTTGTCCATGATATCCGCCTTCAAATGTAATTATTCTATAGCCCTTTTTGTTTACTTTTGCTAGTTTTATGGCTGCTTCCACGGCATCCGAACCTGATGGGCCTCCAAAAATAATCTTTGAATTTCCTTTCATTTTGCCTGGTGCTATTTTTGAAAGTGCTTCCAGAATATCGATACGAGCCTGAGTCGGGATATCTAGGGTATGAATAATCTTATCGGCTTGGCGTTTAACAACATCTAGGACATAAGGATTTTGATAACCTACATTGCATACCGATACTCCAGCTGAAAAGTCAATATAGACGTTTCCATCAACATCCATCAATGTTGCCCCTTTTGCGGCTTCTAAAGCAAATGTATAGGTCAAGGGATAACTAACTACATTTGCATCAAGGAGTGTTTGTTTTTTCAGTATTTCAAGAGAGTTCGGTCCTGGAATTTCTGTTATGATTTTTGGAGCCCATTGAAAATGAAGTTCTTTAAATTTGTCTTCTATAATTGTATTTCCCTCCATGAGTGACTTTTTCAATTAATCTAGTTGAAGAGGTTGTAAACAAATAGTGTGTAGTATTTAAAAAACAATTCGTGTGTTTGGAAACGAAATGAAATGTGAATTTGTAAAAAAGAGGGTAAAGAATAGTAAGGACTATCAAGTGTTCAAATCACGCAGAACTTCTTCGAATATATTAAGTCCAATATCTATAAGTTCCTCTGTAATAACTAGAGGTGGCGCGATTCGAATCGTAGAAATCCCTGCACTAATTATGGCGAGTCCTTTTTTAAAACACTGAAAAATAATTTCTTTTGCTTCCTCTTTTGCTGGTTTTTTGGTCTTTCTGTCTTTAACAAGTTCGATGCCAATCATCAATCCTTTTCCTCTTACGTCGCCGATTAGTTCATACGTTTCTTTCATCTCATCCAGTCTTTTTAGTGTATGTTCGCCTATTTTTGCTGCATTATCAAGCAAGTTTTCTTCTTCAATGATATCGAAGGTTGCAAGTGCAGCAGCACAAGACACGGGATTACCTCCAAAGGTTGATGCATGAGCACCAGGCTCCCAATCCATGACATCCTCTTTAGCAATAACTGCTCCAAGTGGCAATCCTGAGGCAATACCTTTAGCAATTGCAATAATCTCCGGTGTAACGTTCCAATGCTCAATAGCAAACATTTTACCAGTGCGGGCCATGCCAGATTGAACTTCATCAGAAATGAGTAGCATGTGATATTTAGCCGCTAATTTTCTTAATCGCTGAAAATAGCCTTCAGGTGGAACTATATATCCTCCTTCTCCTTGTATTGGTTCAAATATGAAACCGAGCGTTTCTTCAGGTGGCAAATAGGTTTCAAAAACCATTTCGTCGATAAAATCAACGCAATAAAAGTTGCACTCAGGGTATGTTTGTTTGTAAGGACACCGGTAACAGTAGGGGTAAGGCACATGAGTGACCCCAGGGACAAGAGGGAAGAAATATCTTCTCTGAACAACTTTTGATCCTGTTACACTAAGTGCGCCCATCGTTCTCCCATGAAATGCTTTAGTGAACGCAACAATTTGAGGTTTTCTAGTATGCCATTTAGCGACTTTAAGAGATGCTTCAACAGCTTCTGCACCGCTATTCGTGAAAAATATCTTTTTAGGAAAGCTCCCAGGGGTATTATTGTACAGTTTTTGTGCAAGTTCTACGCTTTCTTGGTAATAAAAATCAGTGTTGGAGTAATGAATAAGTTTTGTAGCTTGACGTTTAATTGCATTCACTACCTTTGGATGTGAATGCCCAACATTACATACACAGATTCCTGAGTTAAAATCGATATAAATATTTTCGTCAACATCTTTTATTAGACATCCCTCAGCGGATTCAGCAACGAGGGGATAAAATCGTGCATAAGATGGCGAGATGTATTTATCATCAAGTTCTAGCAAATCTTTTGCCTTAGGACCAGGTGGTGTTACCTTTATATTTGGAATAGTTGTTGTTTCTATCAAATCCAGTCACCTCAAATGAGTATTGCCAAAACACATTAAAAAAGCTATAGGATTTCATTTCGAACGAAAATAAGTGGTTTAAGCACTCGTTTTTTCGAAATATGAAGTCTATTCAACATAGAAATTATTATTTATACTTGTGAATACGCATGAATATGATTCCCACATGCGAATTTTTAAATATCCTAATCGCAAAGAAACGAACTACATTTACAATTTGACTATGCGTATCAAATGCTGCATAGTTAAGTCCTGAAAATTTAACTTAGAAATTAGGTAGAAGGTGTCGTTTAAAATGGCGTATGAAGCCAAGATAATACAGACCATTGAGAGGGAAAGAATCAAAATAATTCGATTTGTATGGATTGGCAATGATGGAGTCATTCGAGCAAAAGCATCGACAGCGAAACATCTAAAATCACATATCAAAAGGGGAATCGGTATAGCAAAAGGCATTCAGTCATTTAATGCATTAGATCATCTAGTGTTTGATGGTTCCTTTGGTGCTCCAGCAAAAGAATTTCAAATTTTTCCGGATCTAAAGACATTTAAGATATTACCTTATGCAAAACATTCTGCTTGTTTTATATGTGAATTACTGAATCCCGATTTTGAGCCCTCAGCAACGGACGCTCGCGCATTTTTACGCCGAATCATTTCCCAGGCAAAAGAAATGGGCTTTCTTCCAATGGCGGCTGGGGAATTAGAATATTATCTTACACAACGGGATGATAGTGGCAATATAATTCCTCACAATAACGAAAAATATGGGACGACTACCCAATACGACTTAGCAAATGATTTAATACAAGATTGGCTTGATACGTTTGAGAAAATGGATCTCGACATAGAACGTGTTATCTCTGAATACGGTGGTGCACAATACGAAATAACGATAAGATATACAGAGGCATTAACTGCTGCAGACAATATTTTAACCTTTAAAGATGCAACAAAAGGAGTAGCTTTGAATCACGGATATTCAACAACTTTCTTGCCCATGCCATTTCCTGGAGGAGCAGGATCGGGAATGCATTTTCACATCAGTTTATGGGATCTCAATGAGAAAAATAATCTCTTCTATTCAGAAAGTGATGAATATTTCCTATCTGGTACGGCAAAATATTTTGTTGGGGGAATAATGGCTCATCTAAAAGGTTTATGTGCTGTGTGTGCGCCAAATCCAAACAGTTACAAGCGTCTTTTACCGCATTCATGGGCACCAGCACATTGTATATGGGGCGTCGATAATCGAGCAGCTGCAATAAGAATTCCCACACGTGCAGAAGGAGATGGGCCGGAACCAACACGAATAGAATTTCGTGTGCCCGATGGCACAGCGAATCCATATTTCGCTTTAGGTGTAACCTTGGCTTGTGGCTTAGAAGGAATCAAAAATAAAATAGAACCGCCAGAACCAGTTCATATAGAACCTGGCGACCTGATGGATGATGATCTTGAAAAGAAAGGCATTGAGTACTTGCCAAGAACTCTGGGCGAAGCGCTTGCAGAATTTAAAAAGGATGCTTTCTTTAAGGAAATTATGGGTGATTTCGGTTTTAATGAGTTCTATAAGGTCAGAATGTCTGAGTGGAGAGAGTATTGCAGTGTTGTTACTGACTGGGAATTAAAAAACTATCGTGATACGTTTTAATCCAAAGGAGGGAATAATCTGAGCAATGAACAATTGTTTGAAGGCATTAAAAATTCCATTGTTGACCTAGATAGAGAAGAGTGCCTTAGATTAGCACAAGAAGCTCTTGATGCTGGAATTAATCCACTTGAAGTTATTGAGAATGGACTAAAGAAAGGAATTCAGATTGTTGGAACGAAGTATGAAGAAGGTGAGTTGTTTATAGTAGATTTGATGATGGCAGCATCAGCTATGAAAGCTGCAGTCGAACTCCTTGAGCCCCATATTTCGGCAGAAATGAAAGAAAAGGCTAGTGCTGGGAAGATTATTATTGGAACAGTTGAGGGCGACATTCATGATATAGGAAAGACCATTGTGTCAACCTTATTAGCTGCCAATGGTTTCGAAGTAATCGATTTAGGTACAGAAGTACCTGCCTCAAAATTTATAGAAAAGATCAAGGAACTCAAACCAGATATCATTGGAATGTCTGCGCTCCTAACAACTACGATGCCAAAAATGCAAGAAGTTATTGAGGCGCTCGAAAAAGAAGACTTGCGTGATGCAGTAAAGGTTATGATAGGAGGGGCTCCTGTTACAAAGGAATTTGCAGCAAAGATTGGTGCAGATGGCTATGCTAAGGATGCGGAAGAAGCTATAAAATGGGCTAAAGAGCTTGCCTCTTAAATAGCAATAAACTGTAGGTATTTCTCTATTTTTATTTTTCTTTGGTCGTTTTTCGAAGGATTCTTGCGTTTTTTTTATCACTTTTCCAATATTTTCATTTCTCTAGAATTTCAGAGGAAAGATTTTTTAGGGGATTCTGCTTTTACAGATGTTTAAAAAATTGATTAAAACAGTGAATCTTCTAGCTAGGAGGTCAACTTTTGACCGAATTCACAATGCGTACTGGTACGGGAAAACCGTTATACATGTCTAAAGAACAAATTCGGTCAGACCTCGAAGACGGTGCAAACTGGGCTGCAACAAAAGCAAAGATACCAGAACTGTCAGCTAATGAAATAGATCGTATCCTTGATATACTCGTGAGACCAGGAAGACAAATTGGAGTTGAACAAGGAAAAGGAATTGTTTTAACTACAGATGGCGGCACCACAAGATATACAGGTATTTGTAGATACTCAGCTATGCCTGTATCAAGAGAACAGGCTGTAATAATCGGAGAACGTTTCATTGGTTTCGATACGTTTGAAATTGGACACGCTGACTACAGTTTTAGACCAGTAAAAACAATTGCTATGGATGAGGCAACAGTAATTGAGAATACAGAACTTAACAGTGTGATTCCAGTATTCTATGGAGCAATGCCTAACCTAGGAATCTATTTCCAATCGCAAGGTGGGAAATGGCCATCTCCTACAGATTTCATGAACGAAGGTAAGATTGACGAGGCAAGGGCGGTTCAAGAGTCTGCTGCAGAAGATATGACTAATGACATAGTCTATGTAGCAAAAATTTTCGCGGAGACTGGTCTTGACGGTCTTGATATAGATACTACTGCTGCTGCTGGTGATGCAGATTTCTACGGAACTTTAAAAGCCATTGAGATAATAAAAAAGGAAACTAATTTAGCACTAGAAGTTGGCATGGCTGGCGAAAAAGTATTTGGATTACATGCAGATCTTAAATATGATGGTGAACGATTAGCAGGCATGTGGCCACATCAACAAGGCTTGATGGTAGAAAAGGCAGGTGGAGATCTCTTTGGTGCTGTCATTAATACAGACACAGGTAAATCTTGTCCGTGGAATTTAGCCCGTTCGATAACTTTTGTTAAGGAGGTTATGAAGACAGTCAGTATTCCGGTGCATCCTAACATGGGAATGGGTGTCGGTGGAATCCCTATGTGCGAAGTTATTCCAATGGATGTCGTTACTCGATCTGGTGTTGCAATGGTAGAACTTACTAATTGTGATGGCGTATAGGTAGGAACAGGAGACCCCGTTGGTATGGATTTGGCTTATCGGATGAGCATTGGAATGGGAGGCATCGGCACAGCAGGTGATATAGTAGCACGCCTTCAAATGACTAAGAGAATGAAACTTGACGCTGCCAAAGAATTTGTTGCTAAAAAATTAGGTGTTGATCAATTCACGCTTCACGATACTCTTCAAATGAGAGATCTTCGCGATGAACTTGAGCTTGGTTCTGTTACCGCACTTCCAGGAAAGGCCAAAGGTATTGAGGCAAAAGCTAGAATCGCAGATCTGTTTGATATTAAAATCAATTCTGTGAAACGGCTTAAGAAGAAACTTTCTTTAGACTTTTAGCATAGTGCTGGCAACGAAATCAACTGAAAGATCGGCAAGGCTTGATTGGGTTGATTTCAGATGGGCTCACCCCCGCAAGGGGTCAGCACACTTGATTATAGACAGGCATTTCAGGGGTACTGGCAGCTGAGGGCTCAGTCAGTTCCTCGGCTGCTCACTAAAAGCCGTTGCCTTTATATAGCAGGGTTCCCCTAGATTCCTGTCTATTTACAAGGTAGCTAGCAAGAAAGCCCATTCCTTCAGGGGTGGGATGAATTACGATAGCTAGTATTTTGTTTTCACTTTCATCACCTTCATCATGGTCTCCCTAATCGTTAATAGTTCTGGTGGCTCTCTTAGTTATTATCAGAGGTTTCAACTGTAAGAAGGACAAATACCTTTAAGTTACATATCACCATCATCATGGGGGAATAGTAGCTGCCATGACTTCTCTGACGCAAGCTTATCCACTCAAAATCCCACAAGAGACTCGCTTACGGCAGCAGCTGGATTGGCTGCGGGAGTTGGTACTCCGCGCCGCTCAACAGTTATTAGCGGGGACTCCATTCGCCTCATCCTTCAGATGGTGAATGGATAGACCGTGTTAATAACTGTCGACAGTTGTTAATAAATGTCTATAATGAAAGGAACGGTCAGCACATTTATTATTTCATCCTATTTTAAAAATAAAAAGATAGGAAAAATTAAATCGCTTTTCTGCGCTTTAATATCACAATTGCACCAACTACTGAGACTGTAATTCCTGCTCCTATCGTACCAAAGAGATATAAAGGCATATTGGAAAAGAAGCCCGTTTGGATTTCACCTTCCACATAACTCGCGGTCGATGAACCAATATTTACTCCACCTTCACCTTCTACTTTTCCTGAGTATTCTGCAACAATCTGCACATTATTATCTGTGGAAACTGTCCATTCGGTAACTGCTTTACCATTCTCATCTGTTGTTGCTTCAATTGTTTCGATCAAATCCCAATAACGCGTATCTGCAGTATAAGATCCAACCTCAGACTGTTGAGAATTAACTGTGGCTGTGATTTCTTGCTCATAAATGTAGATTATGATCTGTTCACCCACAACAGGTGCACCATTTTCTCTTGTAACGGTAGCAGAGATTTTAATTGATTCGCCAGTTTCTAAATTGCCATCGATATTTAGAGTCATTTGTGTTTCTTCTTCTATAACAAGGACTTGGCAAGTTGCACTGGCACTCTTCCAGGCTGAATCGCCTGCAAACTTAGCTGTGGCCGTATAACTACCGTAGGTGTTTGGTGCCGTTACCTTGATTTCAAATGTGCCGTTATTAACTGTGGTTGTCTCGTATAACTCTCCTTCAAAAGCAATCGTGATGAGTTGTCCATTTAGATTGGAACTTATAGTTCCTGATAGAGTAACATTTTCACCAGGCTTAACGCTATAATAGTTTTCTAGAAAATCAAGACTGACACTCTTCTTGCTTGATCCACCACCATCGCTGCTTCCATCATCACCACCGCCTCCACCTTTGCCATCGTCTGGAAAATCACAGATACCATAAACGAGTGTATATATTTTCCCACTAATTTCACAGAGGTATTGTTCGTTATTCTCGTCAACTCCAAAGGATGTAATCTCAAGATTTGTGTCGCATAATAGAGTATTGACAGGATCACTTGTGCCATTGTACTGGAGCGCCCAGATCTGACCATATTCAAAATCACCATAAATATATGAGCCATTCAATTCAGTAAATTTAGTGCCTCGGTAGACATATCCACCAGTTATAGAGTGACCTACATTATGACCATATTCCCAGATTGGTAGCTCAAGGCCTGTTGTGTCGCATCCAGTAGAAGGGGAATAACAGTGATTTCCCTCCATAATATTCCAACCATAATTCTTACCCTTTTCAATAATATCGATTTCTTCCCATGAACTTTGTCCGACGTCTCCTGCCCATAGCCAGCCAGTTTCATTGTCAAAACTAAATCGCCATGGGTTTCGTAAGCCATAGGCATAGATTTCCTCTTTGTATCCTTGAGTGTTTCCAATATAAGGATTATCACCGGGAATTCCATAATCTAGCCCATTACTTGGATTGTCTATATCAATGCGAAGGATTGACCCAAGTAAGGTTTGTAGATTTTGTCCGTTACCATCAGGGTCACCAGTACCACCACCATCCCCAAGTGCAATGTATAGATAGTCATCAAGACCAAAACTTATTTGCCCACCATTATGATTGCTATGTGGCTGTAAAACTTCCAAGATGACAAGTTCACTATTCTTATCTGTTTGATTGGGGTCGCTAGCATTAACTTGATATCGAGCGATAACTGTTCGAACAGGGTCTGAAGCAGTATAATCT
>SMTZ1_10011621_pt1 | contig 10357 bp, 5 predicted proteins | sample DeeMarSWOR136_30_FD_25667 | JGI IMG/M metagenome (IMG submission 25667) | reverse complement strand
GGCTTCCTGGCTCAGCCCTTTGATAGATTTGGCGGTCTTTTTATTGAGTTTTCTGACAAAATGATTTGCCAGAATGGGAATGTCTCCTATCCGCTCACGCAGCGGTGGGAGTTTGATGGTGAACACGCTGAGCCTGTAAAAGAGATCTTCCCTGAGCCGCCCTCCTCTCACTTCTTCCTCCAGGCTCTTGTTTGTCGCGGAGATCACCCTAACATCCACCTTCTTGGTGAGCTCAGACCCTAAAGGCCTGATTTCGCCTTCCTGTAGGACTCGTAGAAGACTGGCTTGCATTGCGGCGGACATCTCCGAGACCTCGTCCAGGAACACCGTGCCGCCGTGGGCGACCTCGAATAGTCCCTTTCTATCTGCAAAGGCTCCAGTGTAAGCCCCCTTCTTATGTCCAAAAAGCTCGCTTGCCAGAAGGGTATCAGGGATGCCGCCGCAGTTCTGTGTGACAAAGGGCCTGCTTTTTCGCGGCCCATTATAGTGGATGGTACGGGCGATAAGCTCCTTCCCTGTGCCCGTCTCCCCCTCGATTAAAACAGTGATGTCGGAGTCAATTACCCGTTCACACAGCCTGAATACCTCCATCATAGGTCGGCTGCTTGCTATGATGTTCTCAAACCGGTAATGCCTCTCAACCTCTCGTCGAAGAAAGGCAACCTCATTCTTGGTCTGTTTGATAAGATCATCTTTGCCTTTATCAACGAGCTGGAGTTCCCCATATGCCCTCTCAAGCTCGCTGTACACCCTTGCATTGTCCAGTGCCATGGCGATTATGGGCGCAAGGGTCATCATGAAGTCCAGATCCTTCTCGCCAAAAATTCCTTCCCTTCTATTAACGACTTCTAACACGCCGATTGGTTTTTCTTTGGTCTTGAGCGGTACTGTGATCATGGACTTTGTCTTAAACCCCGTGGCATCGTCGATCTTCCTATAGTGGCGAGGATCTTTGGTAACGTCCAGTATCAGTTCTCCTCTTTCGCTCTTTAACACACTGCCGGCGATCCCTTTGGAGACGGGAAAACGGAGTTCACCAAGCTTCTCCCTACGTTCCGGAATATCAGTCGACCAGCGAAACGCGAACTCATTCTTTCTCTCATCATGTAAGATAACTGAAGCTGTTTCAGCGAGCATAACTTCAGTTACCTGATTGATGATATACTCAATCAGGTCATTGAGATCTCTGTATTGATGCAGCGACCGGCTTATCTTCAGGAGAGTCTCGAGCTCTTCACTTTCAGTACCGTATATTGTGCTATCCAGCCGCTTTTGTTTTCTCGTCATTTTCTGTCAGCCTATCCTCGTGAGCTAAGAAGAGCTGCCTATTCATTAAACATCGTAACCAGTAATCAAAACCAAGAGGTAGGGAATCTATTTCTTTTCCTCCCGAACCGACCAGTGATTGTCGGTCACAGAGGTCTCCCTGGGGCGTAAAAAGGTATCCTTCTGCGGAACAAAATCGACTTCCTTGTTCACGGCGTAGAGGGTCAAGGGGGAGTATATGAAGAACTTATAGGCTTTCTCGTAGATGTCTTGATCCATTTGCCGAACCTCCTCTTCCTGCTCCTCGGGAAACGTTACCCTGGCCATGTCTTTCCACATCTTCTCATAGACCCGATCGTATTCTATCCATCTGCTGTCGCCTTGCTCGAAGAGAAGTGAGGTTCAGTGATAAAGGTGAAATCAGTGGTTTAATTGATCGCTCTTGCAACGGCGTTCGCCTCGTGGATAGCCTCCATGATACGACGTGGCTGATTGCAATCTCCAATCTCGAATACACTTGGACGTTGTTTCTGGCTGGGGTCATTTGCCAATTCCCTATTGGGGATCCTTCCTAGGGCAACTAAAAAGGTGTCGGCGCGAAGTGTCTGCTCTTGGCCACTACTATCTTTGATATGAAGGCCGTCCCTGGTAAATTCCATGATTTTTAGATCTGTCATAACATTAATATTCTCTTCTTTTTGTATCATCAGTTGGAGGGTCATTCTGCGTATTATATAAATATAGGGTGCATCTGCATAATCAGCGGTTTCTGACAGCAGAGTCACCTGCTTCCCTTCCTTGGCCAGAGAATAGGCCGCCTCTGCTCCCTCTTGTCCACCCAGCACGACAACCCTTTGACCAATGGGGGACTTCCCGAAGTAATAATCGTCTAAGTATATCACCTTGACCTGGTCCTGGCCTGGAATCTGCGGTTTGCTCAGGGAGGACCCCGTAGCGAGGACTATGGCATCCCAATCTCCCCTTTCCATGTCCTCAAGGGTGGCCTCTTTATTGAACTCGAATTTCACACCAAGTTTTTTGCATTGCCTTTGGAGCCACGGAATAATATGCCAAAGGTCCTGAGTCAAAATGGATGGTGCCGAGGAGGCCAACTTAACCATACCGCCAGCTTTTTCTGATTTTTCCCACAGCTCAACCTTATGTCCTCGCTCAGCACAAACCCGAGCGGCCTCTAAACCCCCTGGACCGGCACCGACAACGAGGACTTTCTTGGGCGACTGTACTTTTGGAGGTCCATAATACTCCCGGTATTCCATCCCGAGACTGTAATTTACAGCGCAACGGATGCGTAGCTGATCGAATAGACGTTCAGAGCACCCAATGTCGCAGGCGATGCACCGACGGACATCTTCATATCGACCTTCCATCATTTTACGCGGAGTCAATGGATCAGCAATTAATTGGCGGCACAACCCAATTAAATCAAGCTGTCCGTCTTCAATGATCTTCATGGCAAGTCGGGGATCGTTAACCCGGCCACGGCCGATAACCGGAACTGTAGAGACCTGTTTGATCGGGGCAAAATCGGAGTAAATTCGACCAGCAGGTCTAAAATAAATGGGCTCCATAGTATAATGCACAGTTTCAGCGATACCCATTGAAAGATCAAGACAATCCACACCCGCCTCGACCAACTTGGGTACGAATTCCTTGGCTAAATCAAGTGTAATTCCCTGTTCTTTCATGCCGATTTCTCGAAGTTTCTCATCTACTGTCATCCGAATCAGGATTGGATAATGCTCTCCACAAGTCCTTTTACATCGGCGGATTAATTCCGTGGGAAAGGCGAGCAGTTCCCCATATTCATCCTTCCTCTTGTTGGTGTAGGGACTCATGAACTGGTTAATTAGGAAGCCGTGTGTGCAATGAAGTTCGACACAATCGAAGCGGGCCTCTTTAGCCAAGGCAACAGATTCCACGTATTGATCTAGCATCTGATTAACCTCTTCTTTGCTCATCGACCGCGCCTCGCCAGCCGGTCCGGGGACAATGGGATTGTAATGTTTGGAAGGAGCAACCAGAGGCTGTTTGGTGACACGTGGATTTGCTTGCCGACCGCCATGCATGATTTGAATACAGGCCTTGGACCCCATTTCATGTATGGCTTCAACTATATCGTTCAGGTAGGGGAGCATTTTATCCGTGTAAATACCCTGCATTCCGAAGAAACAGCTTCCGTCCGGCCGCATATAAGTGGCCTCAACGATAATCAAACCTGCGCCCCCTTCAGCTTTCTTGCGATAAGTTTCGATCATCTGATGGGTTGGGTAACCCTCCCGATCAGCATAGCTCATCACTGTGGGCAAAGCGACTATCCGGTTCTTCAGTTCCATGGTCCCAATTGTGATGGGTTCAAAGATCTTTGCCATCTTTGCCCTCCTTTAAAACTTTTGCCCGACCAAAACCTCCTACAGCCTTCCTAGGACTTCCTGTGTCCTGGCGAGCCAATAATCCATTCCCATCTCCTGAAACATCCCTTCTGCCTTTTTCAAGTTTGCAAGTGTCTTTTCCCTCTGACCCCTATCTGCGTAAAGCTCTCCCAGGAACAGATACCCCTGAGCGCAGTATGGTTTTAGTTTGAGTTCATCGGACATCTTGATTCCTTGTAGGATATATTCTTCCCCTTTACCTGCTGGTGATTTCTCTGATTTCCCCAATATCCTTCCCAGCCAAATGTTTGAATATCCTTCCCATTCTTTTTCATGATTACTCTGTGACAACCTTAATGCCTCCTCTATACAGTCTTGGGCGTTTTTGAGATCACCTGAATCAAAATGGACCATACCTAATAATAAAAAATGGAGAGAAAGCCAAAATCGAACTCCCGCATCCCTCTGGATTTTAAGGCCCTTTTCAGCATACCTTCGGGCGGTTTTTGAATTTCCTAAAAGATGATATCCCCATCCTAACCCAGTCCAGGCCAGGCCTAGTATAAGGATATATTTTACTTCTTCCGAATACCTAATAGCATTTTGAAAATGCTCTATAACACTTTTCCCGTCTCCCCTAATGAGAAAGGACATACCGTAATTATATTCTATCAATCCCAAGCTCGTTCTGTCATTGATCTTGGATGCAAAACGAAGACCTTTCTCAAATAAGGGCTTTGCTTCCTCAAGATTTCCCAAATAATACAGCATATAGACCCCATAGAATGAGTAAAGTACAGAATATACATTTAGTCCTGTGCCGAAAGACTCATGCTCTTTTCTTGTTTTTTCAAGCAAAGCGATGACCTTTGGAGCTACATCAGTTAGCTTTAAGTACTGCCCTGATATGGCGTAAGAACTACAAAGATCCCATCCAGCTCTAGCCATCAATTCAATATCGTGTACCTTCTCGGCATTTTGAAAGGATTTCTCGGAATATTTTATACCCAGAACTAGTTTTCTTCCTTTTACTGTATAATAATTCCCCATCCTGCTGTAAAAGATTGCAAGACTTTTTTCATCTCCGATCTCCTTTGAGAGCCGTTCACCCTCCTGAAGGATCTGGAGGGAATCTTGAGGATAGCCCAGAAATCTAACGGGGATCGTCAATAAACGAAGAACATCGAGCTGCTCTTTTAGATTTTCTTCAGTCTCGGGCTTTTTTTTGAGTACCTGCAGCGCCTCTTTGAAAAAACGAAAGGCCTCCCACGTGGAAAAGTTTCTCATCGCTTTTTGTCCAGATAACTTCAGGTACTGGTAGGCTTTTCCGGAGTCATCGCTCTTGGAATAATGATATGCCAGCATCTCGTAGAACTCCTCCAACCTCTCAGGGTAGATTTGCTCTATGGCTATTCCTATCTGCCCATGGATCTGCTTTCTCCTCTTGAGAAGTAGGCTGGTATAAGCGACCTCCTGGATCAAGGCGTGTTTGAAGATGTATTCCAGCTCCGGGAACAGCCCTTTCTCATAGATGAACTCCAATCGCTGAAGGTTGATAAGATAGGACTTGAGCTCCTCCCTCATCCCGGTGATGGTCTGAAGGATGCGAAAGGCAAAATCCCTTCCAATAACAGATGCGACCTGCATCGTGCGTTTGAGGTTCTCCTCCAACCGATCCATCCTGGCTGCAATAATCCCCTGGATGGTATCGGGGATCTGAATATATGATACCTCTCTGCTTAACACATACTGATGACCCTTTCTCTCAATGGAGCCGTTTTCAATTAAGCTATGGGTAAACTCCTCCATGAAAAGAGGGTTTCCTCCAGCCTTACTGAGGATGAGTTCCATGAGCTCGGGCACTACCTCTCCCCCCTCAAGAATAGACTGCACCAGCTCGGCGCTGCTGTTGGTGGAGAGTTGATCCACACCGATCTTGATATAAAAGGATTTGCTCCCCCATTGATGCGTATATTCCGGCCGATAAAGGAGGATCAAAAGGATACGGGTATTTGTCAGCCACCCGATCAGATAGTCTAAAAACTCCTCAGAGGTCTTATCAATCCAAGGAAGGTCCTCCACAACAAGGATGAGGGGCTTATCTTGACTCTCTCTGATGAGTAGGCCCCTTACGGCCTCAAAGGTCCTCTCCCTCTTCTGCTTGGGCTCAAGCTTGAGGTATGCTTCATCATCCACCTTGAGGGATAAGAGCTCGTGGAAGGGGGGAATGGCGACTTTTAGCTCCGCATCGAGTTGGGAGACCTTCTCTTCCATCTTTTTCTTGATAAGATATTCCCGGTCTCCCTCCTTTATGTCAAAGTGGGATCTCAGGATATCCAATATGGGTAGATAAGCCATGGAGCCCCCAAAGTGGAGGCAGCGGCCCTCCAGGTACGTGTAATCCCCTTTGGGGAGCATGTCCTTCAGCTCCAAGATAAGCCTGGACTTCCCAACGCCGGCCTCGCCCACGATAGCAATGGCCTGACCCGATCCGGATTTGGCTTTCTCAAAGGCTTCTTTCAGGGTCTCCATTTCTTTTTTCCTTCCAACGAATCGCGTCAGACCCTTTGCGACTGCTGCTTCAATCCGGGTCTCAACCTCACTGGCCTTTATCAGCTCATAGGCCTCCAGGGTCTCTTCTTTCCCTTTCACCTGGATTCTGCCCAGAGGTTCGAATTCGAAGAAATCCCTGACAACCTTATAAGTGTTTCTTGAAACCATAATGCGGCCTGGCTTGGCCATGGCCTCCATCCTCGAGGCAAGATTGGTCGTGTCTCCAACGGCAGTGTAATCCATCCGAAGATCATCACCGATGGAACCCACAACCACTGGGCCTGAGTTAAGACCCACTCGCATACTGAAATCAATCCCGAATTCATTCCTCAACTCATCCCTATAGCCTCCAAGGGCCTTCTGTATTGCAAGGGCGGCATAGCAGGCCCGCTGTGCATGATCTTCATGGGCAATGGGTGCACCAAAAAGGGCCATAACCCCGTCGCCGGTAAACTGGTTGATCGTCCCCTCATATTTGTGAATCTGATCCATCAGGATCTTAAAGCATCCATCCATGAGCTGGTGAACCTCCTCAGGGTCGAGCTTTTCAGAGATGGCAGTGAAGTTGGTCACATCAGCAAAGAGTACGGTTATAAATTTACGCTCACCTTCGATAGAGCTTTTATTAGCAAGGATTTTATCGGAAAGGAATTTAGGGGTGTAGGATTCGGGCTGATCGTAGTCGATGGCAGGAGCTTCTGTAGGCTTTCTTAGATCGTGTCCGCATTCATTGCAGAACTTGCTGCCAGGCGGATTCAGCTTCTGACACTGCGGGCAGATAGCTTCTAATCTATTACCGCACTCATCGCAGAACTTGGCGCCCTCCGGATTATCAAACTGGCATTTTCGGCATTTCATTCTTTCCCCAAGTAGACTCAGGGGCAAATTTGTTGAGGCCGCCATATTAAAACGGGAAAAGATGCAAGGACATATACGAGTCAGGCACAATCAAGAAAACGGGTAAAAATGGGGCACATCTCCGTTTGACTCTTAATTAGAATTAATCTTAAATTTCAAACCGCTAGATTTCTTAACCCGGCGGCTTACTGTTTAGCCCGAATTAAGCCGGAGAGAACAGTTTGCCTTTTACCATACTCTCAAAGGCAGTGTGCTTTTAATACCTGTGCTCAGAAGCCGGGATCTCCTCCCCCTAGACCCGTTGCTTGCCGTCCCACCCTCACAGATGGTTTGGCCTTATCGGCTCAACAAAAAGGCCTACTCTTTTCCCCTTGAAAAGAGTAGGCCATTCACACCAACTTCAGGTTCAGCCCTGCTTTGGCCTATTTCAACCCTGGAGCAACCACCCAGCATGAACACTTATATATTGGCAGGCTTGGGAAATTAGTCAAGCACTTTCTCCTAACCCCACCGGTGCTTACTGCTCCTAAGAAACTGGAATTGTTTCTTTCTGATATAGCACACAGCGGCAACGCTGTGGAGCGATTGCTAACTGAACTCTACATTTCCCAATAGCCTCAATTCATTGCATGTTTGTAGAGCAATTCATCACAGCATTCAAATCAAAGATGAAACAAAAAACAAAAGAAGGATTGTCAGAGCAAGTTAAGACGATTAACGCAAGGTTGTTTGATTGAATCTCAGCTATCACCCATTGATTGGGGGACAATCACAGGAGTGCGCTTCCCTTGGTAGAGAATCCCTTTATATCTGAACTTTTCAGAGTCCCTGAAGTCGAGCTTCAGCTACAATCCATTCAAAAGGTCGGTTTGCACCACGCTTCCGAATGGCTCTCCAGCCGCCTGGTGGAACAGGAGACAGAGGTCTCGGTCCGTTTCAGTCTGAGCGCATAAGGAAGCAGGCTAGAGTCCTATGCCAAAGAACTGGTGTAACGCGAAGTTCGTGAAGAAAAATCCATAGAACACGATGGCAAAGCAGATGAACCCCACCTCGATTTTCGAAAACCTGTACTCCTTTGGAAGAAGGGTGTAGTTAACCCCCAACAGCCCAATTACATACAGCACACCGCTTATGTTGGCAAAGGTCCCAGCGAGGAGCACCATGATTAATGGTTTCGTTCCAGCAGCGATCATTCCCAACCATATGGCCGTGAAGATTGCAAGTATCCCGTAGTATAAGGGCCTGACATCCCCCTTACATTTTTTATAGAGGCCTGGGAAGCTGTTCCATATGATGTTCGTCAGCTCCCTCAGCAGGGCATCTATTAATCCTGTTCCATCTGGCCAGAACACAAAGAGCAAGGCGATCAACACTACCCACCAAGCTGCTCCGAGTACCCCACTCATATACTTGGCAAGCACCGCTGCGAAGCCGAAGCCGGGTTCAACTGCCGCTTCAACAGGCACGAACCTGTAGTACAGGATACATGGAAACCACATGGTCAAGAAACAGAAGAGGAAGAATACGGGCCACAGCTCCATGTGAAGGTACCTGTACCACTGTTTTGCCCTCTGCATATTCTCCGGGCCTCTGCATATTCTCCGGGCTCACCTTTGGCATAAACCCCTTTACCAGAAAGGCCACCTTCTTCCCGCCGACGAGGCTTGGGATGAAACCCACCTTCTTTGCCATACCCCACTCAGCATCCCTGTAGTAATTGGAGATAAGCAAGCCAGCATAGGATGCAAGGCCTGCGTACCCAGCAACGGCGGCCATCGCCAGCCAGTCAGCGTCTTCAAGAACCCCTTGAAACCCTGCCACCATATATCGCCGGGAACATATAGCAATGCCAGTATGAAAAACAGGGGTATCAGGAAGACGAAGTTAGTCCAGAAGAACATGCGGGCAAGTGTAGTCAGGACCTTGCCCCCTACGAGGAGTGGCGCGGTGCAGATAATGATACCCACCACGGATAGCACTGACCAGAGTATCCGTTGCTCAGGCCCGGGAGGGACACCAATGAGCATTGCCGCTAAGGTCGCTCCAACCAGGGCCATATAATACGGCCACATCAATTGAATTGTCCTGAAGACCGTCCATAAGACAGTCCATGTCTTCTTGCCAATCCACAATCTGTTTATCCCAAGCTGTACCGGCTCCCCCGTCAGGATAGTATATTTTGAGGAACTTATGGATGTAACTGTCTGGAGCAACATCGAGACCAGGGCAATCCAGAGGATCATAGGCCCATGTTTCACCACCAGGTAGGGGCCAGATATGACCTCTCCGGTCCCGATGCCAAGGCCCAGGGCGACTATACCCGGACCAAAGAGAAACTTCGCGTAATCCCTCCAGCGGGTAATCTTAAAGGGTTCTGGAATATCTGCTTCGCCGGTAAATTCCTTATCGGTCCACATCCTTACCTCCTCCCTAAAGTTTTATACAGCCTGTCCTCGATTTTTGCGAGCCTGCTTTCCCGGGCAATCTTCCACATTCGATTGAGCACTATGGATCCACATGATTGATCGAGGGACCATTCCCGTGCGAACTCCCCGCTCCAGATATCTGCTGCCTCTTTTCTCACCATCTCCTTAACCGTGTCGTAAAAGCGCTCCGTCCTGGTGAATTACCTCCGACAGTTCACCCGAGGCGTAGAGTTCGAGGATTGCGGCCTCAGGTGATGCCCCGTATTCCTCAGTAACAACATCAAAGTAGGCCCGCATTGCAGCAGACATGATGGGGCCCCACGAGTGTTCGCTCAGCAGGTCTAACAAGGTCTCCTCTTCAAAGGAGGACTCAATGGCAACACCGCCTGGCAGGCCAAGGGCCCCGATGCCCTTGGCGATTGCCTTCGCATATTCCCATGCCTTCCCCGAGACATCCTGTGCCACGCCTAATAGCACCGGATAACCTTTCTTCTTTTCATGAAGGTCCAGTATCGCGAATCCTATCATCCTTGGCGCAACCATAACCAGATCAGTATTGGGGGGTGGCTTGATAGAGCCATAGGTAATGTTGTATCCGCTTGCAAAATCGAGTACAAAATGCTCCTTTTTCCTAACCTCGGGTTCAATCTCCCCATAATAGACATCCGGGGCAATCTCATCGGGAATGAGAACGAGGGCCACGTCCGACCTTTTCGCCGCTTCATCGATTGCGTAAACAGGAAAGCCGTCCTTGGCCGCTCGATCCCAGGAAGCATCTTTAATGTTCCCGACGATAACATTAATGCCATTGTCTCTCAAGACGCGTGCCTGGGATTGTCCCTGGTTTCCATATCCAATAACGCT
>SMTZ1_10008342_pt1 | contig 10357 bp, 7 predicted proteins | sample DeeMarSWOR136_30_FD_25667 | JGI IMG/M metagenome (IMG submission 25667) | reverse complement strand
TTTGTTGCCATATAAACGGTATTTAATCATCTCCAGATAAAAGTCTGCAAATTTGTGCAGGAAAAACATCTCAATTTCTTTTCTCGCTTTGCTAGGCTGATAATTGTCAAAATATTTCTTGTAATTGTCTAATGTTTCTGCTAATTCTCCTAAGATCCACTTGTCAATTATATCTAGTTTAGCTTTTTTTGGCACCTTCTTAAGATGCATCTCAACAAATCTGGAAACATTCCATAATTTGATTAATATTTTTGTTCCTCTGTCAAATTCTTTTTCTTGGAAAGGTATGTCTTCGCCAATACCTGCTGTTGCAACCCAGTATCGCAGAGCATCAACATTATACTTTTTCAATAATTCATCTGTCCAAACAACATTTCCCAATGATTTGTGCATACCTTTTCCTTTTTCATCAAGCACATATGTGCCAATCATTACATTATTCCATGGTTTTGATTTCATGTGAAGATAAGATTTCAAGATTGTGTAAAATGCCCAGGTTCTGATAATATCATGAGACTGCGGCCTTAAATCCATTGGATATAATTTCTTGAATAGTTTTGGATTTTCCAGCCATCTGCTTGCAATATGTGGAGTCATTGAAGAAGTCATCCAAGTATCAAAAACATCATGTTCTGGCTCAAAGTCTTTGGAGCCGCACTTACATCCTTTCTTTGGCTTGTTAACTTCGGGATTTACTGGCAAGTCTTTTTTATCAGGCAACATGACTTTGCCACATTTTTTACAATACCAGATTGGCATTGGAACACCATAGAATCTCTGCCTGGAAATACACCAATCCCAGTTCAAATTATTTGTCCAGTCTTCAAGACGTTTTCTATAAAATGGCAGATGCCACTTTACTTTTTTTGCAGACGCTATTATTTGTTTTTTATAAGGCAAGGTTTTGATAAACCATTGTTTTGTAACTATAAATTCAATTGGGTTATGGCAACGCCAGCAAGTACCAATAACTTGCTCTAATGGTTCTTGTTTTTGCAAAAGTTTCTTTGCCTTTAAATCATCTAAAATTTTCTTTCTGCCAGCTTCAAGTGTTTGTCCGGCATACTTGCCAGCTAATTTATTTAATTTGCCGTCTTTTGTTATAGCAATTCGTAATGGAAGCTTGTATTTCTTGAACCATTCAATATCAGTTGTGTCTCCAAATGTACAAATCATTACAATTCCAGTTCCAAATTCAGGATCAACTTTATCATCAGCCATTATTGGAACCGCATGATTAAACAAAGGAACAATTGCTTTTTTTCCAATTAATTTTTTGTATCGCTTATCAGCGGGATGAACAAAAATTCCAACACAAGCAGGCAACAATTCGGGTCGTGTTGTTGCAATTAAGATGTCTTTTTTATCTAGTTTAAATTTAACGTAGTTTAATTTAGTTGTTCGTTTTTTATCTTCAACTTCTGCCTGCGCCAAAGCAGTTTCATGATAAGGACACCAGAGGGTTGGTTCTTCTGCCTGATAAGCATTGCCTTGATTATATAATTCTATAAATGATGTTTGTGAAACTTTTTGCGCTTCAGGTGAAATTGTTGTATAAAGTAAATCCCAATCATAACTATGCCCTAATGCTTTGTAAACTCTTTCTGTATAAGCATCTTCAACTATTTTTGACTCCTTTAAACAAAGCTGCCTGAATTTTTTCTTGTCAATAGTTGCTTTTGTAATCTTATATTTTTCTTCTACATATTTTTCAGTTGGTAGTCCATTGTCATCATAACATGGAGGAAAATAAACATTATAGCCAGCCATTCTAAAATATCTGGCAAAAAATTCAAATTGTGTGTAATGAAGAGCATGACCTACATGCAGATGACCTGCAGAAGCATAAACCGGCGGGGTATCAATTGAGTATATTTTTTTATTAGATTTAGGGTCAAATTTGTAAATCTTGTTCTTGTACCACCATTTCTGCCACTTTTTCTCAATTGCCTTGAAATCTGGTTTCTTTTCCAGGGCCATGCAGACATTAATTTAATCAGCATTAATAAAACTAACTCAACTGTTACGCCTAGTTGATATGTGTTTTTTGCATTTCCTTGAAAATTAACTACCAATTAGTTTTACGCTAATTATATTATAATTATAATCACTAAAAGTAGATATTACTAAATAGAGATTAAACTTGAAATTCGACCTCAAGAGTTGACACAAGCAAAAGCCTTTTAAATCACCTCCAATTAGTGAATATTAGCAAATAATCAGCTTAGAAATAACTACAATGGCAAAAAATAAGCAATTAGATGAAGAGCAGGAAGAACAACTAGAACAAATAATAGGAGAGCTAAAAAGCCGTATTACGTATGAAACTTTCCGGGATGTTCAGAGAGAAAGATATGAAGAACGTTTACAAATTTATATGGATAGAATGAAAGAAATACGTGAGACAGAATTACCTGAAAAAGAAAAAGAATGGAGAAAAAATCTTACAACTATTCTAAGAAACGTTGACATTATTGAAACCTATATAGATTCTGGGAAAGAGTTTGATATTGAAAAATGTGAAGAGTTTATACAAAGTATCGAACAAAAAGGAGCTAAATTGTTACAAAGTAAAACTTTGAGAAAGATTTACAATAGATTCAAAGAAAGAATTAAAGATTACCAGACTTCTAAATAATATTTTAAGGGAGGGAAAAATAAGAGAATTTTTTATTACAGCCCCCCCCACGCAAGAAACTGCATTAATTACAAATTGATGTAGTTATAAAAAGATTTGTTTACACAGAGAAATAAGAAAAAGTTATTGCGGTATGCTGCTTAGACCCTTGAGGTCGATTTTTGTTCCATCTGAAGCTGCAATTGTCCTCACACCTGTTCGCCTTTGAATCTCTCGCGCCTCATAAATCGGGCTTGACCTTAGCATTTTTGCACCATAATGCTGTATTACAGCTAATTCTGGATGTATGGAATTGATCAACTTAATGGCGTCTTCAGAGCAGAAGTGAGTTTTCCAATGATCTTTTCCTGGGCGCAAAACATTCATAATCAAAACAGTCACGCCTTTGAAAGCTTCTGCTAATTCTGGAAGAAAAGTAGTATCTGATGTATAACCAATTGATATCCCCGGAGCATCAATTTTCATTCCAATGTTTTCTTCTACATCATGGTCTGTTGGTGTTGCTATGAATTTCAATTCACCAATTGAAATTGCATCACCTGGCTTTGCTGTTATACAATCCTTTAGTTTTTCCTTATAAAATGGCTGAAGCCAGGCAAGTTCTTTTTCAGAGCCAGATATTACTGTTGGTGTTGAAATTAAAATTCCTTTTTTGTAAATGCCACCCAAGGTTATTGCATCTAGAATTGCATTAAGGTCACTAACATGGTCTATATGGTTGTGCGTTACATACACAATATTTGTTTTAGTTGCTTTAATGCCGTATTGCCTTGCCCGGACCAGGGCACCTGGACCAGGGTCTACGTGTATCTGATATTCGCCTAATTGTACTACAAATCCGCCAGTGGCAGCTATCTGGTTTGCACGGACCACTCTGCCGCCACCTGTACCTAGAAAGATGATTTTGCTTTCTACCATTTTTTACAAAAACCCGAACTAGATTCATCCCTTTGGGACCTCCTGTGTTGTCTTGATGAAAATTTATAAGCTTAACATTAATATAGATTTCTATGGGCTGGTAGCTCAATAGTAGAGTGCCTGCTTCGCACGCGCTGAAATCCTGTGGATTTCGCTGGGTTTCTTTGCAGAAACAGCAGGAGGCTGCGGGTGCGATTCCCGCCCAGTCCATACTTTTAAAAGATTTATTACTCTATCCAAAAATATGGGCTTAAGAAAAACACAGACATTAATTTTTGACAAAGTATTCAATGATCTGATAGCGCGTATCAGTAAGAAAAAGGTAGATATAGATATTCCTTCAGAAAATCTTGCCTATATTTTATTGAGAAACAAAGCTCCACATTATTACAAAATAGGCGCTGATATGGCTTTTCTTGGTTATGGCTTAATGGAAATATTGAACTTTAGAGGTATTTCCTTTGAAGGTGCTAAGCTTGCAACAAAACAAATGATAAGTATAACGCAAACTATTCCTAATTGCATAGCTTTTTGGCGAAATAATCCAAAAGCTCAAGCAGAACGCGATACGCCCGGACCTGAACTTTTTGCTGAAATTGAAAATTATGGAACTTTTCTTAGAAGAGTACATACAAATGAAATATTCTATTACGGGAATCTTAAGGTATTGGATAAACTTGGAATCAAATACGAATCTGTTGATTATAAATGCCCATATGGTGGAAAATGTGTACAAAGTAAGACACTACCCAAGATTGATGCACAAAGTTATGTTAATACGCTGCAAAATAAAGCAACTTTGGATGACAAATTTGATTATTTAGAACTTGAGAAAATAGCATGTTCTTTAATTAAAGATGTTAAGATAAAAATAAAATTTAATCCAGATGCAATTTAACAAATTAGCTATTTTTTAAATTTTACTACTATTTGTGTATACAAATTCTTATATAGATTAATTATGGCTTATTTACAAACCCAGGGGGTTTATAATGGCTAAAGCAAAAAAAGCAATGAAGGAGGTAGCTGCTCATTGGGCATTTCTAATATCCATTGTCTTGGCAATTATATTAGGAATAATCTTACCTGAAAATGCAGCTGCAATTGGCCTGCTAGTTATACTGGGTATTATAGTAGGACTAGTTAATATTACTGCAAAAGAAACAACACAATTCTTGATTGCATCCATCGCATTAATAGTCGCATCTGGAGCATTCCAGTTAATACCAGTTGTTGGACCATGGATTGCTAATATCTTGAATTACATTGTTGTCTTTGTAGCACCAGCAGCAGGCATAGTAGCTTTGATTGCTATTTGGAACCTAGCAAGAACCAAATAGAATCTTTCTTTCTTCTTTTATTTTTACTACCAATAGATTTTTATATCAATTTTAAGGTGTTCTATATACGCCCTAACCAAACATAGTTTGGTGGGGCCAAGCCAAAATCTTATTTTGGCTCTGGGGCCCGTAGCTTAGCCTGGTAGAGCGCTGTGCTGATAACGCAGAGGTCATGAGTTCAAATCTCATCGGGCCCACTAAGTAATTCTAGAAGTATTTTCTATTTAGTAGGTGGTTCTATTAAGGCGTCTAAAGAATGAGTTAGCGGCGGTCTTTTTGACGAAGAAATTTGTGTATAAGGACAATCTTTACAAAGCTGAAGATTACACTGATACTGTTTAGGATCTTTTTCCAAAAGCTTTTTCCTATCCTCTTCCGCAGTCCACGCTATACCTCTTAGTGTCTTCTTTTCATCAGCTTTTTTAATTTTTTCCTCTAATTCTTTAACTTCTTTATTAAACAAATCCTCTACTTTTTGTCTACAGGCGAGATTATGAACATATCTAGGATTAGAATCATAATCTACATGGAATTCAATTACCCCGCTTTCTGGATGTTTTTTAAGGTAGTCTCTTAGCATAATAGCAAAATGAAGGGGCAAGCCAAATTTTCTCAAATTTAATGCAGCTAGCATATCTCTTCTAAAATATGATACACCTGAGTTTTTTTGTAAAAAGTTTACTACATTCTCTATATCAGATTCTTCAGCTATTGTTCTAAATGTTGCATTAATTTTCTTTTTCTTAAAAAACTTAGCTAGTGCTTTAGCTTGTTTTTCATCTATCGGTGTTTCAATTTTATATTTCATTTCTAAGTAATTATAGTATACAAACTCTTAAAAATTTAACCAAAAATTTTCGCGCAAAGTAGCAATTTATCCAAAAAAGACTTATTTATTAGGCCTTACGCGTGCAACCTCACTCAACAAATTTTTATACTCATGAACTCTTACTATGTAATATGCCACGGCGAGTTATTATTCTAGGTGCAGCTGGTAGGGATTATCACAACTTCAATATGTTCTTCCGCAACAGCAAATTACACAAAGTTGTTGCATTTACAAGAACCCAATTACCAACCAAAATAACTCCCTACCCTAAAGTTCTGGCAGGTAAATTATACGCAAAAGGCATACCTATTTACCCAGAATCCCAGCTCACTCAACTAATCAAGAAGTTTAATGTTGATGTTTGTGTGTTAGCATATTCAGATCTTTCGTATGATTATGTAATGAGAAAAGTAGCTGAAGTTAATGCAGCTGGTGCTAATTTTTGTATGCTTGGCCCTAAACTAACTATGCTGAAATCAAAGAAACCAGTTATTTCTGTGTGCGCAGTTAGAACAGGTTGCGGCAAATCCCAAACATCTAGAAAAGTTGTTAAGCTTCTTAAAGAAAAAGGCAAAAAAGTTGTAGTGATACGACATCCAATGCCGTATGGTGATTTATCAAAGCAAATTGTGCAGCGCTTTGCAAGTTTCAAAGATTTAGACAAGCACAAATGCACAATTGAGGAAAGAGAAGACTATGAACCCCATATTGCAATGGGTTCTGTTGTTTATGCAGGTGTTGACTATGAAAAGGTGTTAAGGCAAGCTGAGAAAGAAGCTGATATTATTGTATGGGATGGCGGCAATAATGATTTTTCATTTATCAAGTCTGATTTACACATAGTTCTAGCTGATCCATTACGGCCAGGACATGAAATAGCATATTATCCTGGTGATATCAATGCTCGTATGGCGGATGTTGTGATTATAAATAAAGTCAAAGCAGCTAAGCTAAAGGATATTAAAACAGTTGAAAAAAACATTAAGGAGATAAATCCAAAAGCTAAAATAATAAAAGCATCTTCACCTGTTTCAGTTGACAAGCCAGAACTAATCAGAGGAAAGAAAGTTCTAATTATTGAGGACGGACCAACACTTACTCATGGAGAAATGTCTTATGGCGCAGGTACAGTTGCTGCTAAAAAATTTCGCGCTAAAGTTGCAGTTGACCCAAAAAAATACCTAACTAAAAATTATAAGGACGCGCTCGCCAAATATCCTCATCTAAAAGGTAAGAAATTACTGCCAGCAATAGGTTATTCAAAGACTCAAATATTAGAGTTACAGAAAATAATCAATAAAATACCAGCTGATAGTGTTATTTTAGCAACACCAACTGATTTAAGCAGGTATTTAAAGTTAAATAAGCTCAGCTGTCATGTCAAATATGAACTTAAAGAACTAACTAAACCTAACCTGAAGCAAATCCTAAAAAGGTTTAAATAAGTGCATTTCTGCGTATATTTTATGGCCATAAAGAGTATAGATATGATTGCAGAAACATTGCAAGATGCAGAGGCAGCTATCTTGCAGGCTCTTAAAAAATTAAAGAAAGCTGATATACTTGAATTAGAAAAAGCAACTAAACTCACAGCAGATATATTGGCCAGAGCTGCTCTTTGGCTGCAAAATAAGGATCTAATAACAGTTGAAGAAGAACCAGCTAATGTTGTTGTTCTTGACAGGCTTGGCGAAGAATATGTGCTCAAAGGTTTGCCTGAGAAATGTTTTATCAGAGCTTGTACAGACACATTAACCCTGGAACAAATTGGCAAAAAAGCTGATTTAGATAAGCAAGAATTAAAGTTCTGCCTGGGTTATTTGAAGAAAAAAGGCATGATTACCTTCAAAGAAGGTGAGGTTCAAGTAACTGATGAAGGAAAATGCTGTATCAGAGAAAAAACACTTGAAGAAAATTTCCTTGACAAACTCTCAAAAGAAAAAGAACTTGAAGTTTCTAAGTTGTCACCTGAAGAAAAACATGCTTTTGAGGTTCTAAAGAAAAGAAAAGAGATTGTAAGGGAAATACCTAGAAAAGTACGCGATTATGTTATTACTAAATTAGGCTTGGATGTTGCTGAAAAATTAAAGGCAATGCCTGCAATGGTTGGTGTTTTAACACCTGAAATGATTAAAACAGGGACATGGCAGACCAAGAAATTCAGGCGCTATGATGTAACTGCACCTGTTCCAGGCATTTATCCTGGTAAAAAGCAACCTTATCTTGCTTTTATGGATGAAGTTAAGAAAGAACTTGTTGCAATGGGTTTTGAAGAAATGACAGGTCCATTAGTTGAATCTGCATTTTTCAACAATGATGCTCTATTTATGCCCCAAGACCATCCTGCTAGAGGAATTCATGATATTTATTTTGTTAAAGAACCTAAATATGGAAATTTATCAAAATACAAAAAATACTTGGATAAAGTAGCTGAAATCCAGGAAAAAGGAGATGATGAATCAACTGGCTGGCAAATTCCATTTTCCAGGCAAGAATCTTCACGATTATTATTGCGCTCTCAGACAACAGCTGTATCTGCAAGGATGCTGATAAATCCTGCATTAAAAATACCAGGCAAATACTTTACAATTAACAGGGTTTATAGGCCAGAAAAACTAGATCCAACCCACTTAACTGAATTCTATCAATTAGAAGGAATTGTTGTTGGAGAAGATGTTAATTTTAGGCAATTACTAGGTCTTTTAGGTAATTTTGCCAAGAAAATAGCTAGAACAGATGAAATAAGATTCACACCAATTGCATATTTCCCATTTACAGAACCATCTGTAACAGCTTACATGAAACATCCTATAACTAAAAAATGGATTGAAGTAATGCCAGCTGGAGTTTTCAGGCCAGAAGTTACTAAACCATTAGGAATTGATGTTCCTGTGCTTGCATGGGGCTTTGGATTTGACAGATTATTTATGATTCGCGAAGGAATAACTGATATTCGCCAGTTATTCAGCTCTGATTTAAGTTATTTGAGGGAGGCAAAGATCTAATGCCAACAATTGAAATTTCCCTAACAGACCTGGAAAAACTAGTGGGTAAGAAATTACCCAAAGATATTGAGAAATTATGGGAAATTTTTGAATATGCAAAAGCTGAATTAGAAAATTTAGAAGGCGATACAGTAAAAATAGCAATTGAAGATTCTAACAGGCCTGATCTTTGGTGCATAGAAGGTATTGCAAGGCAAATAAAAGGAGCTCTTGGTGTTGAAACTGGATTAAAAGAATATTCAGCTAAAAAATCAACTTATGAAGTTTTTGTAAATAAAAAATTAGAAAAAATAAGACCTTACATTGCTTGTGCTGTTATTAAAAATGTAAAACTTACAGATGAGATAATCAAACAACTAATGCAGCAGCAAGATAAAATTGACGGTACATTTGGAAGAAAACGAAGAAAAACATCAATTGGTCTTTATGATTTTGACCTGATTAAATTCCCATTAAAATATGATATTACTGCTCCAAATGAAAATGAATTTGTTCCATTAACATTTACAAAAAAATTAACACCAACTAGAATATTACGAGAACATCCAAAAGGAATTGAATATGGGCACATATTAGCTGACTTTAAGGAATATCCTATTTTCAAAGACAATGAAGGCAAGATTTTGTCAATGCCTCCAATAATTAATTCAAATGACTTAGGGCAAATCACTGAAAAAACAAAGAATTTGCTAATTGAAGTTACTGGAACAGATTACAAAGCAGTTAATGCTGCTCTAAGAATAATGGCGTTGAGTTTAGTTGACAGGGGCGGAGAATTATATAACGTAAAAATTGATTATGTCTATCGAGACAATGACTTAACACCTCATTTAGAATCATCTGAAAAACTTCTTGATGCAAATTATGTCAATAAATGGCTTGGAACTAGTCTCAAGCCAAGTGAAATCATTAATTTGTTGAAAAAAGCCAGGTTTAATGCAAATGCTAAGATGGACAGTGAAGTTGAAGTGCAGGTACCTAGTTATAGAACAGATATAATGCATGATGTTGATTTAATTGAGGATGTTGCAATTGCTTCTGGTTATTCTAACCTTAAACCACTTCCATTAGAGCTTGCAACAACAGGTGGTCTTCCGGGAATTGAGAAAAAAGCAAATAAAGTAAGGGAACTAATGATTGGTTTTGGAGCCCAGGAAGTACTTAATTTCACACTTACAAACAAAGAAACCTTGTTCAAGAACATGGATCTAATAGAAACGCCTGTAATTGAAATTGAAAATCCAGTTTCTTTGCTATATTATTGCCTTAGAAATTCTTTATTGCCTGGTTTATTGGAATTTTTAAGCAAAAATACAAAAAAAGAATATCCACAATCAATATTTGAAGTTGGAGCAATTGTTAAACCAAATAAATCAGGTTCAGATGAAGAAAAACACCTAGCTTATTTATCTGCTCACAAAGGAGCTAATTTCACAGAAGCAAAACAAGCTTTAGATGCTTTATTTGCTGGCCAGGGAGTGCATGTTGAAATAAAACCAACAGAGCATAGAAGCTTTATCCCTGGCAGAGCAGGAGTAGTCATCCTCAACAATAAGGAAATTGGAATTATCGGAGAAATATCACCACAAGTAATTTCTAATTGGAAGCTAGAGGTTCCTGTTGTTGG
>SMTZ1_10034166_pt1 | contig 10358 bp, 9 predicted proteins | sample DeeMarSWOR136_30_FD_25667 | JGI IMG/M metagenome (IMG submission 25667) | reverse complement strand
GCGGTCGGATTGGGCATCGAGTCATCCAGAATACGCCGAGCGAAGCAAGTACATACCTCGTGTACCCCGAGTCACCGGAGGGCTCGGGTTCGAGTACGCGCCGGATTGCTGGAACGTGAGCCTGGATGTCGACTATACGGGACGGCAGTACATCGATTATTGTCAGGACGAGGACATGCTGTTACCTGGAAGCAAGATCGTGCATACGCCGGATTTCTTCGTGGTCGGCGGCCGAGTGTCCAGAGACGTTGCTGGTGGATTGAGCATCTTCGCAGGGGTGCACAACCTGCTCGATCGCGTCCAGCAGGAGAGACATCGCGACGATGCGGCGTTCATCTACGCGCCATACACGGGGCGGATCGTCTACGGCGGGGTGGAACTAGATCTCTATTGATGGGACGTCGCGGAAGCGCGGGCCAGCTCCGGGCTGAGTCCCTACTTCAGCGGACGCCAGTTCATCTCGTGGCCGACGTGGCAGATCCCGTCTCCAATACAAGTCGGGTACGAAGAGCCCATTCCCGCACCAGGGTCCGCAGCCGCACCCACGCTCGCACGACGCCGCAGCCGCTTTCCCCCAGACACCAATTCGCTGGTTCGTTGAGACGCCAAGCGGGAAAAAGGAAAACGCGCCCGCCAGGACTCGAACCCGGAACCTTCTGATCCGTAGTCAGACGCTCTCTCCAATTGAGCTACGGGCGCGTACCGGGAATCATACAAGATCCCGCCTCGGATGGGAACTGCGGCTAGCTGCCCTCCTTCTTCTTGCGCGTTGCCCGCCAGGTACCGTTGTAGGGCCGGCCGTCGGCCGGCCGAGCGGTGAATGTGCCTTCGATAACGTCGTCCTTCAGCGTACCGGTGAAGGTCGTGTAGACCGCGCTACCGGAATCGGGATCCCGGTAGGGATCCAGCGTGCCACTCAGCTTTCCGCCTTCGAGGCGCACGAAGCGGATCTTCAGCACCTCGGGGATGGGCGCGTCGCGCGCCACCGCCGCCGGGTCCTGGGCCGGGCCCAGGGGCTGGGTCCAGCCGCGCGGGATCATTGTCACGTCGCCATGGGCGGTGTCGCGACCGGCATCCAGATTGAAGATGATCGTGCCGCGGCGTTCCGTGGCCGGGCTCTCGTAGGTGCCGGACCATTCGCCGGCCAGCAGCGCCAGATCCACAGCCGCGCCCACCACGGGCACCGGGGCCGGCGACGACACGCAGGCGGTGGCGAGCGCGGCGAGCAGCAGCGACAGGCTGTGACGAGTGCTCATCGTCTTCCTCCCGGCACTGGCGCGCCCGGACGAATAGGGCCGTAACTGCCGGGTCCGCCCCGACGCCTCGACCCGGCGATTACGGCCGCTTGCTGTGTATGCCCACGACAGGACTCGAACCTGCACGCCCCGAAGGACACCAGCCCCTCAAGCTGGCCTGTCTACCAATTCCAGCACGTGGGCCCTACCTATGATAGTGCTCGGAGGGGGATTCGAACCCCCACGGGATTGCTCCCACAGGATCCTGAATCCTGCGCGTCTGCCAATTCCGCCATCCGAGCCGGTCAGGCGAACCGCCCGAGAAGACAATCCGGCAGGCCGGTGCTATCCGGCAGCTCCGTCCCGACTTCGATGACCTAAGGTAGTTGCTAGACTAAGGCGGCCCGATCGGATTTTCAAGGGTCACTTCCCGGGACGCCGAACCGGGATCTGGCCAGCCCTTCGCCGGTAGCCGATCTCCTGGGCTGGCACCCTCGTCAAAGCCTTCTCGCTTGACGAGGAGCTGCAGGCCGAGATCGCCAGGATGAAGGAGGCGGGGGTGGGACTGGTCGCGTGCAAAGCGTGCGCGGACAGTTACTGAGCATCAGAACAGCTCGAGGAGCTCAGCGTCCAGGTGAAATACACGGGCGGGCCGCTGGCCGAGCTGCTCAAGCACGACTGGGTCGTGGTGACATTCTGAGGCCGACAGCTCGTTGGCGGCGGGGCTGCGGTCGAACGCGCGTCCTGCCCCGGAGTCGTACCTACCAGGAAGCCAGGTGAGGAGCGAACACTGTCAGGTCCGCCGTCAGCTTCGCCCGGATCTCCGCCCGCAGTTCTTTTGGTAGGGTAAACGAGTCGAGCAGGGCCAGAGCTCGGCTGGACCGCTGCTCCGCCTCCCCTTCGGCACCGTCCAGCCAGGCCATCCGGGCGGCGTCGGCGATTGCCCAGATCTCACTGACAGTTTCGCCCAACGACTTGGCCTCTGCGGCGAGCGCGTCGAGGGTCGCTGTCGCACTGTCGTACTGGCCTTCGAAGTAGTAAGCGTTGGCGATGCGGCGTAGCGGCTCGACCGGCGCCTTCCCCTGAACGCGCATCATCTTGGCCGCGACGTCGTAGACTTCGCGTGCCGACTCGAAGTCACCTAGGGTCGTCAGGCGGTCGCCAACCACCAGCTGGGACTCGACCATCGCGGTGATCGTGGCCGACCCGGCTAGCCACCCGTCGGCCGTCAGAGACAAGGGCGCGGTTGCCGTCAGGAGCCCCGCCAGTAGCATGAGGCCCGTGGCCAAGGCAGATATCTTCATATTCTAGCTCAACTCTCGTCGCTTGGGTCACGGTCCCTCCAACTGGCCCTACGAGCGGGGGCGGATAACGGTTTCAGGCTCCCCGGTCGACTCCCTCAACAGATTGGATGCCGCGAGTGGCCGTTTGGTTGCGTCGTGAGTGCCTGTCCCTTCCAGACGGCCAGTCGCAGGTCCCAGCGCCGTGTGGGTTGCCGGAGATCGGCGAGAGTGTGCAACATGTAGCCCAAGCTGAGCACCAGTGAGCCACGCCAAGGTCACCACGGGGTTGCCTATCATGTGTTGGAGAACCGGGTTCGTAGAGCGATCCGTCCGCCTGCCAGTCTGTTGCCTGCTGCTGGCCGTCACCGCCGGCTGCGCGGCTGAGCCGGTCGCGGAACTGAGGTCGCGCCTGCAGTCTCGCATCAGCGAGAGCGGCGCGGAGGTCGTCGGCGTCTACTTCCGGAATCTCGCCAGCGGCGACTCGCTTCTGCTCGACGTCGAGAGCCGTGTGCATGCGGCGAGCATGATGAAGGTTCCGGTGATGATCCAGCTGTATCGGGACGCGGAGGCCGGACGGCTGAGCCTCGACGACAGCCTCACAATCAGCAAGACCTTCACCTCGATCGTGGATGGCACGCCGTACGAGCTCGGTGCACCGGATGACAGTGATACGACGCTATATGCTCGCGTCGGCGAGAAGGAGACGGTCCGCCAGCTCACGGAGCTGATGATCACGGTCTCCAGCAATCTGGCGACGAACATGCTGATCGAGCTCGTCGGTGCGGAGCGCGTCCAAGCGACGATGCGGCAGCTCGGCGCCGACTCGATCGCGGTGCTACGCGGCGTAGAGGACATCAAGGCGTATCGGGCAGGCCTGAACAACACGACGACGGCGCGGGACATGGGGCTGATCTTCAGCGCGATCGCCGAGCACCGCGCGGCGAGCCCCGAGTCGTGCCGGGAGATGATCGCGATCCTCTCCCGTCAGCAGTTCAACGAGGGCATTCCCGCCGGTCTTCCCCCCGGTACCCAGGTCGCGCACAAGACCGGTTCGATCATGGGGATCCGGCACGACGGCGGCATCGTGTACCCCGAAAACGGAAGCCCGTACGTGCTCGTGGTGCTGACGAGGGGCATCACGGACTCCGCCAGTGCCGATCGGCTGATTACGGACGTCTCGAGGATGGTTTACGCAGACGTGACGGAGAGGTCCGGTTGAGCTTTGGCCCAACCGGGACGAACGCTCTCCTCAAAGCAATCCGGGTTAGCGACCGGGGGCCCCGAAGGGGATGAGGAAGCCCGCCGACAGGTAGAGTGTCCGGGTCTTGACGGACTCCACGGTCTCGGAGGTCGCGCTGAGATTTGTGAAGCCTAGGTTGTATAAGGCGTCGAGCAATAGCGAGCCAGGTCCGAAGGGCACGGTGACGCCGCCACCGAAGATGATGCCGGAATCTGATCCCCTCGGCCTCGGCCCTTCCTCTGTCTCCTCGCAGTCGACCTCGCCTTCATTGAGCGTGGTCACTCTGCAGCCCGACTCGAGCGCGACTACCGGGCCCACGTAGAGATGCGGTGAGAACCTGGTCGGTATCTTGATGACCGCGAGCAGCGGCATCTCGATGTAATTGACCTTCAGAGCAGCGGCATCTCGATGTAATTGACCTTCAGGCTGACGTCACCGTTCCCCTCGGCGAAGCCCTTCCGAGAGTACCACACCTCGGTCTGCATCCCGAAGAACCTGGAGATGTCTACACTCAGCAGGATGCCGAAATGGTACGCGGTCAGCGTGCCGACGGAGCTGGTGAAGACGTCACTATCGAAATCGGAGCTGGCGAGATTAATGCCGCCGCGGGCGCCGAGCTGAAGCCCCTGAGCGTGGGCCGACTGGGCGGTCAGGGCGATCACGACCGCGAGAGTAGATAGCGTGATTCGTCTCATCTTGGTAGCGCTGCTCCCGTGCGTTATGGCGTCTCGGCTACGTGTTGTTCTTAATCACTACGAGCTGGCGTGGCAAGAGTTTCGCAATACCGCACGGCTGCAGCCAGGCTGGGAACGGAGCTGTGCTTCAGACCTGCCACTGGCCGGCGAGCTGGCGGAGGTTCTCCGCGGCCTCGACGAGCTGGGCGACCGAGGCGCTGATCTGTTCGGTCGTGGCGGACTGCTCTTCGACGGCCGCGCTCACGTCCTGGCTGCGAGCGGCGTGCTCGCTGGCCGTCGCCGTGACGGCCTCCACATGGCCGGCCACCTGTTCGAGCAGCAGCCGGCTTCTGCCGACGGTAACCAGCGATCGATCAGTCGCCTGCGAGACCCGTGACAGATCGGAGATGATGGCCTTCAGCGCGTTATCGGCCCCCCGTGCCACCTCCTCCACCTGCTCCACCTGGCCCTCCCCCTCGCGCATCTTCACGACGGCATGCTCGACCCAATCGCGTAGCCGGTTGACGACTTCATCGACCTCCTGGGCGGCGCCGTCCGCCTCGGCCGCCAGCTTGCCTACTTCATCCGCTACGACGGCGAAGCCACGTCCCTCGTGCCCGGCATGCGCCGCTTCGATGGCGGCGTTGAGCGACAGGAGGTGGGTCTGTTCCGCTATGGAGCCGATACGTCGGACAAAGCCGGTGATCTGTTCGGTGGCAGCTTGCAGCCCCTCGATCTCTTCGCCCGACGTGTGGACGACCTCTCGCAACGCCAGCAACAAGTCGAGGGCACGGCGCACCGATGCCTGACTTTGGTCGGCCTCCTGCCTTATCGAGCGGCTGAGCTCGCGGTTGTCGTTGGCCTCCGACTCCATCTCGGAAGCCCCTTCGCGGAGCTCGACAACCGCGGCGGCCGTCTCGCTCAACGCTTTCGCCTGCCTGTCGGCGCCCTCCGAGATCTCCGTCATGGCTAGCGCGACCTCGTGGGTCGAATCGGCGACCTGCTCGGATATGGAGGAGAAATCGGCGGCTGAGGAGGACAGCTGCGAGGCCGTGCTGATCACCCGTGCCGCGATGTCGCGCAGCGTGCCGGCCATCATGTTGAAGGCGGCACCGAGCCTCGCGAACTCCCGCGGCATGCCCTCCACGCCCACCTGGGTCCGCAGCTGGCCGGCCTTCAGCCGGTCGGCTGCAGCCACCAGCAGGGTTAGTGGACGATCGATCGAGCGAACCGTCACGTACGCCAGTGCGGCGCCGAGGGATAGCGCCGACACGAGGATGAGCAGAACGTAGTTGGAGCGACTGCGGGCGCGTGCCCTGAGCTCGGCCGTAGAGGCCTCGAGCACCTGCGTCTGCCGCTCGCCCAATACCGCGATCAGCCTTGCTGCCTCCTCCGCCAGCGGGTGTGCTGCGTCGGACACCTGCCTGGCCTCCGACCGCCGGCCGATGTCGTAGAGCGCGTGAGCTCGCGCGAACTCCACCTCGAGTCGGGTCAGGGTGGTCGCCAGTCGTTGGATCTGCTGTGCGTCCTGAGCGGACAGGCCTTCGAGTTCGCGGTAACGCCTGGCGACGTCCTGGGTGCGCCCGGCAAGCCGGGCGAAGCGCCGCTTGGCGTCGCGGCTGCCGCTGGCGAGGTAGCCCTCGCCGGCGAAGATCAGCTCCAGGACATCCCGCTGCAGATCGGTCCCGAGCTCTCCTACCTGCCGCACCTGGTCCATCCCGGTATCGAACTCGCGTGACAGCCTGTTGAGCGAGCTGATACCCAGCGCCCCTGCCGCCAGCAGGCCGAGGAGCAGGATGGCACAGGCGAGTGTCTGCCTGCCTCTAATCGTTCGAATCACGAGCCGCCCTCTATGCTTACGAGTTCGATTCTGTCCCCTGTGATGCGTCCTATGGCGAAGCTCTTCTCCAGCGGGTCGCCGTTCTGGTCGAAGGCGATCAGACCGCTCACCCCCGGGAAAGCCTCCCGGCGGCCGCCGACACCTTCCAGGTAATCGCGTATCCTCTCGCGGTCGAAGCCCACCTCACTGACGGCCCGCGCCGCTAGCAGGACGGCATCATAACCGAGCGCCGGGAAGTGGTCCGGTTCAGCCCCGTACGCACGCCGGTAGGCTGCCACGAACACCTGGCCGGTCGTGCCCGGCGCGTCGGGATGATACAGCAGGCCGACGTAGGTGCCGTCATAGACGGGGTCCTGACCGGCGAGCCCGAGAATCCCGTCGCCGCCCAGGAAGGGCACGGTGATGCCGAGCTCACGCGCCTGTCGGATGATTGGCCCGGCGCTGACGTCGAGGCCGGCGATGAAGATGAGGTCGGGGCGCGCCTCCCGTATCCCGAGCAGGTAGGGCTCGAAGTCCGTCGTCTGCCCCTCGATGTAAGGATACTCCTCGAGCAGGGTGCCTCCGCGTTCGGCGAAGGTCAGGGCAAACCCCTGACGCAAGCCGCGCCCGTACGGCTCGTTGGCGTAGAGGATCGCAGCGCGTGACCCCAGTTCCCGCAGTGCGAAGCGGGCGAGCCGGGCCGAGTTCGCCGCGTCGCTGGAGCAGACCCGGAAGATCCAGGGGCCGGCTTCGCTGACCTCGGGACTTGTGGCAGTGGGCGAGACGGCCGCGAGCCCGCGATTGTAGATGGTGGCCGCGGCGAGGGTCGCTCCCGAGTTGACGTGGCCGATGACAGCGAGCACGGACTCGTCCGTGTAGAAGCTCTCCGCGACGCGCACGGCTCGCTCGGGATTCGCGCTGTCCGTCACCGCCACCAGCTCCAGGGTGCGGCCTCGGACGCCGCCATCGGCGTTCACTCGCTCGAGGGCCAGCTGGGCGCCGCGTAGCGTCTCGGCTCCGATGTACTGTTCGAGTGGGGCCGCAAACCCGAGGCGCACGACGTCTCGCTGCTCACCGCCTCTGCCGCAGGTGTTGGTCGATAGCATGATGCCCACGACCGCGACCGCCGAGAGGCACAACCGGGCAGATCGCCTTCCTGACATGGTCTTGCTCGAGTTGTGGGGGAGACAGGTGGGGGTGCCGGAGTATTGAAGGATACACGCGGCTTTTCCCGGCCGTCAAGGAGCAGTCGTCCGTGCTGGGGCAGGGCCAGCTCTACGCTTCCATCCCCCAATCCTTCATGAGCGCGTTGACCGCTCGCACTCCGGAACCCAGGCACGGCTCGTAACCGCCGCCGGGATTGGCCCAGGCGGAAGCCAGGTAGAGACCCAAGGGGGTCGTGTTGGGCAGCCGGGTCATGTACGAGTTGGCCAGCGACTGCTCGTAGCCATAGATGGAGCCTTCAGGGTTCCGCGTGTAGCGCACGTTGGTCAGCGGCGTGGCGGCGTCCATGACCTCGATCATCGAGCTCAGGCCTGGGATGACGAGCTGCTCGGCCCGCTCGATGAGCGCCTGGGCGATTCGGTCTTTCTCTCTCCGGTACTCGTCCTTGCGGCTGGCGAAGTAGTCAGTCTCGAAGCGCCTCCAGGGCTCGTAGCCGCTGGCCATCAGGACCGCGATTGTCGAGGTGCCCGGTTGCGAATAGCCCTCGAAGGCGTTGTCGTACACGGTTACGGCCAGGCCGCTCTCGATAGGATCGCAGGCGAGGGCCGCCTGGTAGGCCCGCTCGGGATCGTAGGTCTGGTCGACGAAGATCTCGTAGCCCTGGACCTGGTCCTTGATCTCCCGGTTCAACCCCAGCCAGACGACGAAGGTCGAGATCGCGGGTCGGTAAGTCCCGAGCGTCTCCAGGTACTCGCCTGCACCCTCCGGGTAGTCGCCCCGCGCGCTCGCCTTGGCCAACATCTGCATCGTCGTCGGAACGCTGGCGTTGGAGATGACCGCCCTGGCCTCGAGCTCCGTACCGTCCTTGAGCATCACGCTCGTGACCGCGCCGTCCTTCAACGTGATCCCCGTCGCCTCCGTCCCGAGCAATACCCGGCCGCCGTGTGCACCGATCGACTCGAGCAGCGCATCGCTGAGGTCCTGGGAGCGCTGCTTGATGTAGTGACCGCCGAAGCGCATGAACGCCGAGGTTGCGATGCAGTAGTAGAAGCCGGACAGCCGGGAGGGCGGCAGGCCGTAGTAGGGCCAGAAGGTCGAGAGGATCGCGCGTACCCTGTCATCGTGGACGTGTTCGTCCAGCACGTCAGCCAGCGTCTTGTTGCGAATGCCCCACATCTTCCTGTGCGTCAGTGGGAAGGTCAGCCTGTCCCACCAGGAATCCTCATCGAACGGCTTCATCGCGTCGTCCAGGATGCCGAGCATGTAGTCGAAGAAGTCCTGGATCCCTTCGGCCTCCCCTGGGAAGAGCTGGGCCAGCTGGTCCACGATGGCTTGCGGGTCACGCTGTGGCCAGGTGAGATCGTGGTCCGGCGTGATGACACGGCAAAGCTCCGGAAGCTCGACCGTCTCGATCTTCCCGGCGACGCCGGCGCCCTCCAGGACCGGCTGCAGGCTGCCCTGGGTGCTACCGGTGGCGTGGAGGGAGACGTCGAAGACGAACTTGCCATTAGCGCGCTCGAAGCTGGTGGCGTAGCCGCCCGGCTTGAAGTGCTGCTCGACGAGCATCACCGGGAAGCCGCGCCGGGCCAGATGAGCGGCCGCACTGAGGCCGCCGAGCCCACCGCCGATGACGACTATGGGCATCTCCTGTTTAGGGCCGATCTCGGCGGCGAGCGCCTCGAGCTCGTTCCAGTCGATCGCCAGCGCGGCCGTGGTCGCCGCCACCAGCTTCAAGAACTCCTTCCGGGAAATACCGCGGTCATCAGGCGTTGCCATGACTTACCTCCCCTGGCGGGGGTGAGAGGCCAGCACGTGCGCCTCCAGCCTGACCATCGGCTGTGGCGTCCTCGTCGGCTGGCAAATTAGTGGCTGTTTCGACCCACCTGTCGTGTTCGAGGGAATAGCGGAAGCGCGCCAATTCCCCAACCGAGCAGCAGTTCGGATCGTCGTCCGTGTAGAGAGGGAAACTCCGATAGAGCTCGCCCTCGACGACCTCGAAGAAGTCGTGCCCGGCATAGCCCGTCCGCTGTGTGCTGTCCAAAGGTGCCAGCTTCCGCTCGGCAAACTCGTTTCCTATCCACTGAAACAACGCGACGGCGCCGTACGAGCCGCTTCCCGCAGATGTCGTGCTGATGAGGAGGTCAAGCACGCCATCGTGTGCCAGGTCTACAAGCCAGAGGCCAGCAAGTTGACCGTCACGCTCGCGCGAGAATCTGCGGACCGTGCCGTCCTCGAACCAGACGGCCACCTGGTAGGTGCCCACGGAGCAGGCTTCGCCGCGCGGAACCGAGACCTCAGCACGGACCCCGACAATGCGCGCTTCCAGTTGACCCGCACAGCTCGACTCGTCTTGCCCGATTGCTGAGCAGGCGAGCAGGGCGAACGGCATCACGGCGAGGAAGAGTCTGCGGTCGAGTCGCATCGTTGCGGTGCGGCTACTCTACGTCGATGTCAGCGTTCAATGCCGTCGCGCGCGGTCACACCTCGCTGATAGTAATGCTTCACTTCTGTCATCTCGGTGACCAGGTCTGCTACAGTGATGAGCTCGGCCGGCGCGCGGCGACCGGTTAGGATGACCTCAACGTTGTCTGGCCGTTCGTCTAGGAACGCCAGCACCTCATCCACGGCCAAGAGTCCGAACCAGAGTGCCACATTGACCTCGTCCAGCACGATGATCTGGTACTGGCCTGAGTGCATCGCCTGCCGGGCGCGGTCCAGACCGCGGTGAGCCTGGGCGATATGCTCGGCGGTGATCTCCTCGCGCCGAACACACTGAAGATCACCGTACTGTTCGATCGTGATGTCGGGATGATCACGGAGTGCAGCCAGCTCGCCGTAGTGCTGGCCCTTCATGAACTGGCCCACATAGGACCGCAGCCCATGTCCCGAAGCTCTGAGTGCCAGGCCCAGCGCCGCGGTGGTCTTACCCTTCCCGTCGCCAGT
>SMTZ1_10008341_pt1 | contig 10358 bp, 8 predicted proteins | sample DeeMarSWOR136_30_FD_25667 | JGI IMG/M metagenome (IMG submission 25667) | reverse complement strand
TTTAAAGTTTTCATTATTATTAGCCTAATAAACTGAAACTAATGAAGCCATTTTCATTATTAATAAAGCCTGCATCGGCAGATTGTAATCTAAGATGTAAATACTGTTTTTATATAGATCACCTTGAAAATGTAAAGAATACTCCTAGAATGTCATATGAAGTACTCGAGAAAATGATAGCAAGTTATATGGATACAAATCAGAATAATAATTATGCGTTTGGCTGGCAGGGAGGAGAACCAATGATAATGGGTTTAAAGTTCTTCCAAAAAGCTATAGAATTTCAAAAGCAATACGCTCCTCAAGGAGCTGTAATAAGTAACGGGCTTCAAACTAATGGTACTCTAATTACGAATGATTTTGCTAAATTTTTTGGAGAATATAAGTTTCTCCTTGGGGTAAGCTTGGATGGACCGTCATATCTTCACGATTATTATCGAAAAACAATTGGTCATAAACCTACACATTCTTTAGTGATGCGTGGCATTGATATTTTGAAAAAGAATAATGTTGAATTTAACATCCTGATCCTTGTAAATAATGAAAATGTAAAAAAGGCAAAGGAAATATATCAATATCTTCGGGAAAATGGTTTTCTATATCATCAATATATTCCTTGTGTTGAATTTGATGAAAATAATAACTCTAAACCTTTTTCAATAACAGGCGAAGAATGGGGTAAATTTCTTTGCGAATTATTTGATCTTTGGATAAAAGATGATATAAACAGAATTTCTATTAGATTATTCGATTCTATTCTGGAATTTTTGATATTTAATCGATACAATGTCTGTCATATGCAGAACACATGTTGTCAATATTTTGTTGTGGAATATGATGGTAATGTTTATCCATGTGATTTTTTTGTTCAAGAAGATTTACTTTTAGGAAATATTTTGACGCATTCTTGGGAAGATTTTTTTAAATCTCCAATTTATCTCAAATTTGGACAACAAAAAGCTTTATGGAGTTTAGAATGTAATAGATGTCCATTTATTAATTTTTGCCATGGAGATTGCCAAAAGTTTCGTATTGGAACCTCTCAAGCTTCAAAAAATTTGAGTTTTTTATGCCAAGGTTGGAAAAAATTTTATGCCTATACTTTATCACGTTTCAAAATCATTGTAAATAAAATTAAAAGCGGTAATAAAGATTTTTCAAGAATTCAAATAAAAACAAAAAAGATTGGGCGTAATTCTCCCTGTCCATGTGGAAGTGGGAAGAAATATAAGAATTGTTGCATGAAGTAATTACTATTTTAATAAATATAAAAAAAATTAAAATAAGGAATTTTTTAAATTGCTTTATTCTCAATTCCTTTAGTCATCTGAAGGAAATTCTTCCATTGCCATACCTAAGATTTCTCCGTAAGCAATGGCATCTTGAAGATTCCCTTCAATCTGTAAATCTCCACTCATATAAGCGCTTGTTGAATCAAGTTCTCCTGAAGCTAATCCTGCCCAAGTTGCTGCAGTGGCATTCATGGTAACACCTGGATCATCAGCTTCACCTTCTCCATATTCTACTTTACCTTCTCCTACCTTTACCCAGTACTTATAATCTTGATCAGTAACAACTAATTGAACAAGAATAGCATCCATATCTTCTAATTCTTCTTTTAGATCTTCATTTTCTTCAGCAACTTGCTTGACAAATTCATACATTTTAAGTGCATCTGAAGGTTTACTAGCACCTTTTTCTCTCATTTCTTTTAATTCTTTAATTAAATTCTCATCAACCATTTTAAATTTTCACTACCCTTTATTAATTAATTGGAAAATGTAATTCCAATGTTCATTTGCAATGTAATCTCTCTTAAAAACTTATTTTTTTTGAACTTACTCTATCTTTATTTTACTTCAGTAATTCTCAGTGAAATGGTTAGAGAAATCAAGAAAGTACATATCTCCTTAATGAACTTAATGATTGGAAAAAATACTTTATAAATTTTTCTTTAATATCCATCTCAATGGTATATTAGGTTCACTTCTCCCATACCAAACAACTCTACCTTTTTTAACGGTTATCATTTGTTCTTCTCCATTTACTTCCAAAATTTTTAATGATTCCAACTCTATATCATTAACCTTTAAAGTTATTTTCCATCTTCCTTTAATTAGTGGATTATAACAACCTGAGTAACCATTTTTTGATTTTTCAAAACCTAATACTTGAGAGGAAAACTTGTAATAATCTTTAGGAAATTTTGGTGTGAACTCCACTCCTTCCTTAGTAATCTTTGCTCCAATAAGATGGATAATATTGTAAAGTGGCCACGCATGAGGGTGTAAATTCATAACTGGAAAATCTGTCCAATTCACACCTATATTTCTTAACATATTATCAGATTCTTCTAGATTTCCCTTAATAAGTGCTGGATCAAAGATAGTTTGACCAGGAAATTCCGATAATTCTGAATTATATGTATCAGGACCACTCCAAATCCCGTACCAAACTTCTGGATAGATTTCAGCATGCATCGCAAGAGTATTTTTTTTCCATTCATCCCAAGCTAAATTTATATTGTTTAATGATAAAGCCCAAATTAGAGTACCATTTATTGACGGCCAAATTCCTGCATTAACCCCAACTCCCAAACTTCGAGTTAAATGTTTAAAACCAGTACTATGAATCATTGCACCAACTTTTGAGGGTTTACGTACAAGTTCATCAATTGTTTGGACCAATAATTGTTTCTGTTTATCATTTGGTATCCCTCCAATGATCGCCCAAGGTTGTGGCTCCAACCACATTTGATCTTCTCCAATCCAGCCAAGATCTTCAGTTAACCATGCCCGTTTGAACCATCTTCCAGTCCATTGTTTTCTTACAAATTTACGCTGATTTTCTGCAAAATTTGCTACTTCTTTGGAAATCTTAATATCACCCATGAAGTCCAACATTTCAGCATATTTACTAAGAGCATGAGTAGCCATAGCTCCATTTAAAATACTTTCTCCTTGTTGTATTATCTCCTCATGTTGTCCATCAGGGATATTTCCTATAACAATTGCATCATTCCAATCACCATTTGAGAGTTTTAATATACCATGCCTTCCAATTCCCGTACTTTCAGTTAGATGTTTATAACAACGTTGAAGTAATTCCCTTACTGAAGCATTTTCTGCTTTTCGTCCATAAATTGGATATGTAGATATTATTTCGTCAAGAAATTCTAAATCTCGATTTACTATTATATACTCACTTATGAACCATAAAAGCCACAATTCCAAATCACTTGGTTTAAATGGGGCTGGCATTATATAACCGTTTCCAGTGATGCCATATGGGATTGACCCATTTTCTCTTACAGTTTTTAATGTATATCTGATAATTTCCTTTGCTATCCATGGTTCAGAATAAATAAATGGTAAAGCATGCTGCAAGGGATCTCTTGAAGCTCCTTGGAAACCTATAATATATTGATAAACATGACCTTGAGAAAGAATATGTTCTTTGAAATAGTTATCATAAGTCATAGCACCTCGTAAATAATAATTATGCCATGTTAATTCCCGATCAACCCAAGATTCCTCAGGAAGAATCAACTTAATTCGATTATTCTTCCATCTTTCAGAGGAGTCTTTCAACAAACTGTCTAAATCAGTAGAATATTTCCTTATAAGACTATTTAGTTCAAATCCATCAGGAATATATCCATAAACAAAATAAAGTATTTTTGATTCTTTTGGTTCCAAATGAATTTTCCGCTCAATAATTAATGCACTATCTCTACTTGAGGGTTCTAAATGAGCTTTGAAATGGCCTTTTAAACCATCGGGAGATTCTAATCCTCCATCACCGAAAAATTGATCTCCATTTGTACTAAACCCGTCAGGAAGTGAATCTAAAGACACAAGAAAAATAGTTGGTGGTTTTTTGTCTTCCATTTGAGGTTTTGGTATAGTTTCCTTTAATGGTGGTTTATATTTTTTAGAGACTTGTATTCCAAAACCATCAGCCACTATTTCAAATTGATTGGTGAATTTCTTATTAAAATCTCGTCTAATAGTCTTTGCCAGGGGTACATTTTTCCTTCCAAGTGCATCAACATAAGCAGAAAAAGAAAATTGATATATCTGAGAATCCCAATACTCAAACCATCGTAAATTTACCTCATCTTTTTTATTATTGCTAACTTTTACTTGAGAAATTAAAAGTGGATCATCTCCATAAGGAGCAAAGACTATTTGATCTACTATTATTTTATTGCCAGAAACTATTTTTCGATAATATCCAACTCCAAAAATCCTATTGAATGTTTGATTTTTTCCATTATAATAAGTTTTGATTATATTTTTTCCATCTGTTAAATATCCAAACCCTCCAGCAAATTGCTTTTTTTCTGGATTGAAATCATTAAGAAATTTAGGTGCTCCTTCATCCTGTCTTACTTGAATGTAGCCAAAATTAGATGCTACTCCTACTAACCTGTCATTACCAACTAGATGAGAATGATCATTTTTTAAGCGCCAAGTCTCATTAACAGGAGAAATAGCTTTTGGATCGTTTATTTGATTGCAAGTATAACTATAGGCAGGTAGTCCAAACTCATCTTCAATCCATTCACCAAAATATCCTGAGCCAAATGCTTTTTCTGACATTTTTAAAAGCTTAACTTAACTTAGCTTTTTATAATTAATTTCCACTAATATAAGAACTTTCATATTCTTATTTGTAATAAAATTTTTCCCCGCAAAAAAGTCTTTAAAGAAAGAATACTTTTTTGGTTTATTAATTACTAATGTTGATACAAAAATGGCTTATTCGATGGAAAATTTTCTCTTTGACCTTGGAATTGTTGGACTCGTTTATGTCTTTGTTTTACTAGTAATTTTTATCCCATTAATGTTATATAAAAAAAGTATGATCTCTAAGTTTTCTGCCAGGAAAACTGTACATTTACTTGCGGGATTGGCTATTCTATCATCTCCATTTTATTATTGGCCGTTTTGGCCTACTATTATAGCAGCATCTTTAACGGTGTTAGTTTATTTCAGTTCTAAAGAATCTAATGTAAAACAATTAAAAGAATTATATGACGCTATTTCTGAAGAGCAGGAAGATAAATTAAAAAGAGCTTTTTTACAGGGTCCTTTTTTTTATTGCTTATCAATTACGTCATTAGTCTTCATTTTTGCAATTTTTGCTCCAAATCAGTTCTATTTTCCAATTGCTGGAATCTTAATTATGATTATAGCTGATACTTTAGCTTCAGTTATAGGAAAACGTTGGGGAAAGAATGAGATAAAGTTACCTTGGCTGAGTACATCTAGAACTCTCGAAGGGTCATTAACTTTCTTCGGAGCTGCATTTTTATTATGTTTTTTCTCTTTCTTTCTTTTTGGTTTACTAATTCCTGATGTTCAAGAACCATTGGCTATTACTACGATTTTATTATATTCATTAATTACTAGTGCAATTGCTACTATTATCGAATTAATATCTCCAAGCACATATGACGATTTAACAGTTCCGATAGGCAGTACAATAATAATATACATACTGACTTTACTCTAATATTATTTTAATTCATTTTTTAAATTGTTATGAAATATTAAAATCACTTGTCATGGAAACCATACAAAAGAATTTTGATATAATAGTAGTTGGAGCAGGTACAGGGGGAACTACTGCTGCAAGATTTGCTGCAAAGAAAGGTTTAAATGTGTGTTTAATTGATAAGAAACAGAAGGAAAATATTGGAGATAAAATATGTGGTGATGCTGTAGGAAATGAAATTTTTGATATTTTAAAGATTAATCATCCCAAGGATGAAGAATTATCCTGTCATATAAGAGGAGCTAAATTATATTCTCCAAATCTTAAAAAATGCATCACTCTATTAGATCCAAAACAAGCAGGATATATAGTAAATAGATTAGAGTTTGGACAACGATTATTGAATGAAGCACTAGATGCTGGCGTAAAGCTATTCTTGGATAAGACTATGGCTCTTGATTTATTATACAAAAATGGAACTATAAAAGGACTCCAGATCAAGTTGGAAAATGGACAAAGAGTTGACCTTAATTCTAAAATTATTATTGATGCAAGTGGTTTTCATTCACCTTTAAGAAAAAAAATTAAAAGTTCTATTATAGAAAAAAAAATTTCAAAAGAAGATAGCATTTTATGTTATCGGGAAATAGTGAAATTTTTAGCCACAGATCAACAAGTTCAAGATCCAGAATATATATCAATAATTCTTGATCAAGAAAAAGCTCCGGGAGGATATATATGGTATTTTCCAAAAAATGACTATTCAATCAATATAGGACTTGGTACATTTATGGATTTTCGAGGTAAGGTAAAAGATCTCTATAGAACAAATGTATTTTCTGAATTTATTAAAACATCTAAAGTTGATATTATTTCTTCAGGTGGAGGAGTAGCTCCAGTAAGAAGGCCACTATGGTCATGTGTTGATAATGGTTTTATGCTTGTAGGAGATGCCGCCTGTCATGTTAATCCTTTACATGGTGGTGGAATAGATCCTTCTATGAGAGCTGGATTTTATGCAGCAAATTCTGCTGTTGACTCTATAGAAAAAGATAATACTTCTATCGATTCGTTATGGGATTATAACTATAAAATCATGACAAATTTCGGAGCTGAATTTGCTTCATTAGATTTATTGCGAATTGTTCTTCAATCGCTTTCGAATGCAGATCTCAATTTCGGATTAGAACAAGATTTGCTAACTGGTGAAGAAATTTTACAAATATCATCAACAGGAGGCCTCAATCTCTCTCTTCTTAATATGGCTATAAAGGCATTTAAAGGGATTTCCCGACCAAATTTATTACTAGATTTGAATTATCTTAGAATTAAGATGAAAGAGATTTCTAATCTCTATAAAAATTTTCCTAAGGAAATTAGCAAATTTTCAAGTTGGAAAATGAAAGTATTAGAAATTTATGAAAATATTAGAAAAATGATTGTTAAGCCAAAAAAAAGATGATGTTATAATGGTTGATATTATAATTGATGAGTGTATTGAAACAAAAACATACAAGTATATAATCAACAAAATTAATAAGGAAGGCGCATTGCATTTTTCTTTAATAGATCCAGATCCTTTAAGACAAGGACCAAATAAAGCAGCTAAAATGGCACAATATGCAGAAGAAGCTGGAACAGATGCTATTTTAATTGGAGGGACAACAGTCTTTAACCAAAGTTTTGTAGATAAAACAGTTTTAGCTATCAAAGAAAAAATAAATATCCCTATTATAATATTTCCAGGGGGAATCAGTAATATATCTCAAAATGCCGATGCCATTTTTTTCATGTCATTATTAAACTCTTCGGATCCTTATTTTATTGTTGGAGAGCAAGCTCTCGCTTCATACACAGTTAAAGTTTCAAATCTGGAATACATTTCAATGGCATATTTAATTATAGCACCAGGAGGGAGTGCTGGATGGGTTGGAAACGCTAAACTACTGCCAAGAAAGAAACCTAAATTAACTGCAGCTTACGCATTAGCTGCTGAAATGTTTGGCTTTAAACTAGTATATTTGGAAGCTGGTTCTGGAGCAGAAAAAATACCAAGTAATCACATAGAACTATGCTCGAAAATTCTAAATATTCCGATTATTGTAGGTGGAGGTGTTGATAATAAAGATGATGCGAGGAATTTCATTGAAGCTGGAGCAGATATTATAGTAATGGGTACATTTCTCGAAAATCATATACTAAAAGATAATGGAACGTCATTGAAAGTAATCATTGATGAAATTAAAGATGTTGGAAAAGAACAAAAAAAAAATTATCTAAAAAAATAAATTAAAAAATTTAATCGGAATAAATATGAACATTAAGGATGCAATAGTAATTCTTCGTCCCGTAAATGATATAATGGGTAGTCTTACAGTCATTATTGGAATTCTAAATACACGAATAGATGTGGGTATAGGTAAATTAATCATTAATATCATATTAGGAATTTTAACCTATTTTTTTATTGCTGGATCGGGAATGATTATAAATGATATTTATGACCTTGAGATTGATAAAATTAATAGACCTGAAAGGCCAATACCATCAGGGAGATTAGCACTTGATGAAGCAAAATATCTATTTATTGGAACGTTAGCTATTGGAATCTCTATTTCAATTATTCATAGTATAATTTTTAGCTTAAATTTCTTAAATGTAATTATAGCAGCATTTTTTGGCTTCATTGGATGGATATATGCAAAATGGGGTAAAAAGAGTGGATTTATCGGAAATATTATTGTCAGTATTTCATTTTCGATCGGCTTAATATATGGAGCTATACTTAATAGTTTTGATATCCCATTGTACATTTATTTTTTCTTTTTTACTTGCTTTTTCCTATTATTGTCTCGAGAGGTTCTAAAAGGATGCGAAGATATTGAAGGAGATAAGGAACAAGGGGTAAAAACATTGGCTATTCGAATTGGAGTTAAAAAAGCAACTTACATTTCAATGGTTTTTGCTTTTCTCGCTATTATTTTTTTTATACTACCAATTTTTACTAAAATTTTGAATCCAGTGCTTTTTCTCATTTCTATGATTTTAGGAATAATTGTTGTTTTATTTTCAGCATTGTCAATGCTTAAGGCTAATTTAGAAAAAGAAGATTTATCAAAAATAAGTTTGATGTTAAAAATTGGAGCTTTTTTAGGCTTGATAACATTTATTCTTGCGAGTATTTAATCTATTAACTTGAAAGTTCCTAAGAATTTTTGAGTTTTTTTAGAAGTTTAAAAAGACCTTGATCATTTTTACTTTCTATTAATTCTCTTAGATTTTTCTTATTTTCTACATCAATTTTAAATATAGGAAAAGTTTCAATTAACTTTCTTACCTGAGTTAATCCTAGATACTTTCTCGTATACTCTGCGTTTGAATATTTATAAGTAGTTAAAAATTCACTATCCAATTTTTCTCTAAAAACTTCCATAACATAGTTAAAATAAATTTTTAAAAGTATTTGATCACTATGTGAAATAGGTGGTTCAATAAATATCTGTATAGGATGAGTTCTGTATGTGTTTCCAGAAACATAAATTCCTTTAACATTAAAATCTTCTGATATTATTCCTAATCCCGCTCTACCATTATAAGAACCAGTATCAACAGTTCGGACATATAATATATTAGAACAAATCTTTTTTTTTAATTTATCATTAATTTGAAGAATTACTTTGTAATATTCATTATTTTGATACATATTAGCATCAATAGCATCAATCTTGTTAACACCTTTATGTTTCATTACTTCCTTTTTTAATAGATAATATTTAATATTCAAAGGATTTTTAACTCGATATTCTTTTAGAAACTCTTCAAATTCAGATCCAGCTCGATATTTAAATTCTGGTTTAAGTATGTAATTCTTTTCTACTATTTTATTTTGTTTCTTAATTTTTATCCCCTTAAATTCTAAATCTTCAGATTTAGGATTATCTTTCCTTTGAAAAAATCCAATACAAATATTAGTTCCAGTATGTTCGAATATTTGAGTTTCAAATATAACCACTTTATTAATTTTATAATGTTTTAAGAAATCTAAACGAAATTTATTTGAAATAGAAGACCCAAATAAGAAATTTGATGGGATAATGTAAATTAAGTTTTTAATGTCATTTCTTAAATCATTTATCATAGCAATTTGATATAAATCTTGATAACCGTCATTCTTACCCTTAAAAAATTTTAAGTATTTCTGAGTTTCTCTATGTTTTCGTATATATCCTAAATATAGATATGGAGGATTTGTTATATGAAATAAAGGAAATCGTGAGTTATTTAAGAAGTTAGGAAAACTTTCTAAATTATTTCTCGATTGGATATTATTTTTGGCTATTCCTGAAGGGATGCCATAATTTTCAGCCTTAATAATACATTTTTGTACCATTTCTGGTTGAATATCGTATAAATAAATATGATCTTTAAAAAATTGAATTCGATTGTCTGGAGAAATTGATTCTAAAACAGGTAAAATTAGATCTCCTTCTCCAGCATATAGATCTATCCAAGTATAATTCCATAATTTGATCTGAATTTCAGGAAATATACATTTTATAAAAATTTTTCTTGAAGTTAAATGAACACCAAAAGATCTTCGATATTGATTATCTTTTAAATCTTGTGATTTATTTCCCATAGGTGCTAATTTCTCTAAACTTAAAAATAATTTTATTAATAAATTGGTCTCAATATAAATTTATGATTGATTGGATTATAATGATATTTTATCAAGTATATACTTTAGGGTATCTAAATCTCGAATAAATCATTATCACTACTTTACTTTTATTAATAATTTTCCGAGGATTATACATCTTAACTTACTATTTTAATTATTATAAGGGTCGCAATAA
>SMTZ1_10017338_pt1 | contig 10359 bp, 9 predicted proteins | sample DeeMarSWOR136_30_FD_25667 | JGI IMG/M metagenome (IMG submission 25667) | reverse complement strand
CGTGTGAGATTATCGGGCGGCGGTCTAAAGGTTGCCATGTAAATTTTTCCGTATGTTAACACTTGGCTAAGGCTATACAAACCGCCGGACTCAAAAGCAGGATCGAAGCCAGGCCATATGGCATCTATAAATCCTCTGATCATATCATCGTTGTACCCACTGAAACTGTTGCGAGCGGATCCGATGACTGCAATCGCACCTCCACCTTGTCGCCGTACAAACTCCTCACAGAAACTTTCTGAAGTACGTGTCAGTGCAGGATCGTTTAGCTGGTCGACTTCACCGTCAAACCAGCCACACTGGCATTCGATGCTGAGGACAACCGGTAGAAGAGGGTCGTTAAATAATCCAGCAATATCACCTGTATCATAATCGGGATGAGTCCAGCCATCCACACCATCGCCCCAACCACCTCCAAATGGAGTATGTATCCAATAGTTACTGGACGACCCGTGATCTCTATGGTAGATAAGAAATCGACCATCGGTTATATTATTCGTAATGTCCTGCGCGTCACCATCCCATGCAAACCCAGGCCAAAGTAAATCGGGTGGTAAAGGATCTCCATTGTCAAAGAAATTGTTACTATCGCCTGCACCATTATAATTTGTAGGATCTTGTCCATCAGGTAGAGCGGGGTCCGGATCCCTAGCCCAATATATTCTGTCAACGTCATAACCTTCTGTCTGGTTTAGGTAATCTCGAATCTCTTCGGATGTTAATACAAACCTCCTGTCTTCAAATCCATTTCTAGAAGTTATCACTTGGCCAAAGGCATTCGTAACATCTTCATCTTGGAATTGGGCACACGCAGTAATTTGATTGTAGAAATCTGCGTTAGGAGGAGGATTTCGTTCATAATCAAGGATTTTATTGACGACGGTAGTTGCTTGTGCAAAGTTATTTACTGAGAGCCTACCTATGTAAATATCCTGGAAATAGTCGTTCCCTTCTACTGTCACGAAATGAAGATCTGTAGGGATCAAGAAATTACCATGCGAGGGAGAAGGATGTTGAAATAAGTAGTGGGGAGGAATATGATCTGAGTCCCCAAATAATAGCACAAAGGTTGGTGCAGGGTACCATGTATCATAGGCATTTTGAATATACGTCTCGATATCGTTTGCTGTAACACCAGTAGCTTGGATTTGCGTGGTGTTCACTATCTTTGTCTTCAGTCCCTTTTTCTCCTTCCAGGCAGCTAGTTCTTGGGCCGGTTTATAGAAATCATCATGAGTGATAATTAGATAATCTACGCCTTCACCTGCTGGATTTGGTGATTCAGTTAATGCCCAAAGTATGGGTTGTACCTCTTTTATTGGTAATGGGCGTGGCTGGTAGTTAAGGACAAGTGCATCCAGCAGAGTTTCAAATGCAGGGGACAGTAATCGTGGATCGAGGGGGCCAACCTGAGCGGGTTTCTCGTAATTGATCCTCACTTCAATTTTTGAATATACTCTTAATTGTTGCTTTACCGGATTGAACTGAACGGGGTAGAGACTCAAAGCCGCTATACGATGGCCCCGAATGATGATTGGATCAAGTCCATCAGCGCCTTCTAAAGAAGCTATCTCTGAAGGATAGAAGGCATCGGTTCTGTAGATTGTTTCGTCAATTACGAAGGGTGGCATTGTGGCATTCTGATGCTCTTCAAGAGGTATTTGGGCGGGGATGACGTAGTAATCCTCTAAAATCTGCATATCTTTATAAATAATTTCAACGTTAGCTTGCACCTCGTCTGGTATCTCTAAAAATCGAGTCATTTTAGGAACGGCCGGTTTACCAACCTCAGCGACATGTCCCGCGGCAGGTACATGAAGAACATTGTAACGCGTGAGTCAACGCATAGCCCTGTAGTGTCGCCTGATTTGGGGAGGACTTCGGAACTGGATCCAGGCTCAGCCCCAATAATAAACGGAATCCAAGAGGCATTGTCGTCGGCTGCAGTTACGGTTGAAAGCGTAGAAACTATAAGAATCAGAAACACGGAAGCGACAAAGGTGCTTTTTCTTACATCTATGCTTCTCACAACTTTTCTCAAAGAAACCACTGTATATACAATATATACATATATTTATTAAACTTTTTGGGGAAATTTACTAATACTATGACAATAATATATAACGTCGTAATTTATGTCATTAAGGCTTTTCGTATGAGTACGCAAGAGCTAAACTGTGCCCGCTGATTTTTTTATGCAACATGAGAAGAATCCTCAATCCATCTTCAAATACCAAACCTAACTAGACACATGCGAGAAAGTCTCGGAACAGAAGGCCGAGCCTTTGACGACGCCAATCGCATAGTTCTCAACTTCCGTTCCACAACTCACCGATTTTAAACAAGCCCGTCGATCAACGCCGTGCACTCATCAAGGAGGTGCGCGTGACATACGCCACGGGTGTATGGATGATCCCTCGCCTCCCCGGATTAGATTCGGTCATGGGGACAACACACCCACATTACTACAGATGATCCGTTGCAGGCTGCGTTCTAGTCAGAACTCTTCCAAGAACTGCCTTGAGGAGCATATCTTTGTCCCAGAGGCTTCCTCGCATCCACGTAGGTCTTCTCTCAGGGCTCTATCTCCGGTGACAGCAAAGTCCGGTCTACTCGCGATCACAGCGGCGAGGACCGGCGCATCCTTCCCATCCCTAACTCGTCCCTCGCAACGAGGCAGCACCCCCTCAAACTCGTCCCACCGGACCAAGACATAGGTTAATTTCGAGAGGAAGACATCCAGAAGCGCCTCGTATCCGGCGAACCTCTCCGCTAGAACCCGCTCCGCCTCCCACCTCACGAACTCCGGTAGAACCAAGATGATCTCCCCGTCCTCAGCCAGCCTCAGTATACTGTGCTCGTTTCCACCCGAGGAGACAAGGCCTGAGATGAGGATGTTGGTGTCCAGGAGAACGCTAGGCCCCGACATCTCTCTCTTCCATCAACCGTTCCCTGGCCCTCTCAGCCTCCTCTAAAAGGAGCTCCCTCGTCACACCCCTCTCCTCAGCCACCGCCCCAAGCACCGCCGAGATCTCATCCAAAGAAAGCTCATCGACCTTCCTCATGACAAGGAGCCCCCCCGCCATGGTGACATAGAGATAGCTGTCCCTGTCCAACGACAGGGACCTCCTGATCTTTGCCGGAATCGTGATCTGCCCCTTCGAAGTAACCTTGATGATCTCTCCATCCGACAAACAAAACCACCTACAAAAACGTAAGAATTCCTTACATATATACATGTCTATTTAAATCCAGCTGCCCGCGCGTGGGATTCAGGCGAGCACTTAAAAGCGTAACGCTTCAGATGAGCACATCGGCAACCTGAATATAGTACCCTAGGCTGGCTGCTACATGCTTCAACTCCTCACCGAAAGCCCACCACAACCCAGGCTTTATATCGACGAGGGGTATCTTGTCCGCCAGCCTATCGTTGAGGAGAGTGTCTGCAGTTGGTCGACCTATACTGCCTTTACCCACGACTGCGATGTAAACCATTGAATCAACTCTCGCTATTCGATCTTGGCAACTGGTTTTAACCATTCCCTCCCACGTACGGAAAATGGGTTCGCGTGCTAATGATTAGAACCTTGCTTTTACTCTAAGAATTAGTGGTGAAATTCGCTTCAGCGCGCGCTACATTCTTATAAGAAAGTGAAGGAATGCAATTCGAGGTTGACATGGATAAGGCATTGGTTTTGATAACGTTGACGCTGAAGTACAGCAGCAACCTTGTAGAGCAGATCAAGGATATTCCGGGCGTGACCGACGCAGCCCTCGTGTATGGGCCTCACGACGCCTACGCGGTCATAGAGGCGAAGAACAGAGAGGAGCTGAGGGACTCGCTAATGAAGATAAGAGAAGTTTTCGGCGTACACCAGACCCTGACCTGCAATGTAATACCCTAAATTTTTTTCTAAACGCTTGCAGCGCGCGAGGTATTTTGACGGATCAACCACTTGTCAGCAGCTTGGACCCTGACATGCGCGCGAGCATAAAAGCGAATCGAAGTTCTAGCCTTTGACGACGCCAATCGCAAAGTTCTCGGCCTATGTTCCACTCATTTTATGCGCGCGCTCTCGTAGTACGCGCACGGAAATTACTCAAGACGAACTTTAAACCACTCAGCCTCTTGCCCTGAGAGTTCTAGATAGATGAAGTGTTTATCTAGACTTGTTGAAATTGTTAAGGTACACTTGTCTCCTGGGCATATTGCTTGTTGGGTCCCACCATTTAGCTGCCGTCCTTCAATGCGAGCTTCAGGGCCATGTCCATCGACTTCGGCGATGATTTTACATACTCTACAAGATAACTTGCTAAAATCCAATCTGACTGTAGCCGGATACCAATTATTCGAATTCGGTGGCGACTCCTCACTGCCCACACACCATAGTGAGCCACTCTCAAAGTTGATCTTATTGTATATCCGTGTAAACTCTACATTTCCAAATGTAAATGTCGAAGGTAGGGGTCCACTGGGGAAGGGGAGCGTGGAAAAATCAAGATTAACACCTCCTATCTCCGAACAACAACCAGGTTCGCGCGCGCGCGGAATCACGCGCTCTGTGTGGATAGTTACTACGTGTCTATCTCTTCCAGCTGCGGTATAGACCGCAGCTACATCGAGTTCGATTTCGCTCTCAATTATTACGAATCCTTTGAGGAAATCGGCATCTTGTCTAGCATGCTTGAATATGTCTCCACGGTCGATCTCTAAAGCTTCATCTGGGCCGAGCCTCGCATCGAAGAACTTTGTTACGGGACCTGGTTGCTCGCTAGGTAAGGCTGTAGCAATCTTTTTCCTGAACCTGACATTACTAGATGTCGGATTGTGCACATTAATGGCGGTCCAATATTCTCCGGGTGCTACAACGTGTCCCTCTGATTTTCCACAGATAAATTTCACCGCATAACGAAAAATAAAACTCAAATGATCACCAATTAAACTACCCAAAATACCCTTTTAAGCGTTATCGTTAGTTAGGACTCACACACGATATTTCATAGTAATTGGTTCCTCGAGTACGCGGAGCTGGCCAAGAGATACGGCGTGGAGACGTTCACTCCAATGCACGTGGGGGACATGGGCTGGGAGATACTATTTGAAGAAAAGAGCCTCAGGGGATACGAGAGAGACTCGGAGGGAGAGCGGGAGATATTCCCGAAGATAAGAGAGACCTGTACCCTCCGCGCGACCGTGAATTCCCAGGTCGGGGCCCCCGAACCTCTGAGCCTGTTAACGATCTCGACCAGCCCTTCTCTCATATTCACAAGCGCATCATCTATAGCGCCTTGGACTATAAGCGTAATAGAAAGATAAATAAAATATAAGTTGTAATTACTAAATTCAGTTCACATGTAAGAGGCGTTTTATAGATGAAGCATAATTCGAAAATAATCCCGGGTTTGATTGTATGGACTATGATTACTACTTTACTTGTAATGTCAGTACCGTTTGTTTGTGCACAAAATGATCCTCCCGTAGCCAATGCAAATGGACCATATTCAGCGCCTGAAGGTAGCGAGATCGTATTTGATGCCTCAGGATCTTCCGATCCTGATGCAGATGTACTGCAATATCGCTGGGATTTTGATGGCGATAGTATTTGGGACACTGAATACTCCACTGATCCAACAGCCACACACACGTGGTTTGATGATTATTCTGGAAAGGTTTTGGTTATGGTTACTGATGGTGAATTCACCGATATAGCAATCGCAGAAGTGAGAGTTTACAATGTTGACCCGATCCCTGATGGTGGAGAGGATAGAGAAGCCGATGAAGGAGAGCTGATAACATTCCAAGGATCATTCTTGGATCCCGGCTCCATGGACACATACTCTGTTACTTGGACAGTAAATGAAAATGGAGTCCCCGGCTGCGGTGATATGATTGCTCCACAACTAACGCTCCACAGCATCGAATATAGTTCGATTATCATACACACCACTATTGATTCTAATGATTTTGCTCTAAATGATCTACATTTACAAGCCTTGCACGGAACTTTAATTGAGGTAACCATATCTGGCGTAACCTATCCTTCTTACCCTGACCATTTCGATTACACATTCATACCCGATATTCCACAGTGGACCTCAATAACTGTTAACATTACAGTTGAACCAGAGATCGTAACTTTAGACGACGATGAAATTGAATTGTTTCAAATCCAATGGCACCTGACCAATGATAGTAGGATACTAAATTTCGGTGTCATCTCCAATCAAGAAGAAAATATGACCCTCCCATTCGGTAAAGGGTTTCCAGATGATTGTGGCAGACCATTCCACACAGTTAGATTTTCTGTCACAGACGATGATGGTGGGATTGGATACGACACCATTAGGATAGTAGTAAATAACGTGGCGCCAATTGTGGAGGCGGGGCGAGACCAAGACGTGTCGAGGGGTGAGGTCGTATATTTCGATGGTTCATTCACAGATCCTGGTTGGCTTGATAGCCATAGGATTACATGGGATCTTGGTGATGGAGAAACGATCAAAGGCACATTAACACCCGTACATGTCTATGAAACAGGCGGAACCTACACTGTAACATTAACAGTCGTAGATGACGACGGTGGAAGTGGTAATGATTCTTTGACTGTGAGAGTTCTTGTATTGGATGAAATAATTGAAAAAATTTCTGATTTAAATTCAGATATCTTAGATTTGGGAGCGACTGTAGCCAATCTGGAGACAGACATCGATGAATTGAGCTCAAGGATTGCCAGTAATCTTTACACCGGAATCGGAGGCGGAGTGGTTATTGGTTTAATAATAGGCGTAGTCGCCTACTCGCTTGCCAGAAGACAAAAGACTTGAAGTAACCTCCTATTTTTGTACGGGTTCATATACACACACGCGCGCGTAAAGAAGAGTATAAAAGAAATGTATTAAAAGGCATATATTGGAGAATGATTGCAATATTAACCACAATGTTATTAGTGTTTATATTTACGGGAAAATTAGTTGTCTAAATAAGCGTAGGTTTTTTTATTAAAGATAATATTATACGTATTCCATGAAAGGGTATGGCACCAGATTTCATACGGTAGAACACATTAACCATGGTAAAAAGAATTTTAATTTGCGTGTAAATCACATGTGCATCCAGCATTTGAAAACATGAATAAAAAAAGGCATTTTCGGGCCAAGGTTAGAAACTAAAATTGTTAGGGAAATTCAGCTTGGCGAGCATCATTCAAAAGTTCTCTTCGTGCAGGATTACTTTTTTTAAACTTCATTGTATAACTGATCAGTAATCGCTATAACATATTATGAATAGCATAATTGTTGATATAAATCATATGATTGTAATTACTCATGTTTCTTCTTCACAATAACTTCTTAGTATCCATCTTTAACATATTAATATTACCTTCGTAACAATTTATATCCCTCTACTTTGTACCTTACAGAATCTCGTTTAAACGAGATGGGTGGAAAAAATGAACAGAAGGATTTTGATAGGAAGCCTGTTCGCCCTGCTGCTCACCCTGCCAATGATCGCGTTACCCATTTCGGCCAAGAGCCCCAACCAGATCATGCTCTCAAACCCAGACTACGTCCTGAACATACTGGCGAAGGACCACTTCACCGACAACCCAATGCAGGACAGCCCCGACAGGCACACGATATTCATACCCCTCCAGGGCGGTTCAAAGATCTACATCACCCAGGCCCCACGGGGTTCCGGGGAGAAGTTCCAGGTGCTCGACGCCAACGCCTTCGACGACGGCCACGCCAACCTCACCCTGGGAGACGGGTACTACGCTGTCTGGATCGCAGCGCTCGGAAAACCGAACGGGAAACTCGACCTGAACTCGACCGTATCCAACCAGGACATCATGATACAGCTGCAGTGCATACAGGTGGCGCGATCCAAGAAGGGCCCGAACTGGATGGACGAGTCAAAGCTCTTCTACATCACTGAAAGCCAGATGCTCGAATTCTTCCTCCAGTACTACACCATGCTGTATGACGCGGGTGATCCAACCATCACAGACCCGGTGTTGAACGCCACACTGGCTTTTAACGACGCGTGGGCGGTGTTCCTGAATACGGGCCTCGTCTGGGACGTGGGAGAGATAACGGGATTGTATGAACCTGCGGTCTGGATCTTTGACTTCTTCGACTATCTAGCGGAGATCTTCGGCTATCCCGGCTCTGAGTACTACTGGAGCCTGAAGAACAACGGCTTGAGGCACCTGCAGGTGCGCTTCTATAAAATAAAAAGCAGGAACTTCCAGTGGATTCTACCATCACAAGAGTAAAACTCTACTTAAATACAGAATCCTTTTTTTTACGAATGTAAAAAGCACATCGTAATCCATGAACGCGCACATACTCAAGAAGATATTAACAGGAAAGGGTCAAGACTAAAAAAATGAGATCCCCACATGCACGGTCTATCTCAAGGATATGGCGAATTTTCGAACAATAGAAATACTTTAACCTCATGAAGAATCTTGAGCTAGAATCCTCAGGATGGCAGGAGACCAACTACATTCTGGGTGCTGCGCGCGCCTTCTCGTGCACAATTTGGTCGTTCTGGCGGGCGCGCAGATCATCCATAACGCATGTTTATAACGTACGAGGGAAAGACATAACCTTGTTGTTCCGATATATTCGTTTGTATATCGTAGCCCACTTACCCTCAGAGATCTTATCAGACATCTCAACAAGAACCTCACGGAAAGCACGCTTCTGAAAATCATAGTCATACTTGTAGTACAGGACCGAAAGATCAGTCCAAATCTCATTCTTCATTACATCAATGTCGGGCGGTGCGTTTGGAAATATTCTCGATAGATATTGCACTATCTTCCCCAGAAATTGTTCAAAGTGTTCTCTTGCGCAAATCGCAGTTTGAATAAAGATTCGACGGATATTCAAGATACACGTTTTATACATAAAGCATCCCACGCGCAGGATTAAGGAATCCATACTTGCACTCTTTTCATCTCATACATACTTATATAACGTTATGAAACATGGTTTCTGAAGAAAAATATGGTACAATTATACGCGCATGAGCGTGAAATGTTAAATGATAGAATATTTTAACGTTTAAAATTGGAATATTTTGTATTTGTCGAGGGTGCCCAAAAAACAAGAGAGATGACGAGAAGAAGCTGGTTGCCAAGGCAGAGCACCTGTATAAGAGAGGTCTGTACGACGAATCCAGAAACGTCATCGGAAAGGTCCTCGAGACCAATCCAAACCTAATCAACGCTCTGGCCCTGCTGGGCAACATCGAGGAGAAGAAGGGAGATTATACAGCGGCCCTCTCAGCCTACATGAACGCTGCTCAAGAGTTCGAAAAACAATACCCCGATCTGGATGAACCTCCTGAAATTCTTGTCAGCAACATCACTAGGCTCCAAGCATTAGTTAATCGATGAAACATCCTTTCCCACGCGCGCATGCGCACAAAACATTTTATCGCGTACGAGGTTTCATAAACATCGTGCGACGGATGTAACAGACAAGCGAGCATACCCAGCATTTTCTAAATAATATTCATCTCTCTTTTATTTTCTCAAACTCTGAAATTTCAAATGTACACCATTATATCAAGTTATATTACAACTAAACGAATTTAATAAAATTCAATACTATAAAAAAAGTACCGGAAGACCGAGCCTTTGACGACGCCAATCGCAGAGTTCTCAACTTCCGTTCCACACATTCCTACTCAACCCGCCCCATCAATATAGTGTACCTATCCAAGAGACGTCCACAACTGTACGCGCCTGGCTTAATGTTCTCTAGCGCAATTACAAATAGAATTTCTAGTACTTGTACGGGATAGTGAACTGTGTTATTTGGCGACACAAATTAACTAACTACCTCTATATGTGATTGAATCATTCCATGCATCTATTCCGCCTATCATGTTATATGTCCTCACATAACCTTTCTCCAGTAATATATCTGTTGCTTGACGACTTCTGGAACCTGACTTACAATATACTAAAAATTCTTCGCATGAACAAAACTCCATGATTTTTTGATCCAATACAGTAAGAGGAATGTTTATCGATCCTTCAATATGGTTGTTATTGTATTCCTCTTGTGTTCTTACATCTATAAGAATCAAATTTGGCTTTGAGGATATTATATATTTTGCTTGTTCTACAGATATATCCCCATAATTTATTCGTGAATTATTAAGGATTGTTAAAATTTGTGATTCTAGATAAGAAATATATGAAGCATATTTTTCAATATCATTTTCAACATCTTGTAATTCAAATTCAAGTTCATCCTTTCTATCAATACATTTTGTAATATTATTTCGTGCATCTAATAATTCTAGTTCATAGTATTTATTTTTTATATTAAGATCTTGAA
>SMTZ1_10008340_pt1 | contig 10359 bp, 11 predicted proteins | sample DeeMarSWOR136_30_FD_25667 | JGI IMG/M metagenome (IMG submission 25667) | reverse complement strand
AGCCATTGCAGCCAACTCTCAACGGTCATCACTTTTATTCCGAGAACCAGTTTGTTGAAGGGATCATTTTCCCTGTCTTGCCTTTTCTGTATTCTCCCCTTGATCTCTTCCAGGGCTTTGACCTGTGTGTTTACCAGCTCATTTCCCCCCTTCAAAGAGAGACGGTGGAAGAAGAAGAGCTTGGCGAGAAATTCGATACGGAGATCACGGACGCGCTCGGTTGGGCTTCGTAACCACTCCAGAAAGGCATTTTTACCGGCAGGCGTTAAGCAAAACACACGCTTAGAAGGGCGAGTCTCCTGGGTTTCCACGTTGGACTGTAAGAGACCCTTACCCTCAAGTCTCTTGAGGAGCACATAGAGCTGGCTCGTGCTTACGCGCCATGTTGATTCCAGAGCAGACTCCAAAAACTGCATGATCTCGTAACCGTGTTTCTGCCCAGAAAACAGGGTTCCAAGCAGCACATATTCCGTTGATGGCTTCGTCTTCATCGGCTACATCCTGGAAGAGGAATTCCATTATAAAATATTCCAATATAGAATACAACCCCAGCATTAAACCATGTTCACTAATTCCAAGATGCCCATACTACTAGGTTTCGGAAATGATGCTAAGCGATTCTAATTCTATCAAGGGTCCAGTGCCTCCCTTCGGTCTACTGATTTGTTATTTAGATAAACAACTCATTCATCCATTCTTCATCTCCTTTCAATCTAATTCTTTCACAAGCTCCCAGCCACTTAGCACACCCGCGGAATAAAAAAAATGAGACCAAGCTAAAAAAGGTTGACAGGAAATTCACCGGATGTTAAAAGAAACAAAAAACAAAAAACACACAAAAAGACACATGGAAAAAAAGGCTTTTGTAACCGCTGATATCGCTCGATTCTGCCACCATTCACGGGAAACCGTTAAGCGATGGTTGGAAAGAGGAAGGATTAAAGGATATCGGGTTGGAACCTCAGGACACTGGCGAATACTACCGAAGGATCTCGCTCTATTCCTTAAGGAAAACAATATTCCATTTCCTGACCCCCGGGAAACAGGCATTGACCTGAAGGCCCTGTTGGATAGCCAAACCACAGTAACATTCTGCTGGGAATTCAACAGGAATAGAAAGGATCATCACATCCGCCCTGGGGTTGCCTGTGAGGATTGCCTCATTTACAAGGTTAAGTCCATCAACTGCTATGCCTTAAGGGAAGAAGTGAGACATAAAAAGATTTATTGTGGGCATTCCTGCGAGGATTGTGCGTATTTTCATTTTCAGCAGAAAGAAATAGAGCCCGAAATTTGACCTGTCTCATAGACTCATCACAAATTCCCCTAGTTGTTAGTGAACAAGAAGGAGGTGATGAATGTAATTGTTGCATGAGAAAAAAGTGAAAACGGGGTGATGGAGGTTGAAATAACCATGGCTGCCGCGGTGGACTTCTTCTTTTCAGCTCTTCTCAAACTCCCCAAGTGATTTTTGGCCTCTTTTCGCATACTATTTCCTTAGAATCGGATTTCACCAACAATAAGGAGAGGCACAAACGGCCACTGGGTGTTTTGAAGTTCCTAAAGCGTGAAATTCCCGACTCATGGAAAAAAATCTGGCGACTTTTGGATTTTAGTGCAAAGATATTTGTAAATATTCGAGTTTATTGGAAAAAGAATTCCGTTAGGTAATTTCGCTGTCTCTTCGCTTCCACGGTGGTTGGCGTGTTACCCGGCTTCCCCTTTGCTCTCTATACGATTTATAGATTACCACCGATTGGCACCTACTTCTCCAACAGACTACCCTCAGGGCCAACGGAACTCCTCAAGAAATTGAGGAAACTCGGGGGGAAAATGCTCCGGGGAAAAAATGGCTTGACAACCCGTGTTCGGCGTGCTATATGAGACCGTAGGTCTATTTTGAAACAAAGTTCCGTATTTGGAACTATTCTACGCCACGCAACAATCTTTAACACAAGAAAATCGTCCACAGATTAAATAATATGGCGTCGGAACCCCGGAACAATTAACGACCTCTGTCAAAGGATTTAGATCCCTTTGGGAAACATAGCAATACTCAATTTCGAGAATGTGCAGAAATAGCTTTCATAATGAAAGCTCTGGCTAAGAGTCAACAACGCGGCAATATTTCATCCGAATTTTGCGGAAATGAAACACACGGTTAATTCCTTTTCAACGGAGCCTTTGACGATTGCTTGGTTATCAATGTCAACTCAATCAATCACTATCTGATTGGATGTGCTGTAACCTTTACAAATTCCCCAAATTGTCGGTGGACAAGAAGGAGGTGATGGATGTAATTGTTCCAGGGGAAAAAGCAAGAAGGGGGGTGATAGTGGACGAGATAATCCGGCCGCCAAGAAGAACATTGTATTCCCACATGACAAATGATATGGCCTCGATGGAAATTTGACGGCCGCTATTTGGCTAACCATACGCAACGGCTTTAAACAGCAGAAAACAAGGAGGTGTTTCCCATGAAAAAGTTTACATTGTGTGCTGTTGTTTTTCTCTGTGTAGGCCTTTTGGCCTTCTCCGGATGGCAAGGGCAGGCGGAAGCACAGGGGAAGACGTACCTTTTTAAGTACCACAATTCCCAGACGCCAAAACATCCACGTACTAAGTCAATGTTCCTCTTCAAGGATATCGTGGAGCAAGCATCCAACGGAAGAATAAAGGTTGAGATCTACCACTCCGGGGTTCTCGGGAAGGAAGCCGAGATACTGGATATGGTAAAACTTGGCACACTGCAAGGGTGCCGTGGCGGACTGTTTGAAAGGGCCAACAAGAAGTTCTTACTTTACACCCTGCCCTTCCTCTTTGAGGACGCTGAACAGGTATTAAAAGTAATAAGAAGCCCGTTTGGTGAGCAGGTCAACAGAGATGCACTAAAGAACGGCTTTCACATTCCCGCAACTGGAGTTGCAGGCGGGTTTCGGAACATCACCAGCAACGTAAAGGCAGTCAATACGCCAGGGGACCTTAAAGGGCTGAAGATGCGGACTCCACCCATTGACATGACCATCAAGACCTTCAAAGCCATAGGAGCCAGCCCTCAACAGGTAGCCTACACCGAGACCTACATGGCCCTTAAAACAGGAGTCGTGGATGCCCAGGAGAACCCTTTTTCAAACACCGTGGATATGAAGTTTTACGAAGTCCAGAAATACCTCTCGGTTGTTAACTGGCAGCTCCATCCTGACCCCTTTTATGTCAATCCCGCGTGGTACAATGGTCTCCCGGATGATCTGAAGGCAGTCTTTGATGCAGTGGCGCGTGTGACGCTGATCTATAGCGACACGATCTGGCTCAACTCCGAAAACGGATACTATCTTTTCTTGAAGGAGAAACTAAAAGCAAACACGATACCAAAGGAGAATCGCAAGCTCTTCGTCGAAAAAGTGAAGCCCGTATGGCAGGGTTATGTTGACGATGGCTTCTTCACGTGGGATGACATAAACAAGGCCATCGCCATCGCTCAAGGAAAGTAAACGCGAAAGTCCATAGGAAGGACTTGACAGGAGAAAGCGCTGGGTCTACGATTTCACCGGTTGGCTCAGCGCTTTCAATGTATTTCCGGGATCACAGAAAGGTTAGTTCAATAGTGGAAGATATTCAACGGTTTAAGAGAATACTACTCGTAATACTTGATAGCGTCATTACGTTCTTTTTCTCCGTTATCTTCATGCTCACCGTTCTCTTGGTTGTTCTGCGGTATGTCTTCAATACAGCGATCATCGGTGGCAATGAGGCCATGGAGTACCTCTTTATTTACACGACTGCGATTGGAGCCGCGGCTGCACTGGGGAGGAGGGAGCATATTAAGATTACCTACTTCGTCGATAAACTGCCCAGTGGCGTGAGGAGAGTAGTGGATGTCTCGGCTCTGATCCTGATCGGGTTCATTAACGGGGTTATGATATGGTACGGCATCCCCTGGATAGAATCGGTTGGGTCATTCAGATCACCTGTGTTGAGGATCCCGAACATGATAGTGCAGGCTAGCATCCCTATCGGCTGCGGCCTCGTTATCGTGTGTTGTCTCTGCCTCATTGTCACCGAAACTCTCGGAGGAAGACAGGAGGGTTCGAGGTAACCCATGGCGGCCCTGCTCATTAGTCTTGGAGTCTTTCTCGTCCTCGGAATCCCCATTGCCTACTCGCTGGGCTTATCGAGCTTCTTGTATTTTGTATTCTACCATCCTGAGCTTCTCCCTATACTGCCGCAGAGGCTCTACGCCGGGATGGATTCCTATGCCATGATTGCCCTTGCCCTCTTCGTTCTCATGGGCTTACTTATGAACGAAGGGGGTATAACAACCCGCCTCATAGATTTTAGCCTCATATTCGTGGCGAGGCTTCGTGGGGGCTTGGGCTTGGTTAATGTCCTCGCAAGCATGATCTTTGGGGGCATATCCGGCTCCTCGGTTTCAGATACGGCTTCAATAGGGGCTGTTCTCATTCCCGAGATGCGTAAAAAGGGTTACACAACGGAGTTTGCCAGTGGAATCACGGTTGCTTCTTCAACGATGGGGATGATTATTCCCCCGAGTGTGCCCATGGTTATCTACGCATTTGTGGCTGAGGCGTCAGTGGGAAAGCTCTTCTTGGGAGGGGTATTCCCCGGTATCATCATTGGATTTCTGATGCTGGGCATTACCCTCGTAATTTCCGTATGGAGAAAATACCCCAAGGAGGAGGTGAAACTTACCAAAGGGGAAGTACTTTACCGGATTCAACGCGCAGTTCTTGCCTTGATCATGCCCATCTTTGTGGTCGGCGCTGTGGTGACCGGTATGGCCACGGCGACTGAATCCGCGGGGATTGGCGCCCTGTATGCATTTTTCGTTGGTTACTTTATCTTTCGGGGGTTAAAACTAAAGACAATTCCAACCCTTTTGAAAACTTCGATCACGACCAGTGCACAGGTCATGATCATCATTGCCCTTTCCAAGCTCTATGTATGGATTCTGGCCATTGAACACATTCCCCAGGCAGTTGCGGGGTTCGTATCGGGACTTGATCTCCCTATATTCGTTATTTTGCTCATCATCGTTGCAATAATCCTGATTACAGGAACCTTTGTTGATGTCAGCCCGGCAATCCTCCTTCTAACCCCCGTGTTCCTTCCCGCGGTTATGGCGCTTGGAGTTTCACCCATTCAGTTCGGCGTCATGCTCATCACGGGATTGGCAATAGGCCTGATCACTCCCCCTGTGGGTATGTGTCTGAACGTAGCCTCGGCCATATCAAAACTCGGTATTGGAACCATATTCCGTGCGGCCGTGCCCTTTTCCCTGGCCAACGTCATTACGCTTGTTTTAATTACGCTGATTCCGCCAATCAGTCTGTGGCTTCCCTCTGTATTGATGGAGTAAGAGGGAAAGAGATGATCTTTGATGATCGGTGAGATAAGAAAGGAGGGAGGAGAACCATGGAAATCCGAAACCCTATTCATCCACAACATGGGAAGACGCTTACTACTGACCAGCTACGCGATGAGTTTCTCATCCAAGATCTTTTTCGAGTAGGGACCTTTAAACTAGTATACAGCCATTTCGATCGAATAATGGTCGGTGGGGTATGTCCGCAGGATTCCATTGCTCTTGAGGCGAGTGAAGAGGTGATCGGTGCTTCCTATCTCTTGGAGAGAAGGGAACTGGGAATCATTAACATAGGAGGAAAAGGAAAAATTTCTGTAGACGGCAAGGACTACAAGCTTGACAGGAGGGATGGCCTCTATGTTGGGAGGGGAAGCCGAGAGGTTCTCTTTTCGAGTCTTGACAAGGGAAAACCGGCCAAGTTCTATCTCGCATGTGCTCCGGCTCACACGAGTTATCCAACGGAGAAGATAACGTTCGCTGAAACTGAACCCCTCCACCTGGGTTCTCGGGAGAAGAGCAATGAGAGGACCATCCATAAGTACGTCCATCTCGATGGGGTAAGGAGCTGTCAGCTCGTTATGGGAATGACCCTTCTGGAGCCCGGCAATGTATGGAATACCATGCCCACGCATACCCACGTTCGACGCATGGAGGTGTATTGTTACTTTGATTTTCCGGAGGGGGAGGTGGTGTTTCATTTGATGGGGGAGCCTTCTGAGACGCGGCACATCGTTGTGCGTAATGAGGAGGCGGTTATTGGGCCGAGTTGGTCCATACATGCTGGAGTGGGGACACAGCATTATTCATTCATCTGGGCTATGGTGGGGGAAAACCAAACCTTTGAGGACATGGATTCCGTATCCATGGATGATTTGCGTTAGCGGGGAAGAAACCCATAAGATTCGTCCAAACTCTCGTGGTGATGGGTCGATTTAGTGCATCCAGGCCTGACATAAAAGGACTAAGGGAATTTCTTCTCCTCTGGAGGAAGAAAAGATGATTCTGGAGAAATTTAGTTTGGAGGGAAAAAGTGGAATTGTTACAGGCGGGGGCTCGGGAATCGGGAAGGGAATTGCGATAGGCCTTGTGCAAGCTGGTGCCGAGGTTGTAATTGCCGGTCGGAACAAGGAACGGCTGGAGAAAGCTAAAACAGAGATTGCTCAGTTCGGAGGCCCCGTGGTTCCAGTCCAGACGGACGTTGCAAAAAGGGAGGATATCAAAAATCTCGTGGATCGAACGGTTGAGGCGTTTGGAAAAATCGATTTTCTGTTCAATAACGCAGGTATTATCATAAGGAACCCCTGCGAGGACTTCTCGGAAGAGGACTGGGATAAGGTAATCACTGTCAACCTGAAAGGTCCTTTTTTCCTTGCCCAGGCGGTTGCAAGGGTGATGATCTCTCAGAAAAGGGGAGGTAAGATCATTAACACCTCTTCTCTCATTGCTGTTCAGGGAGGAAAGCGAGTTCCGGCATACGCGGCCAGCAAAGGAGGGCTAACACAGGCAACCAAATCTATGGCAAACGACTGGGCCCAATACAACATCCTCGTCAACGCCATCGGACCCGGCTGGGTAAATACGGATAACACGAAGCCGCTTCGCCAAGACCAGGGGCGATATGCGGAGATCACCGGTCGCATACCGTTGGGCAGATGGGCTGATCCAGAGGACTTAGCGGGCACGGCCGTTTTCTTGGCATCGGACGCTTCCAATTACATCACCGGGCAGACGATATTCGTCGATGGAGGGTGGCTGAGTATTTAGGGAGTTCTTTCTCGCCCAGAATTTAAGTACTCGTTCCCGCAATACCCATGGGAATAAACTATTAGGAGGTTACGAAAGGCTATTAAAATCATTGAGGGGCTCTTCGACGAGAAGGAATTCGATAACCTTTCTCGTCGTCATGACTTACTATGGCATGAAGGTGACGGTGGCGGCACACGATCGGTCTCCGATTCTTGAACTATCCAGACACATCTGGTACTTCTGTATTCCCTTGGCAGGGATGACAATGATCGCCTACTCCATCCGGAACTTCATTGGTCAAGTGCTTGAGATAAGACATTCGGTTCCTGGGGGAAGGCCGGGAAAGGCCCGTCCAAAAGCTGACCCACGGGCACTCCGTGCAACCGGAAAACGAGAGGGAGTTGAATCATGAACACCCTTACAAAGGCCTTTAGGATTATCGAGGAGATCGTTTCCCGTCAGGAACGGGGACTCTCGTTTTCAGAGATCGTCACAAATACAGGTTTGCCCAAAGCGAGTACTCACAGGATTCTCAAGGACCTCGTGCAGATGGGATATCTCCGATATGATCCCGAGACCGGTAAGTATCGGGGAGGTCTCAAGCTATCCTCCCTTGGTGCTGAAGTTACGGCTCATTTTGACCTCACGAGCTATGTTCGCCCTCTTCTCATGAATCTGCACAGGGAAACCGGCCACACATGCCACCTTGGAATCAGAAATGGAAACGTCGGCATCTATCTCGACAAGATCGAATCCGGCGACTATGGAATCAAGCTCTTCTCAGAGATAGGGAGAAGTTTCCCGCTCCACTGCACGGCAATGGGTAAGGTCCTGTTGGCCATCATGGACCTTAAGGAGAGGCGGAAAATCCTCAGCCGTAAGCTTGAATCCTACACATCCCAAACCATTACCGACCCTTTGATACTGGAGAAAGAACTTGAGCAGGTCCAAGAGCTTGGGTATGCCGTCGATCGTGGGGAGATCACGCGCGGTATCATGTGCGTTGGAGCCCCCGTCTTTTCCATCGAAGGTGACATCGTGGCCGCCATCAGCCTCACGTTTCCCTCCTTCATCAACGACGATAGAGGAATAGACAAGGAAATAGAGGCAGTAAGGCGATGCTCTGCGTCCATATCAGGCGGGTTCAGGGGAGCAGCGTTCCCAAAAGCAAATCGCAATCCCAAGTAGGATGAAATATAGACCTGGGAGCAGGGAAATCCCGGATAGGTAATAACGAGTGAAAGCAATCGTTCTCAATGGTCCGAATGACTTTTCCCTCCACGAGGTGGAGAATCCGATACCAGGTGACGACGACGTGGAGATTAGGGTGCGCATGGCGGGGATTTGCGGTACCGACGTACACCTCCTTCGGGGCCGGAATCCTTTTGCCCGCTACCCCGTCGTCCCAGGGCATGAGTACATGGGAGAGGTCTTGACGGCCCCAAAAAAGTCCAAATTGAAGAAAGGAGAGAGGGTTACGGTCTACCCGGCCACGGGTTGTGGAAAATGTGAAGCCTGTGAAGCCGGACGTCTGCCCCACTGTCCCGAATTCACGTTCATCGGTGTCCGTCTTCCCGGAGGCTGTTTTGCCGAACGTGTTGTAGCCGATTACAGGAAGGTCTTTCCCCTCCCCGAGGATATCGATGACGAAGTTGGAGCCATGGTGGAGCCCACCGCAGTGGCTGTGCACGCCAATCGACGGGCTGATATTCGCGGAGGCGAACGTGTTGTCGTCATCGGAGGTGGGACCATCGGCCTCCTGATTGCTCAAGCAGCTATGGCATACGGGGCATCCAAGGTGATCCTATCCGAGCCCATTGCCGAACGAAGAGGCGTGGCCAGCGAGGTGGGGCTAGAACTCCTCTGCGATCCCCAGCGGGAAGATCTGGTCTCCTTTACGAAAAGGAATGTGAGGATGGCGGAAGTCGTCTTCGATGTGGTGGGCACCGAAAAGACGCTCATTGACGCTGAGTACATGCTTCGCTCCGATGGACGTCTTGTATTGATCGCACTGCCTCACAGCGAAGGCCAAGGGGTCCCTTATCGGGACATCTTTGCCAAAGAACTGAAGGTAATCGGGTCGAGAACGTATTTCATGGAAGACTTTCCCGAGGCCATCGAACTGCTCCGTACGGAGAAAGTCCATGCAAGGCCATTGGTCAGCAAAGTACTTCCCCTCCATCGATTTGCCGAAGGGGTGGACCTCCTGGAGAGGGAACCCGAGCAGTATGTGAAAATCTTGATTAACCCACTCATGTCAAAAGCCACGACCAGTCTTGGTTAATTTCTGCGGTATAGAGAGTCAAGAAGTTAGGTGAATCCCAAATCAGTCTGCTTTCCGTGGTTTTTATCTTCTATGAATTTCAGCAGAACCACATAAATGCAAGATTTCATCCGCTAATCGATAGGATTGGACGGAGGGGTGCGGTTCCTACTTCATCTTGTATTCTTCTCTATAACTTCCTTAATAAATGGAGGCCATCCGAATGAAATGGACTTGATGCGTTTAACTTTTGGATGATGGCTCAAATAAAATTCCTTATATTCACCAAGAGAAATGAACGGGCCAAAAACTCCTCTCATACTTTTGAAAGGAGTGCCATAATCCATTATGTATAGTTTCCCATCCTTTTTGAAGGAACAGACATAATGATTAGCTGCATAATATGGCCTCTTCTCAATAAACACAATTTCCGCTTTATAGGAAGGATCAATACGGTTGAGTGTTTCCTTCGCAAAGTGTGCTGCATCGAAACATAACCCTGACTTTTGATCAAAGCTTTCTTGGGGTGTTTTCACGGGTGGTGGATTCTCAACTGAATAAACTTCCATAGATTGCTTAAACTTTCTCTGATCAAAAGAGTAATACCTCGTCATCCAATTTGCCACGTCATCATACGACCTCCATTGCGATACCACATCATCATAGCTTCGTACCGGAACACTTGCGCAGGCAAATAGGACGAGAGCATAGGCGAAAAAAAGGAGAGACAGTAGATTTTTATGTGCATTCACTTTGGTTGTCATATTTGTCTCGAATCGACTTCCTAGCTTAATTCTTGAATAGACTCTCGAGAACGGGTATCACAAAGCCCACTGGATGTCAAGGTTGGGTCCAGTTCCCGCAGAGAGAGGCTCGAATCTTGATTACGTTCCACTCTGAATTATTAGATAGATCCGATTAAGAACAAGATTACATTATGGGTGAGCTTGAAGGGTTCATGGTCAGG
>SMTZ1_10008339_pt1 | contig 10359 bp, 9 predicted proteins | sample DeeMarSWOR136_30_FD_25667 | JGI IMG/M metagenome (IMG submission 25667) | reverse complement strand
GTGGTTTATGATGTCAGTTCAAAACCACCTGCAACAATTGAATGGGAGTAATGATCATGTGTGGGATAGTTGGATATATTGGGAACAAAGAAGCCCAACCAATCCTGTTGGATGGTTTAAAAAGATTGGAATACCGTGGGTATGATTCTGCCGGTATGGCTATTTTAAAAAATGGAAGTTTGAAGGTTTTGAAACAAGTTGGGAAGATTGCCGCCCTGGAAAATGATCTGGAAAATTCACCCTTAAAAGGTAAGTTAGGGATTGCTCATACGCGTTGGGCAACACATGGAGAACCAACCCAGAATAATGCCCATCCGCATAGTGATGGTTCTGGGAATATAGTATTAGTACATAATGGTATCATCGAGAACTATACTGCCTTGAAAAAAATGCTAAGCGAGAAAGGTCACATTTTTAAAACGGAAACCGATACCGAAATTTTGGCTCATCTCATTGAAGAGTTTTATCAAAATGGGACCTCTTTTGAAGAAGCTTTTCGTTCTGCGCTAAACGAAGTGGATGGAACCTACGGTATTGCCCTGGTTACGAGACACGAGCCTGAAAAGATTTATTGTGCCCGAAAAGGAAGTCCCCTGGTTGTTGGTGTCGGGAATAAAGAATACTTTGTGGCCTCGGATGCCAGTGCTATCATCGCACACACCCGTAACTGTTTTTATTTGGAAGACGGCGAGATTGCTATTATCAGCCGCGAGGGCGTTGTAACGAAGACCATCGAAAATAAGCTGGTAACCAAACGTGTTGAGAAGATCAGTTATGATCTGGAGCGGATAGAGAAAGCCGGTTATCCTCATTTTATGATAAAGGAAATATACGAACAGCCAAATACAGTTGCCGATGCTATGCGCGGCAGACTTATCGAAGAGGAAGGTGTAGCCAAGTTAGGTGGATTAACCCCGATTCTTCACAATGTTTTGCGTGCTAGGAAAATTTTTATTACCGCCTGTGGTACCAGCTATCATGCGGCATTGGTAGGAGAGTATATGCTAGAACAGTATTGCCGTATACCGGTTGAAGTTGAATATGCCTCCGAATTTCGTTATAGAGATCCTATTCTACTTGATGACAATCTGGTTATTGTTATCACCCAATCGGGAGAAACCGCTGATACATTAGCAGCGCTGCGGGAAGCAAAACGTAAAGGTGCTACGGTGATGGGACTGGTGAATGTTGTGGGATCAAGTATAGCCCGGGAGTCCCATGGAGGAACATATATTCATGCCGGACCTGAAATAGGAGTTGCTTCAACCAAAGCCTTTACCTCTCAAGTTACAGCTTTAACTTTGTTAACCTTGATGATTGCCCGAACCAAATCCATGTCGGCTGAGGAAGGGCGCAAAATGGTAAAAGAGATGAAACTGCTTCCCAAGAAAGTGGAAGCAGCTTTGAAAACGGATGAAATAGTGAAGGAGATAGCCACAGAATTTAAGAATAAGCGCAACTTCCTTTACCTGGGTCGGGGCTATAATTTCCCAGTGGCACTGGAAGGAGCATTAAAGCTCAAAGAAATCTCTTATATCCATGCAGAAGGTTATCCAGCTGCCGAAATGAAACATGGACCAATCGCTTTGATTGATGATGATATGCCGGTTGTATTTATTGCTACCCAGGATAGTACTTATGACAAGATTATGAGCAATGTGGAAGAAGTGAAGGCGAGAAGGGGTCGGGTCATTGCAGTGGTATCCGAAGGGGATACCAAATTGGATAGCCTAGTAGATTATACTATACCCATTCCCATGACGATAGATTTACTTCAACCGGTTATCTCAATTATTCCCCTCCAGCTGCTAGCATATCATATTGCGGTATTGCGGGGTTGCGATGTCGATCAACCTCGAAATCTGGCAAAAAGCGTAACGGTGGAATAGGAGTTGGTTTTGGAATAATTTTTAAAAGTCACTATCCGGTGAAAGAAAAATTACTTGCACTCATCCTATGAATCATTTATCTTCCGGCGCAACTTTTGCTTGCCGGGGTGGTGGAATTGGCAGACGCGCTAGGTTCAGGACCTAGTGGGCTTCGGTCCGTGCGGGTTCAAGTCCCGCCCCCGGTACTATAATTTATCCTTTATATTACGGATTTTGGTCAATTCCTACCTTATATTTTCAATCAATTGTTAATAGTTTTGTTAGTAATTCCTCAAAAAGTAAGTGGTATGGCATCTGCCTATAAAATAGGAAAAATATACTATATTCAATTTTCCTGGAAGGGTAAATATCATGTTAAATCCCTGAAAATTACTAAGTCATCCAGAGCTGAATTTCTAGAAAAGAAATTTGAAAATGGTTCATCATAAAAATGAGTACCTATGAAATTAGAAAGACAATTATTTTTTAAAACCGGCGAAATTCTGTTTGAGTCCGGCAGCAACCGGACGAGTTTATTTCGCCGGAGGACTTTTTGGTTACTTTTTGGTCCGTCAAAAAGTAACAAAGAAAAGATATTATTTTATAGAAGATAGGAATGATCCTTTTCAATATTGGAATGAAATAATATTGTTCCAACTTAGTCTTTAAAAGAGGTAATTAAAGAACCTGTATTATAATGATGGATTAGACTGCATTCAATAATTATAATGCTGTCTTAAACCACAAAAATTGTATTTTACATATACTTTTTTAAATTAAGGTACTCATAAATGTGAAGAATCTTGAAAATTATCTTAATGTGGTTTTTATCCTAACTTTGAGAAAATTTTGTTTGATGAAAGGGCCGATAGAAATAAGAATGTTTATGAATTTCTTGAAATGATAATACAGGAATATAGAGAAAACAAGTCGCTTTCTGATGCTCAAAGGACACGCTTAGGAAATTATCTTAATCACTTCATCAACTTTTGTAAAGAAAGAAAAATAAGATTTCAATTTGAAGTTGATTCTAATACAGCTATTCAATATCGGAATAAAAGGCTTTCAGATAAGGGTCTTTGGAAAAATACCACGACATCACCTAAGACGGTTAAAGATGAATTGATGTTTCTCAAGAATTCAGTTTTTGAAAGAGCACTAGACGATGATTTAATTGAAAAAAATCCATTTAAGCACGGTCTAAAAGGACTAAAAGTTTACAAGAAGCCAAGAGAGCCGTTTACTGAAGATGAAGTAAAAACAATTTTTAAAAATACTTATGATGAAACTTATAGGTTATTCTATAAACTTTTATATTATACTGGATCCCGGGCTGGTGAGATTAAAGCACTAAAATGGGAAAATATTGATTTTGATAAAAATATTATTCATATAAAGAGCACGGCGACACATCAGACAAAGACACGTAAAAATAGATTGGTCCCTATTCATCATGAATTAAAATCAGAACTATTAAAATCAAGACAATTAGGTGAATTTACTTTTCCCAAACCTTCTAGAATTACTGATAAAAGTTACATGAAAAAAATAAGAGATTATTTTAATGTTAAAGTTCGGGATAAACTTAATATTGATAAGTATAAAAGCTTTCATTCATTCTGGTATGCATTTGCACCCCATTTAAAGGCCAAGGGTGTCGGAATAGAAGTGATTCAGGAATTATTGGATCATTCAAATATCCAGATTACAAGACATTATCAACGAATTGATTTTTCAGTTCTAGAGAGGGAAATAAATAAGCTTTAAATAATAGTGAACTATTATTTAAACCACGAAAGGTCATTTAATTAACAAAAGTGAGGACCTTTTGACTTTATCTATTTTCTCAGATTCTTTAACAGATGCGATTATTATCACTCAGGACTAGTGTCATTTTATTGAACGAGTTTTAATAGATATTAAAACCGGTGATGTTTTCGTGTTGGATAATTTGACCCGGGATGAATTTGAGCAAGAATCTATCGATTATATCAAGTTGATGTAATCCAAAAAAGCCTGCCTTGATTTATATTAAAATCACCACTAAAATATTCAAATCCACTAATTATAAATAGCTGAATTATATTACATAAAATCACACTTGCATTGGAATTTTTATAATCTTATTATCTATTTTTTATTTTATTTCATTAATAAAAATTGTGTTTTTAATCTTAGAAATTTATATCCCTAAAATATTTTATAAATTAGCTAAAATCTCAGACGCAATTAATTATTTATTAAAATTCTTGATTCATCAATAATAAAACCAAGATAATTATCCGCAATCTTCTGCTGAGTCATACCGTCTTGATATAATTTAAAAATATTTTCTTTATCCTTATTTGAAATCTTTCTCTGCAAATCATATTTAGATTTTTCTGTTATTTCTTTTTCTTGAAATTTATTTTCATTACAACTATTGTCCATTTGGACATTAGTTGTATTTTCATATTTACTAACGGTATACCCCTAATTTCAACGGTACCCCATCTAATTTAAACGGTGTCCAAAGGTGTACCCTACCCATCCCATTATAACAGTCGATTTGGGTGTTATTTTTATCTTATTTTTGTATAAATTGAGATAATGTATTTTTATTCAATAGAGTGGTATATTTTGCAAATTTGGTTCATATTATATCATGGGTTATGGTTAATGGTTAAATTTGATTTAGTCTAAATTTTTTAAAATATCCTATATTTGTATCTTAATTAATTTTTCATTCCATTAACATTTTGTGAATCTTTGAATCCTAAAAAACAATTCGCTAAAAATATTTTTAGTCGTTTTGATAGTAAATATGAAATGAATAATTATTCGTATTAGATGTTGACATTTGATTAGAAAATGATTATTTTAATAGTGTAGAACGCTCATTATAACAATTGAAAGGAAGATATTAATGTACAAAAAATTCAAAAAACTTTAAAACATACCCAGGTATTTGATACGTTTGATATATCAGCAGACACCAGGTAAAATACCGGGAGAAAATTCAGAAGAATCAGGGGAACCAGAAATAAATATGTAATTAATTGAGAAAATAGAATATGTTGTAAAAGGACTTGTTTCGCTTGGATGGAAAAAGCGGGATGCTCAAGAAATTATTGAAAAGATTATTAATAAACGTAGTAAGAACATTAGCCTAGAAAATCTGATAAAATACTCATTAAAAATAAACTAAAAAGAAATGTTTACGGCTATTTAAGGATAGATTTAAGTTAGTCCAATATTAAAAGAGCTTTAATTTTTTCAAGTACATCATATACTATATCTGGTGGTAAACTACAAATATATTCTGCATTTCTACTTCGCCAATCAAGGTTTTTTAGTTGATCGCTTAAAACTACCCCTTTTATTTTGCAATAATCAGGGAGTTTTACCTCAAATGGATATCCTTTTGTTTGCATAGTTATTGGGCAAATAACTGCTAAACTCGTTTTTGAGTTATATTCTTTTGGTGTTAAAATCAAGCCAGGACGTTCATCACCTTGTTCATGTCCCGCTTTTGGAAAGAACTCAAGCCGCACTATATCACCGGCTTCGGGTATATATTCTTCTGATTCCTTATTGTCAGAAATATGTTCTTTCAATATTACCAAATTTCTTTCCCTACTGGACCACCAGCATCTATTTCACCGTGAATATTCTTATCGGTTATTTGATCAAGTAATTCCTTCAACGAATATTTATTTACCCTACTACGCTCTATAATGATTTTACCCTTATCAACTACCATGTTGACAAAAGTTCCTTCGTCTATGTCTGAATCGCTTGCGAATACTTTTGGAATTCGCAACGCTAAGCTATTCCCCCACTTTTGAACTTGCAACCTCATTTTTTCCCTTTCTCTTTTTACTACATATTAAGTATATACAATGTTTATACATTTGTCTGTGATGTACATCACATTTAAGTTTTTTTATTGGCTATTTTATAATGTTCACTTCTATTTGTTATAATTTAAAGTCTCACTTATATAGTCTACACTCTTTTTGTATTATTATTGGGTATATTAATATTTTTTGAACTTATAAATGGTTTCACTATGTTGATATTATCAACATAGTGATGTTAATTATTTAGTGTGGCAGATTACTTGCCAAAGTGAAGATTTTGTCTGGTTCATTATTGGAAAGGAAATAAAAAATATGTAAATTAATAAGGTAAATTAAAAAGTGCCCCAGTGGCTCAAAGGATTGACCACCGGCCTGCTAAGCTGGAGTTCAGGATTCGATTCCCTGCGGAGGCACTCCTTTTATATAATCGTAATAAAATTATTTATTTTAATCAATTAGTTTTTATTATTTTCTATTTTTGATAAAATCTTGGGACTTTTTTATTTATTTTTCTTCTTTTCTGTGAGCAGACTACCACATACAATACAATGTAAATAATAAGCCATTATATCAGTTAGAAAAATACTTTTGATTTTATTAGAGCGAACTTCACACTTGCAATTGTCACAATAAAGTGCCATAAACCTCTCTCCCGAATCTTTAAATAGTATAAAAAAATAATGTTTTATTTAGATAATCCAATAACTTTTTCTTGCTCTAAAAAGAATAACAATCTTAAAACTTCTTCTTCAATGCATTTTCTTGTCTCAACTTCGGCATCAGAACCAAATAAAACATAAAAATATTTTATTTGTCTCTGAATATCATCTGAAATTTCAAGAGTTAGATACTCTAGAAGTTCTTCTCTATTCATTTATGATTCCCTAAACTATTTGACCTGCCTTTCAGAAAATTTTTATCTACAATAACGAAGATATTTATTTGTAAATTTTCATTGGTAGTAATAATATTGTTATGAAAATACCAAGAAGAATATCCTTTTTCTCTTGCAGTATATTATTTCAATTTATAAATATTTATTAACAAAAATTTCATCAATATGGTTGTACCCCAGTCGATGAAGCCGGCTAATCTAACACTTCAAAAAATATTTGTTTTTTGGTCACCACTGGCAGCTACGTGGTTGATGATGTCTATAGAAGGACCTTTTCTTGCTGCCATAATTGCCAGACTCTCTGAGCCCAAATACAATCTTGCAGCATATGGTGTGGCTTATTCATTCGCTTTAATTATTGAGGCTCCAGTTATCATGATAATGAGTGCTTCTACTGCCCTTGTCAGGGATAGAGACTCTTTCCTGAAAATGAGAAATTTTACTTATGCCCTTAACGGTTTTATCACACTGGTTATGATTATTCTAATAATACCTCCAATCTTTTATCATATTACTGAAGACCTCATTAAACTTCCAGCAGAAGTGGCCCAATTAACTCATAAAGCCTTTATCATCCTTCTTCCTTGGCCTGGAGCGATCGGGTATCGGCGATTTTACCAAGGTATCTTAATTCGTACAAATTATACCAAACGTGTGGCATATGGAACATTAATTCGCCTTCTCACCATGTCTTCTGTGTCATTAATTATCTATCATTTTTTTCAAGTTGACGGGGCTATTCTCGGAGCACTGGCACTCTCTTTTGCGGTAACATTTGAAGGACTTGCTAGCAGGTTTATGGCTAAGAAACCAGTGAAATGCTTTATTCAAATGAATAAAAATTCAACTGAAAATGGAAGACTCACTTTTAAGGAAATTTATTTCTTCTATTACCCGTTAGCACTGACATCCATTTTAGGTCTGGGTGTTTATCCCATGGTAACCTTCTTTATGGGTCAAAGTCGAATGTCACTGGAATCACTGGCAGTATTTCCGGTGGTAAGCTCACTTGTTTTTATCTTCCGAGGTATTGGACTTTCCTTTCAGGAAGTTGGTATCGCCTTGATAGGAAATAACAATGAGAATTATCGGGATTTGCGCAACTTCGCCGCTTACTTGGCTTTTGGATTGATCTCAATTTTATCAGTCATTTCTCTTACTCCGTTATCTTCAGTCTGGTATCATCAAATATCAGGTCTATCGATGGAATTAACAAATTTTGCAGTTATACCTACCAGGATTTTAACTATAATTCCGGGTTTAACTGTATTGCTATCTTTTCAAAGATCTGTACTGGTTAAACATAAATATACCAAACCAATAACAATTGCAACACTTATGGAAGTTATCACAATTCTGGTGGTTTTAATGGTAACAATCCGCTTCTTCGATTTTATTGGTGTCATTGCCGCGGCTCTGGCGTTTTTAATTGGGAGACTGCTGGCTAATGGCTTTCTTTTTATACCCTATTTTTCTATTTTAAAAAAGCATAGATAAGTGAATAATGTTATTATTTTTGGTTCATCATAAAAATGGATACCTAAGAACGTAGATAAAGGTGTCAGTTTTTTAACCGGCGAAATACTGTTTGAGTCCGGCTATTGCCGGACGAGTTTATTTCGCCTGAGGACTTTTTGGTTACTTTTTGGTCCGTCAAAAAGTAACAAAGAAAAGATATCTTTTATAGAAGGAAGGAATGATCATATTCAATTTGGTAATGATATAATATTATACAAACTTAGTATACAAAAAATGTAGTGAAGTGAATTGTATTTTAAAGATTTGTTAAATTCAAATACATATTTTTTTTATGTAATAATAAAGTATAAAAAATGGATAATATGTTAAATTTTTAAAATGAATGTACTTATTATTGTGAAGAACCTTATTTTTATTATTTTAAATTAAAAGAGTAGTATAATGTGGAAAAATGGTGAAAAACCTTTGGTTTATCTTGCGGGTGCGATTGAGAATGCTCCTGATTACGGTTGTGCCTGGCGAAATGATATCACCGAATTTGTTCTGAATCAACTAAATCATGAAGTTTTCAACCCCTGCCTGGAAGAGAATCATGTACTTACACCGGAAGAGTTCCGACATTTTCGTTCCTGGAAAACCAATGACATAATCCGTTTCCGCCAAACTGTTCAGAAAATTATAAAAACAGATCTGGAAATGCTCATTCATAAGGTAGATTATATTATCTGCTTTTGGGATGAATATGTCAGTAAAGGAGGAGGAACACAGGGAGAACTTACCATGGCTTTCTGGCATCAAGTTCCGGTGTATTTGGTTTCCACTGTGCCTTTAGAGAATCTGAGCAGTTGGATTATTGGATGTACCACTGAAGTATTTTCAAATTTTGAAATGTTAGAAAGATTTCTAAAAGAAAGGTATAATAAGAATATATAAATTATGTAATAATAAGTAATTATATAATTTTTTAAGGTTATTCACAATAATGAGTGCCTGCCTTATAATAATTGATCCAGAATTCCTTATTTTATTTAGGTGAAATATCAAAACAATTGTTTATTAAACAAGAATTACTAGTAAAAATCAAATCCACTTCTTTATTCTTTTAGATGTTGTGATGATCGAGAAATATTTTACCTTTTAAATAAATAATGACTATCTCTTTCTCTTTGTAAAATTCATTTTATTGCCACTTTTTGAAGGACTCCCGGCCTTCGCCGGGACAGGCTCGTAGCCGAAAAGTCCTCCGGCGAAATAAACTCGTCCGGCATTAGCCGGACTCAAACTGTATTTCGCCGGTTAAAAAACATGTGCTTATGGCAATTATCTTAGGTACCAATTTTTATGATGAACCAAAAGTCTTTTGCTAAACATATTTAAATCCTTATAAATTTAAGATTATTAGTCTATTCTCCTTCCATGATATAAATATCCAAAAAAGGAATCGTAGCCCACTGCAAATACTTCATTTTCTAAAACAGCCACTGATTGTAAGGTAATATCACGCGAGATCTCACCGAAATAATGCCAGGTACTGCCATTGTAATGAGCCACAAAACCAAAATGCCCTACCATAAAGATGTTGTTTTCCTCGCTACCACGTAGATTTTCTATATGGATAAAAGGAAGATTGGATGGCCAGGGAAGGGAATTTAAGTTAGTGCCATCGTAGAAGAATAAGCCCGAACCAGCAACATAAAGCCTATCTGAAGCAATTCCCCATACACTTTTCTTGCGCCAGATCGCATCATCAATCCTCTGATGTAGCTGGTTATTTTTAAAAACCAGAAATACATTATCCAGTGTGGAACTGCTGGAACCTACAATAAAAATAGTGGCATCTGAAAAACCACAAATATCAGTTAATTGTAATTGGGTGCCACTATTCATCCTTTGCCAGGTATTGTTATTGTAGTGGACAATTATACCTTCGTTTCCAACGCCATAGATATCTGATAGAGAACCTGCCCACAATTTTTCCACAGTTTCAGAAGTATTGATGTCTCTTTGATAGGAAAGCTGTGCAAGTCCTCCTGTCCAGTGATAGATGCTTCCTGCGGCGAGCCAAATGTTTATATTTGAAAAATGCCAGATACTCCTAATACTGCTTATAATATTATTATCAGTTTTCCGAACTCGCTTCAACTCCCACTGGTGACCATTCCAATGCATGGCATTAAAAGGGAGATATACACCGGTATCAATGTCTCCTACTGCCCACACATCATCCTCTGAAACAGCAAAGACATCTAATAACCCGCTGCCAATTCCACCAATG
>SMTZ1_10013628_pt1 | contig 10360 bp, 12 predicted proteins | sample DeeMarSWOR136_30_FD_25667 | JGI IMG/M metagenome (IMG submission 25667) | reverse complement strand
AAAGGATTTTGTTCGAGTTTTAAAATATGGATATGAAATGCCGAAATGGATGGAAGATCCTTATGTTATTTACAACGAGAACACAACAGATCCTGACGAAAGGTTGAATTATCATATGCCCGGGGGTATGACAATAAAACCTGATAAAGAAGCATTTTCTCATTTTGTCCCTTGGTGGTATGTTGTTGTAGCAGATGTTGGTGCTATGTATCCAACTATTCTAAAAGCTATGAATATTGGTGCAGATACTGTTAGAATTGCATCAAAATCTGAAACTCCAGACGATTATATATGGCTTAAAAAAATTCCAAAAGAGTATCTTGAAAAAAGAACTGTAAATTATCGTAAGGTTTCAAAGGATGATTCTTTTGCTGATAAAGGATATATTCTTGGTATTAAAATCGATGAAAAACCTGGTATAGTCAACTGTGCAATGACTGGTATCTTGAGTATGATTGCTAAAATTAAAAGTGAGCTTAATGAAGTTAAAAAAAGTGATACCAAAAAAGAGCTACAAAGATTAAAAATGATGTATCAGAGTATAAAAGGTGCACGGAATGCTGGAACTCATGGCATTCTCAGTGCTCCAGCGGTATCAGGACGTCAGTTTAATTTATGGGCTGCAGCAGCTATTACTACAAAGGGTCAAGCAATTCTTGCAGATACCTTAAACTACCTAAAAGATAGAAATATCCGGGTTGTTTATGGCGATACAGATGGAATATATCTTGGATGTTCAGATTCTGTTAGTAATGTCCCAGAATTCTCAAAATCTTTGGGATTATCTATCGATAAGAATGAAAAGAATTGGATTACAAAACCGGATATAGCGTTATCTGCAATTGAAGAATGTAATAATAAATGGCAACAAGAACTTAATTATCCAGATTTTGAGTTAGAATCTGAAATTCATGATAATATGATATTTGTAAAACATAAAAATTATTTGATTTTTGATCATAAAGATGATAAAATTGAAATGATTACTAAAGGAAATAATTTCAAGGGATCAGACAAAGCAGATATTGCAAGAAAAACACTTAAAAAAATAATGATAGAAGTGTTAAAAGAAAATCCTATGTGGGAGGATGAAGAGAAAGCCAGAGAATCTGTAAAAAACAGTATTATGAATAAAACAAAAGAAATCGTTTCAAAATTAGATCTTACCCAGGTAGATTTAGATGATTTAACACTTGTTCAATCTGTTCAACCAGCAAAAAGGTACAAATTGAATCAGGATGGATCAATATCTGTATTTGGAAAACGATCCGCAGCCTTAGAAAAACTTATCGGTCAACCTATCAAAAGTCGTATTAAACTCAAATTCGTAGTTACAAAAAGACCTCTTCCTGGTATTACAAAACCATCTAAAAGCGGTGTGAAACCTATTGATTATATGTTCCCTGTTGATTTTTTAGAAAATAAGAATGAAATTGACCTGGATTGGTATAAAAAAATGATTGAAAACTATATTCAAGGAGCATTTGGTTTATCTAATATTGCCATTACTGAGCAAACCGGACTTGACACTTGGATGTAAAAAATAAAAAAAAGATGATGTTTTTAAAAACATCATTTTTTATGCAGCTTGTTTTTTGAACAATGGTATTGATGATATCAAGGCTATAATCGCTGCTATAATCATTAAGTACCAGGCATAACCAGGTCCACCATATTCACTCCAGAAACCTACATCTCCGTATGATTCAAGAAAAGCAGATGTCATAAAGTAAAGAGGTGCAACTATTGCCAGAATAAATGTTAGGATTCCAAAGATTCCTCCAACCATGCTCATCGTTTTGATATTCCCAAAATTAAAGACAACTCCTAATATCCCGATTAATGCTATAATCGCAAAAATAAGAGCAATTATAGTCATATACATCGTATTATCAAATATCGCTTTTGAATCTCCCATTTGTAATCCCATATCACCATAATCGATTGAAATTCCACCCATTTCAGCTTTGGTTAGATAATAGTTTGCATCTATACCAAGATAACTTATTGTATACCAAGATCCAAATAAACCAATCAAGATAAATACCAGCGCCAAAATCATGCCAATTAAGGCTGCTCCACCCTTCCTCATAGCCTGCAAAATCAATTACTTACTATAAAAAGTCGTCGTATTAATTTAGATTGAAACAAATTGTCAATTAAATCATTCATTAACAAATCAAACTATATCCCGAAAAAAAATTATTTTTAGGAGCACAACAGGAGGGAAAACAAGAGAAAATTATATAATCAAAAAATTGATTTAAAAATGGGGGACCTGGTATTATAAATTGAGGAGGTATACTGTACCTGCTTTCCGCTTAGAGGCGCATTCCTCCTATCAATGCATCCCGTCCCCCACTTTTAAATTAGATAATGAACATTTTTTACTTGGTTTAAAAGATAAACATTGAGTTTCAACAAGATATAATTTGTTTATTTATTAACAACCATTTTTATGATCTTGTTGAAACAACGATAATGTTTTATCCAAACAATGCACCAAGTCCTGCGGCTGCTTCTTCTTCAGATACCTCTTCTTCTTTTTTCTTTTTCTCTTTTTCTTCTTTTTTCTCTCCAGGTTTTTCCTCAGCAGGCGCTGGAGCCCCTCCAGATGGTGCAGCAGCTGGAGCAGCAGCTACTGGAACTGCAGCAGATTGAATAGCTTCATCGATATTGACACCGTCAAGAGATGCTGTTAAGGCTTTTATCCTTGCATCATCAGCTTTTACGCCTGCAGCAGTCAAAACTTTTTTTATATTTTCTTCTGTTATTTTTTTACCTGCAGAGTGAAGAAGCATTGCACTATATATGTATTCCATTTTTTTTCCTCCTAAGTAGTTATATTCTTCAAAGCTAGCATATTTGCATGAGCTTTTAATAGTATATTCTTAACTGTATCCTTATTTATAATCCCTTGACTTATTGCAAGGGTAAATGCGTTATTATATGCCTTCATTAATAACGGCTTGATTGTAAGTTCATTGATCCAGCCGGTTTCAATTGCAAGAATAAAGGAATTATTGAAGGCTTGCTTCATTCTCCCTATAAATTCATCGATATTAATATCTAAAACATCAGGTTTGAAAATGTTACCATCTTCAAAAACTGCATGCAAAGACATTCCAATCTCAATAGGAAAAATCTCAAGACGAGTAAGCATCTGGGCAACTTCAACAGGTATTTTTTCTCCCTCAGGAACAATTACTTTGTCAGTCTTTATAACGACCTTTCCTTCTTGAATTGCAGCTGGAATACCAGCTTTTTGTAGTTCTCCGACTACAGGACCTGGTTTAAAGGGAGTATCTCCAGCTTTTACCTTAATATCATAAGTGGCAGTTTCACCACCCTTTGCAGGAGCCATAGTTCTGGTAGCCTTAATAGTTGCAAATAATTTGAATGGATTCATCTCAGTGGAAATAATTGCAGTTTGACCAGTTATTGATTCTTTTAAACTAGAAATACCTTTTACTTTTTTTTCAGCTTCATCAAGAGCCCTAAAAATCAATCTATTCTTTGCAGAACGAATAGAAGCTATTTTATGAAGATTACTTCTCATTTGTTGCATTTGAGGTGCAGGAATTCCTCCGATCTCGACAATTCCTATAATCCTTTTGTTAGTAAGAAAATCGGTTAATTCTTTTACCTCTCCATGTTTCCATTCTGCAACATGAGCCATATAAGATCACCCTAAATAATTCTCTCAGAAGGGCCCATAGTTGTCTTAATATAAACAGAGCCGATATTCATTCTACCTTTCTCAAGCGCGGCCTCAACTCTTTTAATTATCGTATCAACATTACTAACAATATGATCCTTGGACATATCTGCACAACCTGCAACCATATGAAAGGTCTTACTACTCTTTGATCGAACTTTAATGGAATTACGTAAATTTTTTACCATTCCTGATAAATCTGCGTTAGGTGGAACAGGTTTTGGCATCTTTCCTCGAGGTCCTAGAACTGTTCCAAGTGTCTTACCTATGGTGGGCATAAGAGGAGCTTCAGCAATAAAAAAGTCATAATCATCAGCAATTTTTTTAAACTTCTTTTTATCCTTTGAAAGATCTTCTATCTCTTCAGGTTTGATGAGTAAATCAACATGTTTTTTAGATTTTACAGCAAGTTCACCACTTGCAAAAAGAGCGATCTTTGCTTCATTACCTCGACCATGAGGAAGAAGAATTTCTTCATCAATACGGTTTTTAGGATCGTTAAGATTAATGTTTTTCAGATTAATAACTACATCAATGTTTTGTTTGAATTTTCTGTTTAGTTTCTTAGATTCCTCTAAGATTTTTCCAACTGCGTCTGTAGTTTTTTTATCTGTCATAGATATCAAATGGAGTGTTTTGTATGCCATTTTCTTCATAAAAAAGAGAAAATGTAGTTTTCGGGAATGACAATCCTATTAATAAAAGTTTGGTTATACTAGCAATTATTTCTTCCTGTAAAGCCGTTCAAGGACTAAATCAAGTATCTCTTCAGGACCTCTAACCTTCTTCAACTCTCTTCTAACAATAAGGGGAGTACCTTCAATACTTTTTTTACGAACATCTTTATCCGTGATGAGAACTGCATGTTTCTCTGTTACTTTTGATATACTGCCAACAGCCTGTGCCTTTTTAAGTAGCTTTTGATTATATTCATCAACACATGTAAGAAGAATTTTCTTTTTATCCTGACTTACAGCTTCAAAGGGGCATTTTTCCAGGGGAATAACCCTATAACCTACCTTTTCAAGTATTGAAAATACCTCTCTTTGAAACTTCCTAAAACTCTCTGTTTCAATAGATGTTAATTGAGTCTTCTTTTCTAATTTTTGATGTTGAAATAAATCAATTGGACGGGTAACATTAGCTCCAAAAATATCTTCAATTCTGAGAACAATTTCAACAGTTGCATTCATTCCATCTTCATACATTTGAACTGTTCTTCTGGAAACCTTTAAAGAACGGGCAAAGGACCCAATTGAAATATTCTGCTCCATTCTTAATCTTTTTATTTTATCTCGATCAAGATTTACATATAAACCGCCAGGTGCTGCATAAACCTCAAGCGGCATACCTTCAAGAAGATGGGATTTTAGTGTTTCCGATGTAATAGTCTGAATTCCAAATCTATCATAAACAGCATCGTTCTGAAGAACACCTGTTCCGCTCTTCTGACCAATAATCAATGGACATCCCTTTAGGAGTGTTGAAAGTGTCCTAAGTTCCTTTGCAATATCTTCTGACATTGCATCAATATTAGTTAAAACTTTAATTATTAGTAATGAATTGTCTCTTCTTGCAACTAGATCAAAACCTATAGGCCGCATCGTATAAAGTTCAGAGACATAGAACCCTGCTTTCATCAAGGTGTCTCTAACTTCCCCCAAGAGTTCTGTTCGACTCATTTGCAATTAGAACTAAAGAAGCACTTCATATATAATAGTATCGGGAGTGATAATATCTGGATTGGAATAGATGATACTGATTCAATAACTGGAGGATGTACAACATATTTAGCCTGTGCTCTAATAAAAAAATTGACAAATGAAAACTATGATATTATTGGCTATCCCAGACTTGTTAGACTTAATCCGAATATTCCCTGGAAAACTAGAGGTAATGGTGCAATATCCTTACAAATTGGAAAAGGTCAAGGATTTAGGAAAAAAATAGGTGAAATAAAAGGCAAAGAGATCTTTTCTTATCGAAATAAATCCTATGGTAATTATGATGGAAAAAAAATTAAGGAGATTGTTGAGCAAACTGTAGATTATTATGCAAGAATAGAAGATGAGAATACAAACTCTGGTTTTGCATTATTAACAAAAAAGCCTAATATTAACACTTATGAAAAAGCAATAAGAGGAATTGTTACACTAGATTATACCAAAAAGCTATTGAAATCATTCAAAGCATACTATAAAGGATACAAAAACTGTAGAGGACTTATTGGAGCTACGGCATCTGTAGCATGGTCACCTAATAAAGAGAAAACCTATGAATTAATCACTTATAGGAAAGAAGAAAAATGGGGAAGAAAAAGATTTGTAGATAATGAATCAACAAAAAAAATGGATAAACACTGTCATTCAACCTTTGATAATTTCGACTATGATCATAACCATAATAGATTAGTTCCCAATTCCCCCTGTCCTGTTTTATACGGTATCAGAGGAACTGACGAAGTAGAACTGATAAAAGCTAAATCTTTGATTAAATCTGAGGAAATTGATAGCTGGTTGATTTTAGAGACTAATCAAGGAACAGATGATCATCTTCAAATAAAGACCATTGATAAAATTCAACCTTATCAGTCAGTTATAACTGAGGGTATAGTTGTTATAGCCCCCTATACTATAAAAGGGGGTCATGTAATTTTCTCAATAAAAGATTCTACTGGAAAAATCGATTGTGCTGCTTATGAACCCACAAAACAGTTTAGAGAAATCATAAGGGAATTAAATCTTGGTGATAAAGTTGAAGTTTATGGGGGCATAAGGGAAAAACCTCTTACGATTAATTTAGAAAAGATTAATATTAAATATCTTAAGAAGCACATAGAAAAGGTTGAAAATCCTATTTGTCCAAAATGTAATAAACATATGAAATCAAAGGGAACCAGCCAGGGGTATAAATGTATAAAATGTGGTAAAAAAAGTAATAAACCAATTGTAAGGCAAATACAAAGAAGAATTAAAACCGGTTTATATGAAGTACCTGTCTGTGCTCGAAGACATCTAAGTAAACCATTGAAGAGAATGGGAAAACCATAAGGCTTTTTAATAGACCGGTACTTCTTGGTTTTCAAAATTTGCGGGTGTGGTGTAGCCTGGTATCACTTAAGCTTGCCAAGCTTATAACTCGGGTTCAAATCCCGGCGCCCGCACTTATTTTAAGAATAATAATCATATTAATAAGTTATACCATAAATTTCTAATACCAATGGAAATTTACTGGTGCAAAACCGGATGTTTATTTTATGTTAAAACTAGACTTACATATACATTCACAGTATTCAGGAGATGGAACAGGGACGCCAAAAGAAATAATAAAGGTATTACAACAGAGAGGAATACAAGGCATGGCCATTACCGATCACAATTCAATAAAAGGAAGTTTAAAGGCTTTAGAAGTTGCTCCAAAAGATTTTATCGTGATACCTGGTGTAGAAATATCAACCCTTGATGGACATATTGTTGCCTTGGGAATTAAAAAAAATATTGAAAGGGAACTCTCAGTAGAAGAAACTGTTGAAAAAATAATTGATTTAGGTGGAATACCTGTTGTTGTTCATCTTTTTAGGAATATGTCAGGTATAAAAAAGAATAATCTAAAAGAAATCCATGCAAAAATTACAACATTAGAGGTTTTTAACTCATGCAGTGTACCAAAATCAAATTTAAAATCAGCAAAAGTTGCTAAAGAATTTAACTTAGGTGGAACAGGAGGATCTGACTCACATGAACCTGAATATGTGGGATATGGATATACCTTAGTCGATACAACTGAGTATAGTGAAGATTCGGTTATTTCATTTATAAAAAAGAAAAAAACATGGGGTGAAGGGGAGACACTACCTTTGGATTACAGACGTGATAGAATGCTAAAATCAGTAAAACAATTCTTTCAGAGAGGATTCAAAAGGATATAATCCTTTAAAAACATAAAAAACCTTTTAATCCAGATATATAATACTATTTTTTATGGTTGATGCACAAAATATTTTAAAATTAGAAGATAGAATCAGGAGCCTAGAAGAAAGACTTAGAGCAGTTGAAAAGGAACAAAGAAATATCCGTGAAGACATTTTATCAGGAAAAGCAGAGGCACGGATGCAAAAAAGAATTTTAGAAAAACCACCAAAAAAAATAGAAGAATTAAAGGAAAAAATAGATAAAACCTTCATCTATTGCTTTTTGAATTTCTTGTGGTTTTTTTCCTTCAACTGTTACTCCAATAGATACACAGGTTCCAATTACCTCTTTTGTTTTTTGTTTAAGCTCTTTACCTAAAAGATTCTCATACTTCATTTTGGCAACCTTGATCGCCTGTTCAACGGTAAGATTCCCAACTTTATGTGTACCTGCAGATCCTGAACCCTTCTCTAAACCAAGCTCTTTAAAAATAAGAGATGAGGCTGGCGGTGTACCGACTTCAATTTCAAAGTTCTTAGTCTTAGGATCAATGATAACTTTTACTGGAACCTTCATTCCGTCAAATTGTTTAGTTTTTTCATTGATTGTATTAATTATCTGCATTATATTTACACCAAGTGGGCCAAGAGCGGGACCAAGAGGTGGCCCTGCAGATGCCTTTCCCCCTTCAACAAGTGCCTCTATTTTTTCTGTCATAAATCTATTCCTCTCATTCTTCAGTTTCTTTCTTTTCTTCGTCTTTCCTTTTGATAACTCTTACTTGTTCACCACGAACAGTAATGGGTATAGGAACAACAGATTCAAAAAGTTCAACAGTGATTTCCTCCTTTGTATCATCTATATGAGTTACTTTTGCAGTTTCACCTCTGAAGGGACCTGCAATCATTTCAACAACATCACCCTCAGCAATCTTAGCCACAGCAGATGCTGGCACAAGGAAGTGCTGAATCTGTTCAATTGGTATATCTCCCTCAAGCATGTTTCGCGCATAGGATACAGTCTTTATCATATCTCTAATACGTTCTTTATCATAACTTTCTAAGAAAATATATCCCCTAAGTTCTGGTGTTACAAGAATCGAAGGTATTCTTATTTTAGATTTACCTGCTCTACTGTTGATGATATCAGCAGTGTTTTGTTCTTTACCAACTTGAGTTTTTATTGTAAATATTTTAGTGTTCTCCTGAAGAATCTCTTCAGAATTTGAATTCTCCATCATAAATACACCTTTTTAAAGTCCAAGTATCTCTGCTATCCAGGGTGCAACCTGTTTAGCTATTAGAAAAATAAGGAATCCAAGGCCGCCGATTAACATAATTCCTGCTCCTGTTATTTTTGAGGTTTTTGCATACTCATCGTTTGTTGGTTTCCTAGCCATTTTAAGGACTCTGCCGTATTTTCCTTTGCCAATTCTCTTTTGTCTTGCCTCTATACTATGCTGTAAATCCCAAGCCTTTTCAATGAATGGTCTGTCATCAGAGACATATTCTTTTTGTTTGAAGAATTTCACTTATTCACACCTCTTAAAGGCATTCTGGTCAAATAAATTGATATATATAAAGAATTTGGCTATTTTTAATAAATAAGTAAAAAAATGTTTAAAATATTAATTTCAGAAGCGGTTTATACAGATGAAAATTGATAATGATTATATACAGAATGAAAATGATATGCGCAGGACGATGGAAGGATAAAATGATGTTTAGAAATTAGTTTTTTAAGGAATAAATTGTTATGAATTGTTTATTTCAGGAGATAAAAACATGAAAGATAAAGAAATATTAGATTTTCTTGGTCCTTGTGGTCTTAATTGTAAAAAATGTGTCTTTTATTCAAAAGGTGAAATTCGAGAGCATAGCATGAAACTAAAAGAGTTATTTGGTTCTTTTGATAACTATGCTGAAAGGTTTTCTAAATTGATTAATCCTATATTTAATAACTATCTGAAATTTAAGGAGCTACTTGAATTTCTTATACACGCTGACTGTAAGGGATGCCGTAATCAAACATGTGCTGTATATCCAGATTGTGGAGTTGTTGATTGCTATAAGAAGAAAGGTGTTGATTTTTGTTTTCAATGCGATGAGTTCCCATGCGAAAAAACAAATTTTGATTCTGATTTAAAACGTAGATGGATTCTTATGAATAATCGAGCAAAAGAAATTGGTATTTATGCCTATTATAATGAAAGTATGAAATATCCACGTTATCGTTCAAAAGTTGGACCCGATTAAACTCAGCAGTCTTTCCAGCAATGGGAAACGCTCCAAAAAACATTGATACCAAAGATTAGATATTGCTCTGTTTCTTGGTATTTCCACTTTAAACTCTGATCAACCTTGATATTATAGTCTAAATTGATAACGTTTTCTCCTTAAATAAGCACTCCTAAAAAGAGCGTTATGCTACAAAATCAATGCCAAATTCTTCTTTTTCAAAAGATTTCTGAGTAGGACCGAGAATCTGTTTTGATTTAACTCCTGTTATTACAAGCATTGCGCGAATATTACTCTTGAGGTTTGGATCAACAGTAGTACCCCATATTATTCGGGCGTTTGGATCAACTCTTGAATATATCTCCTCAACTACTCTCTCTGCTTCGCTAATCGTCATGTCCTCACCACCTGTAACATTGACTAGAGCCCCAGTTGCTTCAGATATGTCTACTTCAAGAAGAGGAGAATTAAGAGCCTCTACAACAGCGTTAACT
>SMTZ1_10035250_pt1 | contig 10362 bp, 8 predicted proteins | sample DeeMarSWOR136_30_FD_25667 | JGI IMG/M metagenome (IMG submission 25667) | reverse complement strand
GAAGAATTGAGCTGGCACCCTATCTCATAGTGGGCCATCCTGGAGAAAAATGGGGTGATGTTATTGAGATGAAAAAGAAGCTCAAATCACTTGGGTTGAAACACAGCAGTGTACAAATCTTTACACCCAGTCCAGGAACCCTTTCCACCGCCATGTATTATGCAGAATGTAACCTTTCGTTTCAATCCATTCCCGTTGAAAAAAAGATCGGGGAATTAATGAAACGAAAGAAGCTATTAACCCAAAGAACTGGTAAGAACTTGCTATTTCGAAGCAATTCATTTTGAAAAATTAAACCCTCAATGCCTCGCTTGTCCAATTTTTGATTTCTCTGGTGCTCATCTATGTAACAAGGGCAGGTCGCTCGGAGGTGAGGGTTTCATCGGTCTGCTTGAGAACACATTGGGTCGGATACTCCGCAGGCAAAAGCCCGGCCGAAAGGCCAAACAAAGACCAGAATAACGTATGGTGCCGCCGGATTTGATTAATTGATCAGGAAAATAACCGGAGCTGAGATCAAAGAGGTAACGGAATATGCATAGATGCTGGAAACAGGATATCGGACGCTCCCTGAGGATTACGTTCAGCGGCGCGATAAGCGTTGTGGCGCTCACATGGCTGTGCGGTACGTCCCTGCCACAAAGCGTTGCCGCCTCAAGGTTGTCTGAAGAGGTTCGCGAACTACTGCGAAATCGTGTAGAAGCAGCGGGGGTTACACTTAGAATTGCCATCGGAGAAGAACTCATTCATTGCATCCAGGCCCTATCAGATTTCTACGAATGGCGGGTTTACACGCCGGCCTGGACAGACGACCATGTCCCTCAGCCGCACGCTGAAGCACTGGTAAGGGCGATCAGCCGGGCTGACCGCGAGGGACTCAAACCTGAGCACTATCATCTGGCAAAAATCGAGCGCATCCTGGGGGAGGTAGGCAAAAATAGAGGTAGGGCAAAGACTGTCAATCCGCGAACTCTCGTTGATCTCGAGCTACTTCTCACCGACGCGTTTCTCCTGTATGGATCACACCTGCTCTCCGGCCGCATCAACCCTGAAGCCATTGACCCCGAGTGGTTTGCCAACCGGCGGGGAGCGGATTTTTCTGTGATCCTTCGGAAGGCGCTGGATTCCGATCAAATTGAGGAAACGTTGCAGAGCTTGCTGCCGCCACAGCCTGGGTATGCCAAGCTGCGGGACGCCCTGGCGCACTATCGAGAAATTGCCGCGAAGGGCGGTTGGCCGCAGCTCCCGGATGGACCTACTATGAAAAAAGGCGACCGCGGCGAAGGGGTGGTGGCACTGAGAGGCCGCATCGCTCTAGAAGATGACTGTCGAAGGGAATTGCATCAGTCAACTGACCTATTCGATGAGGCCCTGGTAGAGGCCGTCCGCAGGTTCCAAAGGTTGCATGGGCTTGACGCCGACGGTGTGGTCGGGCCTCAAACCGTGGCGACCCTCAACGTTTCGGCGGAAGAGCGGGTGCGCCAGATTGAAGTGAATAGTGAATATGGAAAGGTGGCGTTGGCTTCCCCAGGATCTCGGCACGCGCCACGTCCTCGTCAACCTTGCTGATTTCGATCTAAAGGCGGTAGAAAGTGGGCAGCCGGTCATAGCCATGAAGGCCATTGTCGGGGAAGCGTACCGCCGCACCCCTGTTTTCAGCGATGAGATCACCTACCTGGTTCTGAATCCCTCTTGGAATATACCTAACAGCATAGCGGTAAAGGACAAACTGCCACTCATACAGGAAGACCCCGATTACCTTGCGAAACAGAAAATACGTGTGTTTGAGGGGTCGGGATCGGACCTCAGGGAAATCGATCCCAAAATGATTGACTGGGCGGAGGTTCATGCAGAAAACTTCAATTTCACGTTGCGCCAGGAACCAGGGCCCATGAATGCCCTGGGACGCGTGAAATTCATGTTCCCCAACCGGTTCGGTGTCTACATACATGATACCCCGTCTGGTGAGCTCTTCTCAAAAATCCTACGCACATTCAGCTCAGGTTGTATCCGCATTGAAAAGCCCATCGACCTAGCGGACTTCCTCTTAAAGGATGATCCTCAATGGACCCGGGAGGTCATACTGGCGGCGGCCGACAGGAACGGAGAGCAAACCGTGCGGTTGCCGAAGCCCGTTCCGGTTCACCTCCTATACTGGACGGCGTTTGTGGGCGAGGATGGTGGGATTCATTTCCCCAACGACATCTACGGACGCGACAAGAGAGTTCGTGATGCTCTGGATTCAGGGCCACCGTGTAACTGATCGTTGAATTTGATTCGTGGTAGCAGTCAGGGGGCAAAATGGTCCCCCCCGGTTCTAAGGTTCTCTACTTGTGGTGACATGATCGACTAAACTATTAGCCTAAGGGGTACCATAAGCGCGTGTGGGAACGTGATATGGGAGAAGAATATGTAGACGAATTCCTTCGGGGATTGGTACTCCTTGCACGGAGGTTTGTTATCGGGCTGATTGCCGTGACAGTTCTTTTGTCACCCATAGCTTCAGAAAGGGCCCTTGGGTTTAGCTCTGAGAAGGCGGGGTTTACCATCAGATTCAAACATGAGCTCTCTCCCTATCGGGTGATCGCCGTTTTCTCGCTCCCTGACGAAAAGATAATGATTGAGGCAATACCTCATGACAGCGATGCCAGCTATTCGTTCACAGCGCAAGGAGGGGCACTACGCAAGATAGGAAGGTACAGGTGGCTCTGGAAGGCGCCTGGCGAACGGGGGGTCTACGAGGGTAAGCTAATTGGTCAACCGGGGTATCACTGTATAACGGTCAGCTTTTTCGTCATGGTTCCATTTACTAATTTGAAGGGGCAGCACCTCAATGGCTACCGAATTGGGAAATATCCTGATACCCTCTTGCATTTTTTGCCCAGCTATAGGCCACCGAGAGGGTTCATTGAAGTGACCGAGGAAAACCAAGATACAATGGTTTCCCCTCATTTTACCTTGAAGCAGTTTGTCTGCAACCAGGACGGCGGCTTCCCGAAGTATCTTGTCCTCAGGGAACGGTTGGTTTTGAATTGTCCTCAGGGAACGGTTGGTTTTGAAACTGGAACATATCCTGGAAGAGGTCAATAAACATGGGTATCGGTGTGATACGTTTCATATTATGAGCGGGTACCGGACCCCTTACTACAATGAACTTCTCGGGAATGTAAAGCACAGCGCTCACCTCTGGGGAGGTGCTGCGGATATCTTCATTGATGAAACCCCCAGGGATGGCATGATGGATGACTTGAACAAAGACGGAAGGATCGACTGGAGAGATGCGCATATCCTTTATGATATCATCGGGGATATGTACGGGAGGAAGTCCTACAAGCCCTTTGTGGGCGGACTGGCACGGTACGAGAAGACCGCCTGTCACGGACCTTTTGTTCATGTCGATGTTCGAGGAAAACGAGCAAGATGGTAAAGGGGGACATCCTTCAATAATTCAATATCGCCTCCTGCTCACATTGCTTATCATCTTGTTCAGTAACTGTACAATCTTTGAGGCACATGCCGGAAATTGAACTGTAGAAGGTGTAATATCTTGCCAATATCATGCTTTTAAGTGTCTTGGGGTGCCATAGCCATATCTAAGTCCCTCGATTCATAAATTCGATGACGTATTTATTCAGACTCCGGCTGAGGAGATCACTCACCCTTTTCTGAATCAGGGAATAGGCCTGTCATAGCAGCAATTTTTTCTGGAGGTGCCAGGAGGACAAGTATATCGTTTGCACGAAATGTGGTCTCTCCCCCTATGTGGGACAATATCTTGGAGTCTCTGCGTATAGCCAGCAAACTAACACCATACTTCCTTCTCAATTCAATCTCAGCAAGGGACTTTCCGACTAGTGATGATCCTTCACGTATTCGAAACGTACTGATTTCGAAATCGGGAAGATGAAGTCTCAGATCGGAAAAGGAATGTAACTCCTTGGAAAGGCTCCGGAACATCTCGTAACCATCTGCCCTCACCTCAGCGACGAACTTGTCTATTTCATCTCTTGGTATGAGATATTTTCCCAAGACACGAGTGAAGATCTCAACTGATGTCTCAAACTCCTCGGGGATAACCTCACTAGCCCCCAAGTCATACAGGGGCTTCACTTCCGGGAGAAAGCGCGTTCGTGCGATAATGTAAATCGCGTTGCCGCGGGGTCGGAGATAACCACCACCAGTATCCTCGCATCTTTAATTCTTGCATGCTCGAGGACGGCCTCCTGGATTGCATCGCCGTAGTGAATCGGCTCACCCTTCAATCTCTCAACCCTCACTGTCTCAGGATTCATCTCTATGATCACATAGGGGATGCCTGCCGCCCTGGCAGATCGAGCCACGTTCCTCCCATTAACACCAAAACCAATGATAATGAGGTGATCTTTCAGGCGGATTCCCTTACCAACGCTATTGAGCTCGGGCACGAAATATAGGCCGGATTTTAACCTTCTCGGCAGGGGTGCCAGCAAGGCCAGGTCTGCAAGGCGAGGTGCCAGGGTCACAATTGTTGGCGTGGCAGCCATGGTGAGAACAGAGACGGCCAGGAAGAGCTGGTAGGTATCTCTGGCAAATAAACCATACTCAACCCCCGTTCTAGATAGAATAAAGGAGAATTCCCCGATCTGACTGAGCGCCAGTCCCACTAAAATAGCTGTGCGAAGCGGAAATCCAAGTAGCGCTGTTGCGGACCCAGCGAATATCGCCTTTAAGGTCAAAACGCACAAGGCAATAATCGCAATGAGCCCAGGCCGGTGGGAAACGAAACCGACATCCAGCAACATGCCGATGGAAATGAAAAAGAAGCTCGTAAAGACATCCCGGAAGGGCAAGATATTGCCGAGTGCCTGGCTACTGTATTCAGATTCAGATATGATGAGGCCGGCCAGAAATGCACCGAGGGCAAGCGATAGACCCGCACGATGAGTGAGCCATGCAACTGCCAGACAAATAAGGACAATGGCCAATAAGAAAAGCTCACGGCTCCGCGTACGGGCTATCTGATAGAGTAACTTAGGCACAAGCCATCGAGCGCCAATGATGACTAAGAGGATGATACCGATTCCCTTGGCTGAGAGAATAAGGAGGGATTGCGCCAGATTTCCCGTTGATCCGGCCAGCAGCGGCGTGAATAAGATCATCGGGACAATAATGACATCCTGGAAAATCAAGATACCAAGCGCCGTTCCTCCATGGGGGCTATCAACTTCCGCCCTTTCCTGAAGCAGGCTGAGCACAATGGCCGTGCTACTGAGGGATAAGAGAAATCCTATGAAGATCGATTCGGCGAAGCTCTGACCGATTTGCCTGGCCAGAACAAAGGCAGCGGTCAGAGTAAGGAGCACCTGCAGTGAGCCCCCAATCAGGACTGATCTCCTGATCTGCACCAGGCTCCTTAACGAGAAGGCAATGCCAACGGTAAAAAGGAGCAACACGACCCCGATTTCGGCCAAGATTTCCACCTGGGGGACCGCGCCTATTAACGCCAATCCGTGCGGGCCTATCAATACACCGGTCATAAGGTAACCCACAATTGGAGGTACTCGAAGTCGATGGCAGACAAGGAGGACCGCAATCGACAGGCCAAAGATAATAATGATGTCTTTTAGGAGCGGTATTTCCATGTGCGATCAAATCGGTCGGTCAGAAACTGCTTTTTTACGTTGGCTCTGCTCTAGTGCCATCGAAACCACAAAGCAATGAAACAAATCAACTTTTAGGGTTCCAAAGAGGCGCCTCGGCCTTGAGAACGCCGCAAGGCTACGCCCCTTTGAGAAAGTGAAGCCCTGCCCTTTAGGGGCGAGGCTTTGCTGTGCGCTGAATAAAGTTCAGACTCGGTGGTTCCTCTTCTATGAAATAAGAGAGTTCTTTCCAAACGTTCTCTAAGTCTATATCATTCAAGCTTAACTTCTTCTGCTTAAACTCTCCAATGGTGCAGTAAAGTTTTCTCCTGCCCACACCGTAATGCTTGTTTGGTATCAAGAAATGGATGCCGGGGCCATATCTCTTTGCTATCTGTGCCTGAAGCTGTGACTGGGTCTTATATGTCTCGAAGGCACTTACGTTATACCTGATAGCAGCTAAGCTCAGATTCTTTTCCAGCAACTGATTAATGACCTCATGGAAGAAGCTTCTGCTGAACTTTACCTTCCTTTCCCCCTTTATCTTTGGTATCAAGATCTTCCAGAATAGGTGTCTGGTGAGCATGGAGGCGGATTTTTTCCTGACGCCCAAGTTCTTGATTTTCGCCTCTCCCTGCCTTGTCAAGTAGATGTAGTTCTTCTTGAGCAGGCCTTTCCTTTTATTGATATAGTCCTCTTCGTCCATGTATTTGTCCTCTTCGTCTTTTTTCTGTCTGCCTCTGAAAAACCAGATGTTTGTAATCTCATCATCGACCTCCATATCAAAGGTGTCGGAAGGAAAGGCAACATTGGCTCTAATCTCTTTTATCACCTTATCCTTCACATCCAAAAGCCTTTGCTTATCCCTGTGCTTGTCTAGCACGCATACGCTGTCCGTATCTGAGAAGATGTTAGTATAGCCCGCAGTGTTCGGCCTGTAAAGGTGCTTGAACCTTTTCGAGGATGAAAGTCCGTATATCGAGTTCATCACGATCTTCAAGGCATATTCCCTGGGGTTTTTGCTCTGCTTGTATTGTTCCCTCTTCCTATACGTTGATAGCAGAAATTTCTCTATGGGGCCCAGTTGTCTGTGATTATACGTGCCTGTTGTCTTGAAAACGCCATTGCCATTCCACCCGCGAGTACTCGGAGAGAACAAGTTGCACTGCAACATGACATGAGGGTAAAGGCTTCTAAAATCAAGCAGGTAAATGTCGCCCTGGCTTTCATCAAAGCGCTCGCCAGCAGGATAGGCTACGTAACCGCCTCCGTAAGTCCCTTCTTCTCTTACATCGTCGTATTCTTCCTCCAGGCTTAGCTGGTTGCAAATGGCCTTGTACGCGAAGACGGACGGAGAACAGGTGAGGTACGCCTTGGTTTCAATATCCTTCTTTGAAACAAAGTCCTTGAAGCTTCCGAAATAATCTTCCAGCCATTCATACATCCTCCTGGTAATCACGATGTCCCGTAACGTGTAGTCTTGTACCTTCTTCTTCTCTTCAGCTGTCCATACAGGCTTGTGAAACAGAGAATAGTCAAAGTCCTTTACCTTCTCTTCCCCCTTTTTAGTTATGCCTATTGCCCTGGAGATAGAATCGAGATCGAACCTCAGCAAGATATCATCGAGAAGTGTTTTACCGATCATTATGATTTTTGCCCGGCTCTCAAAGACGTCCCTTAAGTCGATATTATTCTTGGATTTAAAGAAGGCCTGAAAGGTGCTGTACCTCTTATGAAAGCTTACGCGGAGGTCGTTTTCAAGGTAGCGCTTCAGAACCATGTTGTCATAGAGGAAGTTATTAAAGCCGACCAGGCAGTCATGATAGGATACTATGCGCTTTACATCTTTTACCCCTGTCAGGAGGTAATGCTTCTCAGTGGCGTAGCTATAACATCCGAAGACCCTGAGCTCATCCTTGGAAGGATCAGGCTTTCCGTCCGCTGTCCTGCACTCAATATCGTATACTAGAACTTTTTCTTTAATCTTCTTTTCGCTCATCCGTAACTTCCGTGAATGGTTGCCTGCAGGCTTCTACCCTCTCCATACCTTTATGTCATGTTTATCGAGCCTGAGACCGCACCCCAATCAATTTCGCTGGATGAGGTAGCGTTAGGGCCGTCCTGCAGTACGATCCATAGGCGCGTGCAGCGACCTGTTAGCACTTCTTGTCTCTTCCACATCATCGGTTTCATAATCTATAGTTTTTTCATGGAGCAAAGCAGTATCCGGACGATAGCGGACTTGGGTCGATGGGATCGCAAAGCGGACTCGCGGGTAAGCCTTTCCAAACTCACGGAGCAAGATCTCTATGATCTGGGTTGAGATTTCCTGACGCTGAACTGCAACGGTGTTGTATCGCAATCGTACCAGAACGCCCCAGTCAAGAAACTCCGCCCGAATGAATGGCGCCTGGCTGGTATCTGCTATGATTTCCTTTGTTACCTCAGTCGCAGCCTCGATCATGATCCTCTTGGCCTCATTCCAATCGGCGTCAAACGTCAGCCGGACCGGCACCTCGTCTAACATATATTTCTGCTCCAAGGTGTAATTGATGATGGTGTTCTGGAAAAGAATGGCATTTGGGATCAAGATCCCTCGGCCCGAGCGCTCCTCTCCACCCACAGAACCACCGACCTGGTTCAAGACTACGTGTGTCAGGGAGATTGAAGTGACATCGCCTGTAATACCCGCAATGACCACTCGGTCTCCGATCCGGAAGGGCCTTTTCAGAATGATCATGAGCCATGCTGCGAGCCCGGTAACGGGTTGTTGGAGAGACCAACCGAGCATCATTCCAAAGAACCCAGCCGTCAGACCCAAGAGTCGGAGTGATCCTGACATGGCCACGATTACAAGAACGGCGATTACGAACTTCCATGCGGAGTCCCATACTCTCATGAAGTTAGAGGCGTTCTCTTTACGGAATGCCTTTGCCTTCACGTGTTTCCGCATGACCCTGGTCAGGTAGGCCTTCAAGTTGAGCAAGATGATCAGCGTGACAATCGTGAGAATAAGCGGACGGTATGGCGATCCCGTTCCCATGTAGCGTTGCCAGTGGTGCAAGAAAAATCCCACTGACTCCTGCTGAGACTGTGCCTTGGGCTCTGGGGCTGCCTTTTTGTGCTCCCCTTCTTGTTGGTAAGGCAGTTGAGCAAAAGAGATGGAGCTCAAGGACAGCATACAGAGAAAAAGCGCTACTCTCGCGACTGGAGACGACTTGTAAAGGAATCCTCTCATCTGCAATATCCCCCTTTGTGGTATTTGCAAGATCTGCTCTTGATCACTGTGCCCTAACACCATCTAAAATCGCCCAGGGCTAAGCCAGAGATGTCGGCTGATGCACGAAAATGCGTTTGTGCAAAAGCTACACGCCCCTCAACTCCAATCAGGTTTTCGCGATTCTGTTCAACCATGTTCAGACGCGGTAACAATCCGCTGCGGTTGGCTAGCTGGATATTGAGCCCCGGGCGTGCGTTCAGCTCCAGGATCAGAGGGCCCTTATCTTTATCCAATACAATATCAACCCCTTGATACCCGAGACCGGTAAGCTCATAACATTGTGCAGCCAGCCTGAGTAAGCTCGCCCATCCCGGAACCTTCACTCCGGTTACCGTATTTCCGGTGTCTGGATGTTCAGTGACGATATCATCGCGCCATACCGCTGTAAGCGTTTCACCGGTAACAATATCAATACCGACACCCAGCGCACCCTGGTGCAGGTTGGCTCTGCCACCAGAAATGCGCGTCGGGAGGCGGGCCATACCCATTAAAGGAACACCAAGAAACACGATGACACGAATGTCCGGAACTCCCTGGTAGCTGATGGCATCGAACAAAGGGTGAGCCTGAATTCGGTACTCTATCAGTGCTTTGTCTGGTTGCCCACCCAGGCTGTAAATACCGCTCAGGATATTGGATACATGATGGTTGAGCTCTTCCTGACGAATGAGCAAGCCGTTTATTTTTCGGTACATCTGCCTCAAACGACCGGAAATGATCAGGATTCCGTCTCCACCGCTTCCACGGGCAGGCTTGATCACAAAATCCCGATACTGCCCCAGCACATCACGCAGGTTACGCACCTGATGTTCTGCTTCCACCACGCCATACAGTTCAGGAAGAGCTATACCGGCCCTTTGAGCAAGCTGCTTAGTACGCAACTTGTCATCAACCAGGGGATACAATCGGCGCGGGTTATACCTTAAGGTGTATTCGGCATTGCGCCGGTTCAATCCGAGCGCACCCATGTGGGCAAGTTGCCTTGCGAGTGCAAACATCAGGTTGTTCCTTTAACCAATGACTTGAACCGGCGTAACTCCAGCAAGCGGTAGCCATAGTATCGTCCCAGCAGCAAGGTTCCCGCGAGAAGTACCAGCAGCAGTTCGGGAAATACAAAGGCCAGGTGCTCCACATAGTTGATGGTCATAACGAGGTGAGCCAGGGCCGCAACAATAAGGCTACCCAGCCCTTGTTGGAAGGCCTCACTCGCTCCTCGCTCATCCCAGACAATGGACATCCTTTCAATGGTCATGGTCAGAATCACCATGGGAAAGAGGGCCACTGATACCCCACGTTCAAGACCAAGCTTGTGGGTTAACACGCTCAGGGCTGCCATCAGCAGGACCACCACCAAAAGCACCGACGCCAGTCGAGGGACAACCAGTAATTTCAGATGCTCAAAATACAGGCGTACCATCAAACCGAGGGCAACCACTACGGTGAACAGCACTATACCCCATAGCA
>SMTZ1_10015738_pt1 | contig 10362 bp, 7 predicted proteins | sample DeeMarSWOR136_30_FD_25667 | JGI IMG/M metagenome (IMG submission 25667) | reverse complement strand
CATAAATATGTGTTAATTATGGAAAAATCAAATATTTCGGAATTAGAATTCCAATTACGAAAATTAATTATGAGGAACATAGATCTCTTCGATTACTATCAATGGCCATCAGAACATGACCGATGGGTTGAACTAATCTTCGCCTTGGTCACAAGAATATCCAATAAAAATGAAGATGAGATCAGACATACTATTGAAGAGTTAGATGTTCTAGATTTATTGGACGTTGAAGCTTTATCAGAGATCCCGGAGACGAAAAAGGGAATAAACCTTGAATACGCTCATACTAGACGAGTTGTCGAATACTTAATAGAATCGGGATTCACTGAGAATGAATCAGAAAAATGTATTTTAGCTATGCACGAAGCTGCGAAGAGCCTCAAGACACATCATGATGGGAAAATCCAAAAATATCTTCGAAAATACGGCCAACAGATGATCAACGAAGTTCCTCAGAATTTCTCCTTCAGCAAGATGAATGAACAAGACGTAAAATACGCTTTCACTTACTGGTTACAGAATGTCTTAAACATGCCCGTATCTTTAGATGACAGTGTAAAAGAATTCTGCAAAAAAATAGACAATAAACCAGAAGATTTAGTGCAAGTAGCCGACAAACTGAACCTAAACATAGCTATCGTAGATGACTTAGTTAGATTATATGAGACAGAATGGTTGAGCAGAGGGCAGGAAATTAAAGAAATCTAGCCCAACAAATGAATATAAATTTAGTATTGAAAGCGAGTGGGCTACAATGAGAGGACGCGTGCCACAGTGGAACCAATTACCCAATCATGCTCAGAACGATCTAAAGAATTGGAAAAATTGGTTTATTGGATACCAGAGCAACGATGAACTACGTCTGACTGCACTCAACATATATGTGAAACTCAAATATCTAGGATTGTGGAAATTTGTAAAGGGACCAGCCGGTAATACCAACAAAGGATGTCTGAACTTTGTTGTCAATAATGTAAGAGATTTCAAAGATGCCTTACGTAGACGAAAAGACTTCACTGTCCCGGAATCCTCCTCTCAAGAATGGTCATCTCGCGAAAACCGTGTATTGGGTTCTCTTCACTTTAAACACAACCAAGACTGGGGCCACACTCCCACCGTAGTTCAAGCACACGTTGACCTGTTCGGACTTAGCGCCCCATTATTCCACTGGAAAACCAAGGAAAAATATCAGAGGGTGCTCGTGGGCCGGATGTGACTGCGATCCAGAAGCGATTGGGAATCAGAGCAGACGGCATATACGGCCCAAGGACGAAAGCGGCTGTCGCAGATTACCAGAGAAGACACGGGCTCAAAGCCGATGGAATCTTCGGCAGACAGACTCGGACACACATGCTTGGTTCAGGGTGCTCGTGGGCCGGATGTGACTGCGATCCAGAAGCGATTGGGAATCAGAGCAGACGGCATATACGGCCCAAGGACGAAAGCGGCTGTCGCGGATTACCAGAGAAGACACGGGCTCAAAGCCGATGGAATCTTCGGCAGACAGACTCGGACACACATGCTCAGCCCACTGCAGCAAGCGTCTCAACAGTTAAAAAATAAAACAAAGAGATCAAGACCAATGTCCAAATGATAAGCGTGAGCTGCATTATATGAGCGCGCGAATTTCTTATAAGATGTACAATCTTGAACTTCGTTTTCGGTAGAGGTAAACTGCCCGGATGATGTTATGGTTTATACCGAGTATCCATAGAATAAATGATGAAGTTGCAGAAAAGGTGTGATATAATAATCCAACGATGACAGCCCATTTACTTCCCAAATAGAGAAATTGAGCTAATATGAAATGAAATATTGAAGACATAAATGTATAACCAATGGTAATTAGAAACATGATTATTTTTGGTAATGAAATAAGATAATTTCTTGATAAGATCGTATTCTCAACTACAAAGTCAATACATAGGTCTGTGATATAAATCCTTAACCCATGAGGGCGTTTCACAAAACCCTTAACAACGATATTTCTTTAATACATTATGAAGTTGACAACTTTATCAATATACGGTTATCAAGTGCAATCTATACATGCGCGATGCTTAATCCCCTATGTGCGCGCGCGAGGTTCGTGCACGCGACGTGCGTGTGATCTCGCGCGCGATTACCGACGCCGCTCGCGCGAATGAAATGATTCCATTATCCTTTTACTCGCGCGCGCTCGAAACGTGATATTTCCTTTACGCGCGCTCTCAGTAATACATCACATTAGGTTCGCGCGAGCGTAAAATCATTATAAATAATTTGGATTATCTTGGAAGCTGCATTTCCATCTCTGAAAGGATTTTCCCAGTTTGGTTCGCGCGTGCGAGGTTATACGGGGTATGCTCTCGCGCATGTCAACGATTCGTACGTGAAGTAAAAAAGATCTTATCTATTTAGATAGTGGAAACCACCCACCATTGACGTGAAGTACTTGGCCAGTTATGTATCTCGCCTCATCTGATGCGAGGAAAAGGGTGGCATTAGAAATATCTTCTGGCTTACCGATTCCTAGTGGAACTATCTTTATGTAGTCTTCCCATGGAAGGACCGCCTTATCACTCACTCGAATAATGCCCGGTGAAATAACATTCACATTGATATTGTATTTAGCTACTTCTTTAGCTAAAGAACGGCTGAAGCCATATATGCCTGATTTTGCTGCAGCATAAGCAGAGTCTCTCTCAAGTCCTGTTTCTGCCCTTATAGATGCAATACTGATTATTTTCCCAGTATTATTTTCTATCATAGATTTGAGAACGGCTTTTGAACAATTAAAACTACCACTCAAGTTTACAGCTATGGTTCTCTCCCAAACATTGACATCCATCTCATGGACTAATGCACGGCCTGCAGAACCGCCAGCATTGTTTACAAGTATGTCAATCTTCTTATAATTCTCTATTACTTTGTTAACTGCTGAATTTACCTCTGAATAATGTGATATATCAAATTGTAATGGCAAAGCTTCTCCACCAGATTCGATAATTTCATGAACAACTTTTTCACATGAATTTGAAAGCGAATTGCACCCTACAATGGCTCCTTCTGACGCAAAAGAGATCGCAATAGCTCTACCTATTCCACTTCCAACTCCAGTTACTATCGCTACTTTATTTTTAAATCTCATTTTTAACCTAAGAATTAGTTATATACTAAAAATGCTTTAGTATTTCGCGCGCGCAGTGTGCTTGCGACCAAGCCATCGCACGTGCGAAGATCAATGAATAGAGTTAAAAAAATATTATATTACTTAAATTTAACTGAACATATATTATCATCTGTTTTTAGTTATTTCTCCTTTGTATAATACAATGAATATTTCATCTTCTAATTCAAATATCATATCTGTTTGAGGTTCAATAATGATTGTCGTGTTTTCGATAGTTGTTTCACAAACAGCGTGACCATTCCCTGAAAGAGCAAGACCAGTATAATACCATGTTCTTGAGCCTCTAGGTGTCTCAACAGTATAAGATATTGTAGCAATAGCATCTGAATATTTTTTCAATTCGTCTCCACTCATTCCCCTATATCGAAGAGTATTGTATCCCGCAACTTCGGCACGCTCAATTAATGCATCTGTAAAGTCAGCACACACAAATGCTACTGTCCACTCGATATCGCTCACGTTATCAGCGTCTAGAAAAGTTATGAGATCCTCAATTGATTCAAAATATACCTTTTCTATAGGCGTGCTTATATCCTGTACTTTTTGTGATATATCTTCCATTGTCCCGTTTATTATGAGTGAGATACTAGTAGCAAAATTGGATATTTCACTAATGGTATCCTCTAATCCATGCTGCATTGTATACATCGCTAACGCTACAATGCATCCAATAACCACGAAAAAGAGCAAGAATCTGCCAGGGCTGATGGTTCTGGATTTTCTAGTTGATCTGTATGATGAAGCCTGTCTAACTCGGATAGATGGTTGAGGTGTTTTTTGAGGTTCAGATGGACTCTTTTCGAGCGCGCGCGAAGGTCTAGGAGAAGGCGAAGCGATAGCTCTGCTCCTCCAGCCCCTTTTTGGGAGATTTAGGCAGAGGTGCTGCTCTGGGAGCCGATGGTCTTGACAAAAGAACTGCCCACAATAACTACATCGAAAGGGTAATTCTAGATCTCTTTTACATAATTGACATTTCAATTAGGTATCAAGACCTGTGGAGTTTATTTATTAATCTTTTATTATAAATAAATTATGAAAGTTAAATACAGGTGTTTTAAGAGTTTATGATAGAGGGTCGAGCGCGATTTTATGGCATAATCTATGATTGGTCCAGATCCTTTCTGCGATTTTTAGGCGCGCACGCGCGCTCTCACGCGCCTGAAACTCGGTCCGCGCGCGCGAACCCGTGGTAGTTATAAAATATTGAATGTGTATTATTCAGGTCGAGAAAGGTTCAAGTAAAAGTCTAAGGAATCTCCATTAAATCGTAACCAAAATACAGGTTTCCCTCGTAAATTTCTGAGATCTCTTCAATAATTCTTTCACGTATACTTGGAATATCCATTTGCTCGGTGACATGAGTTAACACCAAATTTTTAACATTTGCATCAGAGGCCAATTTTGCTACATCAAGATGACCAGCACAAGCTTTTTTGTATTCAATGCTTAACTCTCTGCCTGAGATGTAATGACACATGTGAATTAAAACATCGCAATTTTCTGCTAGCATACGTAACGCTTGACAAGGACCCGTATCTCCTGAATACACGATTGAACCCTCCTCTGAATCCAGTCTATAACCATAACAGTTGAGATATGGTTGCACATGTTCAACGTCGACTGTAATGACGGTCCATCCATTGCCTGTAGTAACAGATCCATCTCGGAGTTCAATAACTTGAGGCATTGGCCATTTTCGTGAACCTATTCCACCACGGGCTCTGAACACATCAATACTGGCTTTGTGTTTTATTCGAGCATTTATGTCTGGTCCAAAAGCCCCATCATATCCGAATAATTTTTCTGTCATATGGATTAAGGGTGGAGGGCCAAATACTCTGAGTTCTGGAATTTTTCCCGCTCCTTGATCCCATCTAGTCAATATCAATCTTGAGTAATCACAACAGTGGTCGTAATGGAGGTGAGTGAGGAAGAGATGTGAAATTTGTGTAACTTTAATGCCTGCTTCCATCAAGCGATGAAATGCGCCAGGACCAAAGTCAAAGAGGATAAGATCGGATTCAATCTCAACTAAAAAACTCGAGCCCATGCGAGCTAACGAAGGAGAAGGCGATCCAGTACCTAGAAGACGTATTCTCACAAACATCCACCTCTGATCGAGCAACGTGCGCGCGAAATAAAAAAATAAAGCGCGCGCATTAAGATATTCCTTCCATAGAAAGGATATTTTCTAGGTGCTTATCAGCTCGAGCTATTTTCCTAGAATCCAATGTTCCAGCCACTGGACTGACTGTTTCCTGACGTCGATAAGCAGCCTAGGCTCGTTCACACCATGTTCCTGCCTCGGGTAGATTACCATCCTGACTGGGACACCCTGCTTCTTAAGAGCATTATAGAGCTCCTGCCCCTGGCTAACGGGGACCCTGGCGTCCTTCTCACCGTGCTGGATAAGGGTCGGGGTCGTCACGCACTTCGCTTGGAACATAGCCGAGTGGCTCCTGTAGGGCTCTAGGTCGTCCCAGAACTCGCCGTTAAAGTAGTCGGGTATGAATGAGGGGATGTCAGAGGTGCCATTGAAGCTCATCAAGTTAGTGACACCGGCGCCCACACAGGCCGCCTTGAACCTGCTGGTCTGGGTTATCGCCCAGCTCGTCATATAGCCTCCGTAGCTCCAGCCCATGATACCTATCCTCTCTGGGTCGACGAGATCCATATCTATAAGGTGGTCGATTCCTGACATTATGTCCTCGTAATCGCCTCCCCCCCAGTCATTGTAGTTCGCGAAGCGGAAATCTTTCCCGTAACCGCTGGAGCCCCTAGGGTTAGCTCTTAGCATCATGAAACCCTTCTGGGTCAAGACCGCGGTGTTCCCGTATCTCATGGGATCGGCAACGTATGTGCGGCCGTACACTCCTGTGGGGCCGCCGTGGACTTCGACGACTAAGGGGTAGCGCTCGCCTTCCTCATAGTTCATTGGATAATATATGATGCCCTCGATTTCTATCCCGTCTTTCGACTTCCATGTGATCACTTCAGCCTTCGGAAGCACTGCGTTGGGCCATGCTTCTGGTAGATCGGGTTGCACCACCATCCTCTCGGAGCCTTCCTTCTTGGGGTCTAAGACGAAGATTGAGTTGACAAGATCGAAGTTCTCGGCTGCGTACGCTATTAGTCCCGAGGGATTGACTGAAAAGGCCTTCCTCAGCATCTCAGACTCGGTTATTTTGTGTCCCGTCTCACCTGATGCTGGTAGCTGCCACAGCTGGTTGATCACTCCACTCGATTCCTGAACGAAAACGCTCTCCTCTCTGCTGGACCATCCTATTACATGCGATTGACTGTCAGGTGTTCGAGCCAATGGGCGTGGGGCCCCTCCATTTGTCGGGAAGAGGACTACCCTACTGGAGAAAGCCCACTTCGGTGGCTGGTCCCCTACTGAGCATGCAATCCACCTTCCGTCGGGGGATGCCTTGATGGTCCCTGTCCAAGTCGCCACCGGTGCGATGACCCTAAGATCGTTGATCCTGGATGGCTCCATGGCTTCCGCTGACACCATTGCGAGACGGGTCTTCGACCAGTCCTCGGCCAGCGGCCTTGGCTGGTGGATTAATGCAAGATACTCCCCATTGCCCAGCCACTCGAATGTTATAACCTGAAAGTCTCCAGAAGTTATCTGAGCGACCTCGGGAATCTTCCGGGGCCCGACGCTAAAGGGAATCCTGTAGAGATGGGAGTAGTCAAACTCCTCGTGCCACAGGAAAGCGTCGTCCTTCGCCTTTTTCTTCCTTTCCTTTTCCTCGGATGGGGGTTCGGGCATCAGGAAAGCGATCGACCTTCCGTCCGGAGCCCACTTGAGTTCGGTTATCCCATACTTATCGTTGTCTGTCAGAGCCCAGGGCTCCCCGCCCCTCGCGTCGATCACGTAAAGGTTAGTCTTCTCCTTCCGAGTCGAAATAAAGGCGATGTACCTGCCGTCAGGAGACCAACAGGGATGGGTGTTGTTGTGACTACCATGGGTAAGCTGTATCGTCTCCCCGGTTTCCACGTCCGCCAGATATATGTGATTGACGAACTTACTCTCCTCTGAGGTAAGGATCGGCTCCCTCACAGTGTAGGCTACCTTCTCTCCTTCGGGAGATAATGCAACCTCACCGATCAGCGGGTAGTAAATTTGGGTCTCTATCTTCCACTCATCGCTCTTGGTAATAGACATGGTTACCTGATATGCGCATTAAATAGATAACGGTAATTAGAACGTATTTATGCGCGCGCGGGACTGTATGCTCCCGAAGACGACGACAGATGGAACAGAGTTCCCTATAAACATGAATGGGTCCATAGAACCTTTTCAACATATCAATAAAACAACTTGATATTAATTAGAATAAACTTAAATATTTAGTAAATGATGCAAAGAGCACTTATTTAAAATATATAAAATTCCACTCTATTAGCCAAGTATGTAGTCTTAATTACTATAGCAGCTACCTTCTAGTTATCAGAGTTTCTTATATTCAAGTATCTGGTCGCACGCGCTTTCAAGACAATAATAAACGCATCCATTTATGGTGCCGTTCGCACGCGAAGAGAAAAATGGGCCCATTACCTGCACAGTAAATGGTCCCATTACCAATCCTTGATTTTCGTGTAGCGCGCGCGACATATTGGAGTTACTGAAGGCGGCTTCTACGAGATTTATATATTTAGTTTTATCTTATTTTTACAACTATAAAGGAGAGGGGTCCCTCCAATGCCACATATAATACCCTCAATCTCCATCTCCTATCTCCAGACCATAGAGATACCATCAAAATGCTCCAACTGTGGTAAGCCCAACTTCAAAATATATGGCACAAAAATAAACGACGTAATCAAGATCAGCGTTAGATGCATGAGTTGCGGAATAGAGCATAATAATAAAGTTGATTGAAAAAATTGTTAATGAATTCCCCTAAAAATTCTACGTTTAATTGAGCGCATTTTACAGTAATAATTTTAAGAAAAAAACTTTCGGTTGAAGATAAATATGCAAAAATCATGTAGTCTTACGCACTCATTGGAATAGGAATTCACACATGTTCAAGCCCGAGTTGAGATTATGCATAGAATAGAGGAGACAGCAGCCCAATCAGTAAAGGGCAGCTTCACACTGCTCATCGGTAATTATATCTCTCTCATAGTAAACGCCGCAGGGACCATCCTTGTCGCCTTAATGCTCTCTCCAGCTGAATACGGCCTATTCACGATCACATTGGTATTACCAAGTCTCTTCAGCCTTTTCACGAACTGGGGCATTGACCAGGCGCTAATAAACTTCATAGCAAGACACAGATCCCAGAAAAAACAAGATGAGATAAGTAGCCTGATACGAACAGGTTACGTCTTCAAAATAGCGCTTGGAGTTCTACTATCAATAGCTCTGTATCTCTCTGCAGAATTCCTAACAACGGTGGTCTTGAAAAGGCCGGAGGTCTCGGAATACGTGAGAATCGCCTCTATCTACATATTTTCTTCTACTATTTACAACATCGCCATATCCATTCTCACTGGATTCGAAAAAATGGACAACCGCGCCCTTCTCACCATTATTCAGGCATTAATCAAGGGAACACTCTCTCCCGCACTCGTCTACATAGGATACGGAGTTACAGGCGTCGTCATAGGCCATGTAGCAAGCTACTTCGCAGCCGCATTTACAGGCCTCATTGTAGTCATCTTGATGACAAGAACGCTCCCTCGGAAACAAGACAGTACAATATCACCGAACACGCTCAGACTTCTACTGGGATACGGGTTACCACTCTCTCTGGGAGCCATTCTAACAGGATTGGCAGGGCAGTTCAATGGATTCCTCCTATCCTGGTTCATATTAGACGAACTCATCGGCAACTACAGCGTGGCAACCCGGTTCGTCAGCCTTCTCTCGGTTGTCTCCGCCTCCATAGTCACGACCTTCCTCCCAGCATTCTCAAAATACGACGTGAACCACGAACGGAAATTAACTGAGGACATATACCAGGGCTCTGTGAGATACTCTACTATTTTCCTCATACCCTTCACCTGCCTCATGATAACCCTCTCAGGACCAGGCATCAGCACGCTATTCGGAGCCAAATATCCCTACGCCCCCCTATACCTGGCACGGGCTCACTCTCAATCAACCAGTTCCTGAACAGCCAGAGAGAGACAAGGGCAACCATGGCAATACAATCCATCAGCTCAATCACCAAGATATTCTTCTCGCTGTTCTTCATACGCATCTGGGGAGTCACAGGCCTAATTCTGGGACTCATCACATCGGATACGGTGAGGAATCTCATCGGACTATACGTATTGAACGCGAAATATGGTATTAAACCCAAAATGGGTCACACGCTTAGAACGCTGTTATGCTCAGGGATATCAAGCGGTATATCCTTGGGCTTCCAAAGACTTATCCCAATAGAACAGCCATTCCCAAATCTGGCGATAAACGCGTCAATCTTCATGATCTCAACTCTACTGCTCTTCCCATTCATGGGAGTCCTAGAGAAAAAAGACATTCAAAACCTGAACTCAATGTTCAAGAATATACCCCTCCTCTACCCACTCGCAAATATCATCCTGAACCTTGAAGCACGTCTCCTAAACATGTGAAAACATTGCCAACAAGATCAAGTTTATTCTAGCCCGACGAGCTCGTTGTAGAAATAAAAAAAATTGGAGGAATATTCCGAGCAATAATATAGACTCAACAAGATCAGAATTCTACGCTTGCGCGCGCGCTTTCCCGCAACGGCAACGGGAAATATGATGAAGGTACCGATGCTCTCGACGATGTCGACATAGAGGTGACGGCAGGGTTCTTCGTAATTTCGGAGCTTCCATTTGGAACCCTAATGGGGATTGTTACCTGCTTATTAGCGCTAGCAACTTTCAGTTTAAAACGAGTAAATTTCAAGCACTAACATGCGCGCGCGAACATATCCCAGCTAGCTCAAAATATGGACATGAATTATGCATGCACGCGAGAGTCAGGTTAATTTTGAAGCTAGCATTTTGATATATAAAAAATTATTAAAGGAAAATAAATATCGTTTACATGATTGATAATTGGGAAATACCTCTTCTAACGGACAGACGCAAAAGAGATTCCTTATTGTAGTCGTTATTATTATTGTTACAATAGCAGCTTTGAAGCTGATTCCTATCCCTGTCAAAGAAGAATTAGTCAATCAAACATTTACATT
>SMTZ1_10008333_pt1 | contig 10363 bp, 4 predicted proteins | sample DeeMarSWOR136_30_FD_25667 | JGI IMG/M metagenome (IMG submission 25667) | reverse complement strand
TCACGATAACCATAGAGAAATTCAGTCCTCCAATCAACGGTTCTGTATTTTGATCTTCCAACTGGCACCCACTTCAAAGTGATGCCAAAACTGCCAACAAAAGAATTATGTTTTTCATCAGGGTCGTTTTTTCCAGCAACACCGCTTAACCTGAATTCAAGATAAGTGTCTCTTGATAAATCATAATAGTTTTTAAATTGTCCCACGGTCAGTAAATTATATTTTCCTTCGTTGGTGAAACTAAAATTATTGCCACCGTTTATTACAGCCAAATCGAAGTTGCTGGCATCAGCAAAAAATAACGTGGGCAACATAAAGTTTAAAGAGATGCCCCACCCGCCTAAGCCAGCGTTGCTGAAATAATTTATCAATACCCTGGGTCGATCGAATTGCGGTAGCGCGTGGTCATGATACCTATTCAGAGGACCGTATTCAGCGTAAAAAATACCTGCTTTTAAATTCATATTTAACGGCAAGTTTAACCATTCCATATAGGCTTCTTCTATGGCAATTTCTTCTTTTGAAATGGAGATGAATGCTATTCCCCTTGTAAAAGGATCAAGCGGAGCTTGCAGAGAAAGTTCAATCTCACGCATATCAAAGCGCCTATTGCCATAAGAAATATCGCCTGGTTTGTTCACAAACTCGCTTTTTGATGAGCTATATCCAGCAAAAAAATCACCACCCAAACTAATATTCGGATTTAGAGCTTGTTGACTTCTTGCTCCGCTGTGAAATCGCTTGGAAACAGTCACTTCCTCTTCTTTGGCTTTTGTAGATAATCGGTTTGCTTCCTCGAGCAATTTTTGTAATTCGTCTTCCTGCTCCTTTTTTTCGATTTTTTGTTTAATTTCATTTATTAAATTTTCAAGTTCTTTGACCTTTAATTCATGCGATTCTTTAATTTTTTCTAGATCAGCCTTAACTTGCTCGAGATCATTTTTGGTAGTTTTGTTTTGAGCAGTTACAGTTAGACAACCAAAAGAAAAGAAGAAAATTGTGACAATTGACAAAAATGTATATCTTCTGAACATAATGATCCTCACATCATATTAGTTTTTAATTATTCTATTACACACAAAAACTTTGCTATTCTATCAAAAAATTTTTAAAAAATCTCACGCAAAGCCGCAAAGAACGCTAAGAAAAATATAGTGTTACACTTTGCGAGCTTTGCGGCTTTACGTGGAAAATAAAATTTGTTTGCAGCCCTGTGCTGCTTTAAGTATAATTAAAAATTAAAATTTTAATATCTGGAAATTTTGTATCAAAATATCATTTATCCTGAATTTTTTTAACCACAAAGACAAAGATATTAAGAATTCACAAAGCCATTATTTAATAAAAATTATGTTAGGGTATATTAATTTTTAAAATTTTTTTAAGGAAAAATTATCTTAAATTTTTCATATTGGTTCTTAGTTACTTAGCGCCTTCGTGGTTGAATTTTATAAATGATTGAAATTAAAGGAAATGATAATTTTGAATTGAATTAAAACAAAATTGAAGGAGGCGCCCGAAGAGCAGGAAATAAATAGGTTGGATTATTATAGACAATTCGATTTGAAAAATTAGACAGATATCTGATTAATATTGTTAGAGTCAGTATCGTTATTAGAAAGAAAACAACGGAATCGATATTAACCAATGAAAAATATAGTAGAAATTCAGATGCAGAATGAGAATGTGATTTCGCAGGTGATGAGCTCTGGTTCGTGTGTTCAAACGGATGACCGTGAAAAATTAAAAAATTATTATTAATGACATGATAATGAAGATTAGAATAGATAATAAAAAGAGAGAGAATGAAAACAAAGCAAACAGTGCTTAAAACTATTTTTTTAAGTTTTTCTTTTCGCATGTGCTTGCAAGGGCTAATTTTTAATTTATGTCAAGTTGATGTTAAAGATAATATATTTTTTATAAAATGTCAACAATTAATTTGCGCGCGTACAAAATTTGTTCTTGCTTATTTACTATAAATTTGTATCTTATAAATTTAAAATTCATACGGATAAAGACCGTTGAGGTTTCAAAAACGTCACGGGTCTTGAAAAAAATTAATAAGGAGTCAGCATGGGCTTCACCCCACTCGATTACGGAATTCTGTTTGTTTATCTGATTGGTGTCACCATTCTCGGTTCATGGTTCGGTAAATATCAAAAGGACACGCGGGACTATTTTCTTGGCGACCGAAATTTGCCCTGGGGCGCGGTCTGCTTTTCGGTCGTTGCTACTGAAACCAGCACGCTCACTTTCATCAGCATTCCCGGTCTCGCTTATATGACAAATTTGAATTTCCTTCAACTTACCTTCGGCTATCTAATCGGTCGCATTATTATCAGTTTTGTATTCCTGCCGGCTTATTACCGGGGTGAGCTATCAACTGCTTATGAGTTTTTAGGCATCCGATTTGGGACGCGAATCAGGAATTTTTCTTCGGTTATTTTTCAAATTACTCGATTGTTAGCAGATGGGGTGAGGCTTTTTGCAACTGCTATTCCGCTTTCTGTAATCACAGGTTGGGGCTATCCAGTCTCTATCGCTGTCATTGGGATATTGACGATTATTTATACTTACGTCGGCGGTATTCGCGCCGTCGTCTGGATCGATGTGATTCAAATGTTCATTTATCTTGGCGGAGCAATTATAGCAGGTATATTTTTGCTCTCTCATCTTCCAGGCGGCTGGCAGGACGTGATTGCCTCGGCTCAACTTGAAAATAAATTTCAATTATTCAATTTTGGATTCGGTAACAGCCTAAAGGATCTCTTTGCCGGTGGATATAACTTTATAGCAAGTGTTCTCGGGGGAATGTTTCTCTCCATGGCTTCTCACGGCACTGACCAATTGATTGTCCAACGATTGTTGACCTGCAACAATTTGAAGAACAGTCAAAAGGCACTCATTACCAGTGGTGTATTAGTAATTTTTCAATTTGCATTATTTCTGGTCCTGGGACTCATGCTCTATACCTTCTATAATGGTCAACCGATCGGACCGGACAGCAATTTTCTAACCGATTCTGATCTGGTTTTTCCAACGTTTATCGTGGAGAAGTTACCCGCGGGGCTGTCCGGAATTATCATCGCGGGCGTTTTCGCAGCAGCCATGTCAACGCTCAGTGGATCATTGAATTCACTCGCTTCTTCTTCCATGCTGGATATTTATAAATCCCGATTCGGTAAAAACAACACGCCACAAAGAGATCTTCTCATCTCAAGAATTATCACCGCGATTTGGGGTGTCATTTTTATTGGCGGCGCCATGCTTTTTAAAGACAAAAATAATCCCGTCGTCGAATTAGGACTGGCAATTGCCTCATTCACTTATGGTGGATTATTAGGGACTTTTTTTATGGGCGTATTCTTCAAACACATGAAAGAAAACGTTGCTATGATTGCCCAATGGAGCGCAATCTTTTTTATGACCTGGATTATTGGAGTCCAGGGAATCGCTCAATATCTGATCATTGGCATCAATGTACTGGCATTTATCTGGATTTTTACAAAACTTTACGAACGTAAAGAACAGATCGCTATGACAATATTATTAGTAGTAATCGTTTCATTGATTCAGTACGCTGAACCGATTAAATTTTTCTGGCCCTGGTATGTTTTCATTGGATGTGTGGTGACGATTGGTGTTGGAATCATTTTGAGTTTATTTACGAAGTCTTTGCTGAGTGTTAAATTTAGCAAGTAAAATTCAAAGTGTTGGAGCAATGGAATGCTGAAAAAAATATTCCATTATTAAGCTGTTTTGCTTTACTTTTTAGAAATCAAGTTGCTATGATCCAAGTCATAACAACTTGATATTTTGACCAAAAAATTATCTTTTTAAAATAGTAAATTCCACCCTTCTATTTTGTTGTCTACCTTCATCGGTTTCATTACTGCTAATCGGTTTTGATTCACCATAACCTTGGGTAATCATTCTGGTTGCATCTATTCCTTTTGATATAAAATAATCGGTAACAGATTTTGCCCTGTTTTGTGAAAGAATTAGATTATCCTCATCCGATCCAATATTATCAGTGTGACCGGAAATCTTTATTTCAATAGCAGGTCTTTCTCTCAAAATTTTTGCGATTCTGTCCAATTCCGGAAAAGATTCTTCTTTAAGCTCATATTTTCCAAAGTCAAAAAAGATGTTGTTTAATCTTATCGTTTGACCTTTTTCAATCGGGGTTAAATATAAATCTTTTGTTATCTCTTTATACTCTTTCAAATCGGTTAAATCCATATTCTCGTTTATTCCGATAAACTCTTCGGCTTTTGCTCTGAAAGCATACATTTGCCCGCTGGGCAGAACTATTTTATATTTCCCTGAGTTAGGGTCTGAACGCGCAATTCCCACCTCATTACCCTCGGGCAATTTTTGGTATGTAATATTTGCAAAAATAGGTTTGTTCGTTTTAGAATTGTAAACTTTTCCTTGAACTAAAACGACAGGTTCAGGCTTAAGTTGCAGCGGTAATTTAATTCTAAAAATATCGGTTTCACCAATACTATTTTTAGATGATATTAAGTAAGCATAATCTCCTAAGGCAGAAATAGTAAAATAAGCATCCCAATTTTCAGAATTAATTGGGCGACCAAGGTTTTGAGGTTCTGACCAATTTTGCCAGGTATTATCCAATCTCTTTGTCAAATAAATATCACTACTACCAAAGCCCGGGTGACCATCAGAAGTAAAATACAGTGTTTTATTATCCGCAGCTAAAAAAGGAGTACCTTCAGTGGCGGGAGTATTAATCGTTGCACCCAGGTTTAATGGTTCAGACCATATTTTATTCTCTTGAACGAAGCTGACATAAATATCACTATCTCCAAATGTGTCATCCCTTTCAATATCCATCAACAAACTTTTTCCATCGTTAGCTAAATAAAAGCTACTGTATCGATTTTTATTATAATAATTTTTTATGTTAAGTTTTTCCGGAAAAGACCATCCATATTGAGTTCGATGACTTATAGAGATACCTCCGCCACTCATTCTTCCATCTTTTAGATAAATATTATGCAAAAGAAGTGTATTGCCATCAGGTGTTATCGCGTTCACACAATTATGAGTTTCATTATTTAAAGGTTCGCCAATATTTTTCGCAACCTGCCATGTTCCATTGGAATCCAATTCACTTACCCAAATATCACTTGTTTCATTACTCCCACCAATATTTTCTGGATAATTTTTTCTGGTAAAAAATAAAGTTTTACCATCCGGGGAGATTTTTGGTGATAGCTCTTTATACTCTGAATTTACATTTGTTCCAAGATTTTCGGGTTCACCTTCAAATTTTAAATCCTGAGCTAAATTTATGTTCACTTTGATTGGAAGATCTGAATCGGAAATACCGATTGCATCTAGATGATTCCAACCTGTGACAGTTTCACAATTCATTTCAATTTTTAATGCGACAACATTATAATGCGTGAGGGGGAAAGTGATACTAAACATTCTTTTTTCCATAGTTAATGCTTTAGCAATGCCTTCATAAACTTGGTATTCATTATCCGATTCATCATATAAATATACTTTCTCGATAGTACCGGGATTATAACTTTCAGCAATCACTACCTGTTTTATTTTCATGGGTTCAAAACCTAATTTGATAAACTCGTATTTATTATCTTTTTTAGAGGGTGACCAGGCATATTTGCTGCTTCCTCCTTGTGGCATTACTGTTGGCTTGCCAAGGCTTTGTTTCGCTGAATATTTAATCGAGTCGTATTCTGACGAATATTCAATAATCCTTGATGCCCATTGAATTTTTTGATCACCAAAAGACTGCCAAAACAATGGACGTCTAAACTCAAGTTTTTCCAATTCTGATTTTGCTTCATGGAAGAATTTTCCTTCAGGATAATTTTGCAAATAGTGTTTATAAGCTGTAATTGTATGAGTAGTTGTTGCCTTTGTATACTCTAATCTCTCAAGCGTAGTTTTAATCTCCTGAGAATATTCGCCAGTGGGATACTGTTGTAAAAATTGTCTATATGCTTCGATTGTATTTGTTTGCTTTGCTTTTTTATACATTGACTGTTGCGATGCGCAACCTGCAATTAAAATAATCAAACAAAATGACAAATATTTCGCTTTCATAATGAAAACCTCCTTTCAGGGATGGTTCAGGTTTATTAAAGGAGCGGATTTAAATAACCTTGACATTTTAGATTTTATCAATATGTTACCCTAAAACTTCCGACATCGTTACATTATATCTGGGGTAGAATATGTCCTTGATTAAAGAAGAGTTAGCGAAAGGAGGAATATCATAATCAATAAAGGACGGGCTAAATGTTAGATTTTGGCCTCTGTATCAATTTGAATAAATAGTTAATATCAATTTAAGCTTTTGTTAATGATTTACTATTTTGTAAAATACAAAAAAAAACTAAAAAAGCAATAGTTTTTTATATTCATAAAAAATAAAATTGACAATATACTCATTAGGGATTAAAATGCAACTTTTCTCAAATTTCAATGATTTGGAACCACTTGTTTTTTTCTAATCAATAATATAAAAAAATGGAACGCTCCCTTACTTCATCAAAATCAATTTCCTGCTTTGATGAAATCCATCTGAATTCATTTGAAGAATATAAATCCCGGATGGTACTGTAAAACCACTATTATCCCTTCCATCCCATGAAATCTGATACTTGCCGGTTGATTTCCATTCATCCACAAGTGTATTAATCTCTTCGCCGATGATGTTATAGATTGTTAAACGAACATGAGATGATGCTAAAAGTTGGAAAGTAATGTGCGTCCTTTCATTGAATGGATTGGGAAAATTCGAAAATACTGTATGGTTAGTAAGTTCATTTTGACTCAGTTCATTATTATTTATGTTACCTTCCAAGGTTGAATGTTCAGGATTTGGAGAGAATTTTTCTGGTGCTAATCCCTCACGAGAATCCTGCCCCCATACTTCAAATTCTGCTAATTGGCACCAGTCATGGGAAGGTTGGATTACCGTAAATTTAATAAACCGGGCATGAATAGAATCGACAGGAAATTGTTCCCAGTTGCCACCATTTTTTTCTGCTTGTAAAACCTGAACAAAGCTCTGCGGTTTTATACCAGTATCAGAAATTTCAATAGTGAACTCACGCACCCAATCCTGGGAGGCGCCAATCCCTGAATCAGTCAATAATCGAATCTTATTAATGGTATGCATTTGTTGATCAGCAAACCCAAAAATCGCAAAACATGGATCACCTCCTGCTTTAACAGTTCCATCCCATCCTCGGATATCACCGTCAATGGAATTGTGCCATCCCTGTCCAAAATTGGAGCGACTGCTTTTGATAAGTTTTAGTTTTATCGGCTTAAATAAACCGCCATAACCGCTGAATGAAAACAGATCCCTGGCTAAAAAATTTCCTGCTGAATCGGTGACATTGCTTATAGACAAATGATAGATAATGCCTGGATTTTGCTGCTGGTTTGTAATGAGCTGACATCGATTGGCTTCATGATCAATAATCGTTATACTGCCGAGTGCAGGTGTAATTTCATAATTATTAGCATCCTCAGCCCCCATAACAGCTTCACTATAAACTATCTCTATTTCAAGAGAATCCAGAACATTAACCGTAAAACCGGGCTTTGTTAAATCGAGCTTAATACTTGCCTGTGAGGTTGAAGTTAATTTATTCACCTGATTATCATTATCGAGTACCCAGCAATAAATTGCCACTGTTCCTTCAGCGCTTTCAATATGATAGTTGGTCGGTCTGGTTGTCAATGTAACATCATCAGCAGCAGGAGGTTCTGGATTTTCATTAATAAGCCATTGCACAACATTGCCATCGCTATCTGCTTCAGCCATTTCAATCAACACATTTCGATTATTGGTAAAACTTACCGAGCCACTGCTATCCGTTACAACGAATTTAGTGATTTGCGGCATGTAAAGATTTGGCTTTCCAGGAGACCCATATCCCGGGCTGGCGCGCCAATTTTCTGGCACAGTATTATCAAGTTGCGGATTAACAAGTTCGAGTGTTGGACCATTGCCATCAGCTTCAAGCGGCCAGGGCGATTTATCATCATAATTAACTGAATCAATCAGGAGATAAGAAGAATTATAAATTTTTACTGCATCACCATTGCCGCCCAAACCGAAACCAAGATCACCAATATAATTTGTAATATCTGGGAATAAATCGTGAAATGCGACCTCGTCGCGACAAACAATAAGGAACCCATCCGGATCAATTGTCGTTTCATCAGGAAATTGGAAATCATGTGTTTCATTGTCATCTTGAAAATGCCAGCCAGACACATCAATAGTTTGATCCGATGGATTATACAACTCCACCCAATCTTCAGGATCGAAATCTGCTGCACTGTTATAATTGATTTCATTTATAATTATTGCTACGGTATCCATAACCTGTTCAAAAATCGGATAAACCACATAATCGTGTTGCAAAACCAAAGATACTTTTTTCTCCGATGAAAGTGACGTATCATTCCACCCTTTGACCTTAAATCCAGCATCGGGAACAGCCTCAAGCTCAATTGGATTATCTTTGAAGTAGTAGCCGCTCCATGGAAATTGATCGATATAAATATTATTGATCCTGACTCTTCCCTGACCGCCTTGTGGTGCCTGCAGGGATAAAAGATGTTTATCCGAAACATCTAATTCCCACAATATGTATTGCCATAGTCTGTCAAGACGATAGTCAGCAAAGTTTTTAAGAAATTGAACATTTGCCTCCCACTCTTCAATTGTCCCCCCCCAACGATCGATCTCAAACCACAAATCATGCCGAATGATTGCGGCAAGTGAATCAATGATCGATTTGACACGTTCTGGCTGAAACACGGTATTAAAAAAGTCGGCGCACTCATTCAAGAAATATCTCTTATATTCTTCATTTTCAAGTAATTTTCTTAAAATTAGTGTCCCTTTTATCTTATCATCGGTTGCCAGCTCAAATGTATTGGCACTGGTATATGCAAACGTATTGTCCAGATCCCATAGAATCCATTTCCATTTATCCCCTGGCTGGTAGCCACAATAGGCAAAATTATTATTATCGGGCCAATCCATGTTTCCGCCATAAATTTCTACAATATTATAGCGAGTAAAATTTTGGATATCAATATAGGATTTAGTTTTTTCATAATTTTGAGGTATGCTGAGATCAGTTGATTCAAAAAATGAAATCATCTCATTCCAGCGATCCATTGTATTTTCCCTGGCTGTTGAGTAATTTTCAATCATGTCACAACTGTCAATTCCAAAATTGATTGTCACTAAATGATCATCAATTCGCTCAATGGCATTGTAAATTCCCCACGGTTTTCCGGCCAGGAAAAGAGCAACAGGACGAGTTCCCAGGACAATGTCCTGTTCAATGTGTCGCCCGATTTCATGCAAAACAGCATCCCGCAACAAAGTTCCGGAGTCATAAGCGCTGTTTGCAGGCGCGTCCTGAAACGAGGCTGATGTCACAAATCTTTTAAATTCATAAATTTGTTTCGGTCTAAATAGATGGTAGCAAAGACGGCTTTGCCCATATTCACTTCGGAAATAATATCGAAATGACTTTTTCTCAAAAACGCGGCTTGTTCCCCCATGAATGCGGATACCAACATCTGATGAAAATCCAGGTGATCCATTGCTCTCAAAAAATTCAATAGTAGCAGGACGTTCCCATTCATCTCCCCTGTTCTCTGGATTGGAGTATATTCCATTTTCACCCCAAAGATTCGATGGATCGGTAATCACAGAAAGCACGGGAATATTAAAATTTTGATCTATTAAATAAGTATGTGATATGATTTTGCTTGGATTAAACCCGGATTCGAAGGCTTTGGCTCGAACAACCGTCGTTTGATTAACCTCGATCGGTACGGTATACAATATACTCTCTTCGGTTGGATCAGTGCAGTCTAACGTGTAACGAATCGTTGCCGTTGGTGATGATACACTAATAGTGACAAAAATCGAGCCTGAATAGAATCCACTCGTGTGTGAAAAATGCGGGATTTCAGCATAAAGATTTGGTTGCGATTTTACAGCTTCCGAGCTCAATACTAATATGCAAATTAACAACAACAGATTAAATGAAAAACTAGTTAATGCCTTCATCTCACCCCTCTTTAAAATTTTTGTAATTGTTTAGTCAAATGAAATATTTTTTGATTTTTTGAACTAAAATAATCAGGATGGTTTCGAATCTTCGTATCGTAAATACTTTCAATTTTAAGGATATGCGTAAATAAGCTGGTGAATAATATTCAAATTCTAAAACAGTTAGAATCGTAAGAATGCCAGGTCAGAAATGCGACGAAAGACTACAGAGCTATCTTCGTAATATAATTCCCAAAAATTCTG
>SMTZ1_10008331_pt1 | contig 10365 bp, 7 predicted proteins | sample DeeMarSWOR136_30_FD_25667 | JGI IMG/M metagenome (IMG submission 25667) | reverse complement strand
ATTAGGTTATTGGGGAAAAATAATCCTAAAGAATCTAGAAAGAATGGCTAAGAGTAATATTACTCTATGTGATTTGACATTTAAAGATCGTAATGATTTTCAAGATTATGAAACATTTACAGACTATAAAAAACTCGATTGTAGCCATGTGTTCATCACGACACCTACAGATACTCATTTTGAGCTTGCGAAATTTTTTTTAGAAAAAAATGTCCAAGTTTTTTCAGAAAAACCTCTTACTACTTCTTCTTCACAAGCAGAAATATTATACGATATCGCTTTTAAAAATAAAGCGACTTTATTTACTGATTGGATTTTTACCTTTAATTCTCACATAGATACAATAAAAAGAGATTATGAGAGTGGTAAGTTAGGTGAAGTTAAGAGTATATTTATGAATAGATTAAATTTAGGTCCTGAAAGATTCGATGTGAACGCCCGTTGGGATTTAGCATCACATGATGTATCGATCGTCCAGTTTCTATTTTCACGACAACCAAGAGATGTAAAATGGATCGATTATAAGAGGAGTAACGAGTCTGTACAAGACGATAGCTCCTTAGGATTTCTAGAATTTGACGATTTTACCGCTACAATAAACGCAAGTTGGCAATATCGAAAAAAGGTTAGAGAATGCGTTTTTGAATTCGACAATTATTTCGTCGTTTGGGACGATTACAAACGATTTTTGCAATATGAAGATTCAACGAACATACAATTTCCCATTTACTCTGGAAACTTAAGTTATCCTTGTAATTCGTACGAGGAACCGTTAAAAAAGACGATAAATGCGTTCTTTTCGTTCTCAGAAGAAGGTATGATAAAACAAAAAGAATTAACAATTGATACATTAAAAATTTTGGAAGCATGAAAATATGAATATTCAATTTAACGATTTATCGAAGCAATGGGAAGAAATCAAGGATGAGGTCACTCAAAAATTTGATATTCTATTTAAAAAATCTGATTTTATCGGTGGAGACGCTATTCTTGAATTTGAGGAGAATTTTGCTAAGTATTGTGATACAAATTATGCTGTAGGAGTATCAAATGGGACAGATGCAATAAAAATTTCGTTAGCTTCTATTAATTTGGAATCTCCGTGTGGAGTAATTATTCCTGCAAATACTTTTATAGCGACGGCCTTAGCAATAACCTATCTCGTTGATATCGAGTATGATTTGGTCTTGATCGATTGTGACGAATATTTTCAGATTGATGTGGATCTTTTAGCTTCGTATCTGGAACAGAATAGAGAAAAATGGAATTCGTGTGTAATTGTTCCAGTTCATCTATTCGGACATCCTTCAAATATTACAAGAATTATGGAATTAGCAAGTAAGCATAATTGCTTTGTATTGGAGGATTCCTCTCAAGCTCATGGGGCATCTGTAAACAACAAGAAGGTTGGAGGATTCGGGGATATTTCAGCTTTTTCGTTATATCCGGGTAAAAATCTAGGAGCAGCTGGTGATGCTGGGATAATTACTACAAACAACGAAGATTTGTACAATAAAGCAAAAAGCTTAAGAAATTATGGCTCTAGCGTGAAATATCACTATGATTACAGGGGATGGAATAATAGACTTGATACTATTCAGGCAATTATTGTTAATGCGAAACTTCAACACTTAGATAAATGGAACGATAATAGGATTGAAGTGGCAAAGAAGTTTGATGATTTCTTAATTGATAACAAGAATATTATTACGCCAAAAAACGCACCATATATAAGTAAAAATGTTTATCACATATATGCTATAAGAGTAAAGCAAAGGGAAAAGCTTCAATCTTATTTAAGAGAAAATGGAATTACTACTATCATTCACTATCCCATCCCCATTGAAAAAACCACACCATTTAAAAATCTAGAACATTTTGATAATAAAAGAACTAAGGAATATGCTAATGAAATGTTAAGTTTACCAATGCATCCTTATTTAACTGACGAAGAAATTAGCTTTATTACTAATACGATAAATAAATTTTTTGATTAATTAATTTTCCATATATTTTTGTAATTTACCGAAAATCTTTTTCATTAACCGAATTCTTATAAGGCGTTCTTTAAATCTCAAAAAAAGTCTTTGCCATAATTCCGATTCGCTTATTTTAAGAAGTAATATTTTGTAATCAAACCTTTTTTTTTCATTTATAAGTTGTCGCATCGCCGCTAAATACGCGGGATAATTTGGCTTATTTTTCATATATTCCCTGAAATCGGAGATATTTCTCAAGGGGCTTCTTTCGATAATCTCTGGATGTTTTCCATCGTATCTGAAAAATCCATGACCATTTTTTTCCTCTATTCCCTTATGATCGTCTCGCCAGAATCGATAATTCCCAGTTAATTCTTGATTTTTCTTCAGCCATAATGTTTCATTTTCTGGATCGTAATTGTTGTAAATCTTTTTATACCATATTACAGCCTGAGATATTCCTTCCAACATCCATTGAATGCCTTTCATTTGTTCCCCCATTAACATACTATAATGAAACATTGGATTCTTTTCGAGAATAACAACTTTTTCCTTTGGTCTAGGGTAGATACGCTGGGGGGGTTTAAAATGTGTATGATAATCCTTTATTTTTAATAATCTAGCGTGCTCGAAATCTATATAATAGTTAAAATTTATGCAAAACATTCTATCTTTTACATAAATTTCTTCAAAATCGTTATTTTTTATATACTCACCAATTTCCCTAATAGCTTCTTTAGAGTAAAATTCGTCAGCATCTAAAGTCCAAACTACATCTCCAACTTCAATAAGACCGCTTTCTTTAAGAATATAATTGGCGGTTGCAGCTCTATTTTGATCAGCGTTATTTTTTGGATTACATAAAGTCTCAACAATTTTAATTTTTTTGTTATTAAAATACTTCTTTGCTTTCATATAGGTTCTATCTTCAATTTTTTTGAAGTATGGGTGGAAGGCACCAATAGCAATTATTAATTCGTCCACTAATTCTAAACCTTGCTCAATTGCTAATTCGATCCAATCCTCACAAGCCCATGCCATAAGTAAGCCAATTAATTTCATCGTAAATTGGAAAATTTTAAGTTGAGGACTTCAATTTGCTGTAGTTTTGTTATTTTTCAAATGTAGCAAAGCATTAAAAATTATCTTACAAATTAAAATATTATAAGAATGAATGAGCCTTTAGTTTCAGTACTAGTCCTTAATTACAATGGACTTGAACACTTAAAAGAGTGTTTTGATTCACTTCTTAATTTAAAATATCAAAACCTTGAATTAATTTTTATAGATAATCAATCCCAGGATGATAGCGTTAAATTTATGAAAGAGAATTACAAAAAGGTTAAAATTATCGAACTAGATAAAAATTATGGATTTGCACAAGGCAATAACATTGGAATGGCTCATACGAATGGCGAGTATATCGCATTATTAAATATGGATACAATTGTAGATGAGAATTGGATAACTGAGCTGGTAAAAGTTGCCCAAAAATCAGAAAAAACTGGAATAGTAGGAGGAAAATTTTATCATTACGATAATAAAGAGATCGTTGGATTTGCGGGAAGTTCAAGCGATAAATTCGGAAATTTAAGGCAGTTTGGAGATTTAAAAAAAGAAAGAGGCTTATTTGATTTTGAAATGAAAGCATTTTTTATAACAGGAGCGGGTTTTTTATTCAAAAGGGAAGTCTATAATAAAATTGGGCTTTTTGATTCACGATATTATTTGTATTACGAAGATGTGGATTTTTGTTGGCGTGCATGGATCTCGGGATATGATGTAATTTATACTCCAAAAGCTATAATATATCACAAACCAGACCTTAAAAGAGAATTCGAAAAGTCTCTAAAAATAAGATCATGGATCGAAAAATTTCGATTAAGAACACTTTTGAAGAATTACGAGCTGAAAAATCTATTTAAAATCTTACCAAATTATTTCTTTCAAAAATCTGTTAATCTCTATCAATACCGAAAACAAAAAAAGGGAATAATTAGTAGTTTGCTCATAATATATTTAAAAGCAATATTCTGGAACTTAATCCACATTTTTTCTTTAATTAAGGAAAGAATTTTTGTTCAAGCTAATCGTCTTAGAGGCGATGATTTCATTTTTAGACTAATGGAAGAACTGCAAGAATTAGAAATGAAATTAATTGCAAGTACAAAATATAAAAAAAATTAACCAATTAACTTATTAAACACGAAATCTATAACGCTTTTAAGTTTCTTTAATATTTTTTGAAATATGGGGTCTTGTAGGTTGATATATTTCAACCAAACTTCATTAGTGTTTTTTACCCAATTCTTGAATTCATTAATATCTAGAGAGTTGTTTTGCTGTAGAATTCTTAACGGTTTATTTACCGCTCTTATTAGATGAGGTTTGGGCTGTGTATATTTAATTATACCTCTAACCTGCATTTCGTATGTTCTAATTTCCCATCCTTTGTCTGTAAATCTCTCAATCAATACTTTTTTAAATTTGGGTTCTTTTTCTCCTCGTTTATTCATTACTTGATGATAATGAAGAGTATCAAGCACGCGACCATAGGTATATCCTTCAGCTAAAATCATATCTTGTAACACGATATCCTCGTTCCGATAAAGATGGTCATCGTCGATTTTTGGTATTATATTTTCAAACGCTTCTGTTCTACCCATTTGGCTTCCCGAATATGACCGTGGCATATTTTTTATGTTAGGATCAAACTCAATTAATGTTGTCATATGCCTATCACACTCGAACCAATCGTAATTATCTTGATATTGTATCATAATATCATACCATTTCTCGGGAAGATATACATCAGCGTGAAGATATACAAACCATTCGGTTTGAACCTTCGATATTAGCTCTGCTATGCAATATCCTAAAGATTTATAATTGCTTTGATCAAAGATCTCAACTCGTGGAAATTTCTTAAGAATAGCGATCGATCCATCTGTACTTCCTGCATTTCCTATTAAAAGTCGATTAATTGGAATTTCTCTATAAATAGAATACAAATTCTTTTCAAAGAGTTCATTGGTATTGAAAATTGGGATGATAACATCGATACCGCTTTCTTTATTCTGTACTTTTCTATCTTGGAAATCCTCTTTTTTATAATACTTCTCAAAAATTGATTCATAACTCAATTTAAATCACTGGTCTTGGTCGAATATGTTTTAAAGGAATTCATTAATAAAATATATTTAGTCTCTATTTAAAATTAGTTGAGATCTTGTTTGAATATGATATCTTTCGACATTTTAAATTGGTTAAATTAAATATAGCGGAATTAGTTAATATTTAATTAATCTATCGCTTTTACATATAATATGAAATATGTTATTACAATTACTGTGAGGATGAAATCAACTCGACTACCAAAAAAGGTAATTTTAAAAATAAAAGGGAAGAGGTATATCGAGCACATGATTGATAGGTTAAAATTAGCTAAAAGACCGTCAGAAATAGTTTTATGTACATCCTCTTTAGAGGAAGATGATATTTTAGTGGATATTGCGCATCAAACGGGCATAAAATTTTATCGGGGTCATCCAGATGATGTTATGCTTAGAATTTATAACGGTGCTAAAAAGTTCGGAGCTGATGTCTTAGTAAGTACAACTGGAGATAATGCATTTGTAGATCCAATATTTATAGATGAAATGATTGAATTTTTTGAAAAGAACAATGCAGATTATGTTTTTTGCAAGGATTTACCAATTGGCATTCCAGCGTATATTGTAAGATTATCGACTATGAAAGACGCAATCGAAAGAAAAGATGAGCTTGACACTGAAATATGGGGAGGCTATTTAAATCGACCAGAAATCTATAAAGTATTTGAATTTAAGGTTTCAGATCCTTTATATCATCATCCTGATTTGAGATTAACTTTGGACTATCCAGAGGATTACGAATTATTTAAGCAAATATTCGAGGAATTGTATAATGAAGGAGAAATTTTTTCTTTTGAGGAGATTATGAAGCTTTTTAAGGATAAACCTGAGTTATTAGAAATTAACAAGGATAGGGTGCAAATAAAGGCCCCACCTTTAAAATTTAAAAAATAGAGACAATTTATTTTAATTGAGGAAAATTAATGAAGATTTTATACTTTTTTAATATTTTCGATGGCAAATTAAAGAGATTGTATAAAAAAATCAAGGGAAGGGAAATAACTGGATTTATAAGTTATCTAAGGAAAACTTATGCTGAACAAGAAGTAGAATTCTTATCTTACTGTTTAAATCAAGATTTAAACTACCTTCGGAGTAATGGATTTAACCCAACAATCAATTCGGTTTTAAATGAATATTTGAATATCGATATTGAGATTCACAAGAAACTTGTTGATAGTATTTGGGCTAAAATAAAAGATTTATTTCATAAAATAGTCAGCACTGATTTTAAGCAATTAAATTATTTCTGGAAAATTTTGGAATTTTATATTAAGAGAGATATAACTAATTTTCTCGAGCAGGTTGAATTTATCATTTCTATTATCGAGCGAGAAAAACCAGATTTGGTAATTATTTCTGAATTTAATCCCTTTCTATTTAAAATCTTCAGAAATAAAAATGACGAGTTAAAAGTTAAAATTTTATTTTCACGGAGCAAAATAGATAAAATATTTTACAATTTGAATAAATTTGTTAAGTTTTGCATGGAACTATTGAGCCGAATGAGTAATATCGTTATTTATAAGATGAAAGGAATGCAAAAAAAGGCTCAAAAATCGAAGGAGAGAGAAAGATTCATTGGATTCTCTTATCCAAGGGATTACTTTTTTAGTGCGGTAGAACCAGTTTATGAGGAATTAAGGAGGCATAAAATCAATGTAGTAAAATATGGACCGATATTTTTTAATTTTAAAACGACATTTGAAGATTTTAAATATTTATATTCAAACTGGATTAGATTAAATCGTATATTTAAGAAATATTGGAGGAGGGATAAATTTAAACAGCGTATTACTCAAAATCTACCATCAGATTTTAAAGAAATAATATATCACATATTGGAGTCAACTTTTTTTGAGTTCTTGATAAGAAGTATTTATTGGCATAAAAATCTTGAACGAGAGATAAAAAATAGGGATTTTAAAGTAATGGTAATACTAACAGAATACTATCCTGAAGGTAGAACCGTTTTCTACACATTTAATAAATATAAGATCCCGATTTATTTCATCCCTCATGCAGGAATTCCTCAGAGAGGCGAAGATATTACACCTTATTTAAGCAATATTATTAATGTCGATGGAAAGGTAGATAAAGATTATTTGGCAAGTAGAGGGGTTGATACAAATAAAATAATGGTGAGAGGTTCGCCTAAATATGAGCAAGCGCTAAAAAGAAAGGCAATAAAACTAGAAAAAATAACAGATCATTTTACAAAAAAAGAACATTTACTTGAGCAAGGTAAATTCAAAGTTTTATTGACTACAAATCCAATAATGGACGAATCTAATAGAGTTTTATTGACAAATGTTATAAACGCTTTAATGAGACTTGATGGTATTCAATTCATTATTAAATTACATCCTAGAGAGAGTGGAAATATTCAAAAAAGAATTCTTAAAGAGCTAAGATATAAAGGTATCGTTGTTAAAGATGTAAATATTTTTGACATAATAAACTCATCAGATATTTTGTTAACTCAAGATTCGGTAACAATTCTCGATTCAATGTCGATTGGCACGCCAATTATTTGTTTAGACTTTATAAATAAGAGAGTAACATACTCTGGAAAACATGTATATAATGATAAGAATTATATCATCAAGGTTTATAATGAAGAACAACTTTATAAAAAGTTAAACGAGCTTTTATGCAATCCAGAATCGCTTAAGAATTATAAGAAAAAAATAGAGAAAAACTTAAGTCTCTTTCTATTTAGCAAAGAAAATTATTCTCCAACAAAACAGATTGCATCAGATTTAATAGAATTTATAAAAAAATGAAAATTGGATTAGGAAATTTATTAAATTATATTAAATATATAAAAGGTTAATTGATATGGAATTGGTCTTATTAATTGAAAGAAATTAAACCATTTAAGGAACCTATATACATAATTCGACCAGTTTTACCAGATTTAAAAGATGTAAATAAGAAGATTGTTGAAATTTGGAATTCTAAATGGTTAACCAATTTCGGAGACCAACATAGAGCCTTAGAAGAGGAATTAAAGAAATACCTTAAAGTTAGGAATCTTTCTCTTTTTTGTAATGGAACAATTGCGTTGCAATTGGCGATACAAGTATTAGAGTTAACGGGTGAAGTTATTACAACTCCTTTTACTTTTCCAGCAACAAGCCACTCACTTTATCTAAATAATATAACTCCAATTTATTGCGACATAAATTTAAACGATTTCAATCTAGCTGCAGATAAGATTGAAGATTTAATCACTTCAAAGACATCAGCAATAATGCCAGTTCATGTTTTTGGAAATCCTTGTGATGTTGAAAAAATTGAACAAATCGCAAAAAAAAATGATTTGAAAGTGATGTATGACGCTGCTCACTGTTTCGGCGTGGATTACAAAGAAAAACCGATCGGCACCTTTGGAGACATTAGTATGTTTAGTTTTCATGCAACTAAAATATTTCATACGATTGAGGGGGGTGCGCTAACTTATAATGACGATGATTTGAAGGATAAATTGTATTTATTAAAAAACTTTGGAATCCGTGATGAAGAAACCGTCCTTCTTCCTGGTACAAATGCAAAGATGAATGAATTACAGGCAGCTATTGGTTTATTGACCCTTTCTTTAGTAGATGAAGAAATTAGAATTCGGAAAAAATTGAGCGAAGTCTATACGAGCAATCTCAAGGATGTGGAAGGAATTAGATTATTAGATAGAAAAAAGGACGTTAAATACAATTATCAATATTATCCTATATTAATTGATACTGAAACGTTTAAGATGAGTCGAGATCAAGTATATGAGGAAATGAAAAAATATAATGTTTTCACTCGTAAATATTTCTATCCTTTATGTACAGACTATAAATTCTATTCTAGTGAGGACCAGAATAACATACCAAACGCTAAAAAGGTCGCAAACGAGATATTATGTCTTCCGATATATGGAGAATTATCTGAAGAAGTTATTTCTAATATATCAAAAATTTTAAAAAATTTAAAAAAGACTTAATTAATTACACAATGAAAATGAAGAGGGTTTTGATTTTCCCCGGTGGGACAGAAATTGGTTTAGAAATTAATAAATCTCTTAGATACATTAAAGATATTGAAATATTTTCTGGTGGAAGTGATGTCTCAAATCCTGCACCTTTTCATTTTAAGAAGCATTTCACAATTCCATCAATATATGAGAAAGATTGGCTTAAAGTTTTGAATAATATTATTGAAGATAATAAAATAGATTATATTTTCCCAGCTTATGATGATATAATCGTAGCTTTAGCAGAAAATCAAGGAGCTCTAAAATGTGATGTTATATCCTCACCGCTTGAAACCTGTCTCGTTACAAGATCTAAATCAAAAACCTATAATTTATTCAGAGGAATAATACCAGTTCCTCATTTATATAACGATATAACTGAGGTTAAAAGTTTTCCGGTTTTTTTAAAACCTGATAAAGGGCAGGGCTCAAAAGATACCTATATAGTTAATAATTTAGAAGAGCTAAAGGTCCTAAAGGAGAAGTCAGAGAACCTTTTAATGTTAGAGCATCTGCCTGGAAAGGAATATACTATAGATTGCTTTACCGATAGAGAAAAAGGATTGTTATTTTGTGGCGGAAGGGAACGAGTTAGAATAAGAAATGGTATTTCAGTTAATTCTGTTTTAATCAAAAAAAGTAAGTTTCGAGAATTTGCAGAGAAAATATCAAGCAAACTTACATTTCACGGCGCTTGGTTTTTTCAATTAAAGCAAGACATCAACGGAGATTTAAAATTGATGGAGATTGGACCAAGAGTTGCGGGGACTATGGCGATTAATCGCGTTTTGGGCGTAAATTTCGCATTATTAAGCATTTACGAGCATGATAGAGTGGATATATCGATATTAACCAATACCTATGATGTGGTAATAGACCGAGCGTTAGAAAATCGATATAAGATTTCTCTTACATATAATACGATTTATTTAGATTTAGACGACACTTTAGTATTTAAAGACGAGATAAATATGCTAATCGTCAGATTTTTATACCAATGCGTCAACCAAAGGAAGAAAATTATATTATTAACGAAACACAGAGGAAAAGTCTTAGAAACTTTGAAAAAGCATAAAATTTACGAAGGTTTATTTGATAAAATAATTTCGATTGAAATAATTGATTCTAAGTCCAAATATATAACTGAAAAAGATTCGATATTTATTGATGACAGTTTTCAAGAGAGGAAAAATGT
>SMTZ1_10008327_pt1 | contig 10367 bp, 5 predicted proteins | sample DeeMarSWOR136_30_FD_25667 | JGI IMG/M metagenome (IMG submission 25667) | reverse complement strand
CATTTTTCTAGAATCTTGATTTAATTATTTCTGAAATTAATTTGGGAAATTCATTCCAATCTTTTATAGTAAGTAATTGCCCTCCTGCAACTTTTACCATTTTCTTAGCTTCTTTTAAATTGAAAGAAGTTTCAGGACATACTAAAATGAAGTCAACTCCAAGAGCACGCATTTTCCTAAACTCTGCAATTGCTTCTTTTAGATCAAAAATTTCTGCATCAGTAAATATTACATTTAATTTTTCTCGTGAATTAGAATATTCTTTAAATTGTTTATTTGCCCATTCAATAGCACTTTGTATTCTTGTACCGCCTCGGGCAGTTACAGAAAGAAGCTCATCTGCTAGTTTTTCTAAATCAACTTTTTCATCCAATCTTTTCAAAACATGAGTATTTGATTCAAAAAAACTGATTCCGAGTTCATCTTTACGCATTCCATAACATAACATCGTTACACAGATACTCATATACGCTAATTTGTCTCCCGTCATACTACCTGAAATATCAAGTTCGAAACACGCAGTTCTAAGTCCTTTTGCAGTTTCAAAAACAAAAAAATCGTCATATTTTATGTGGTCTAATTTTTTACCTTTTTCTAAGATATTATAAATTGTTTCCTCCAAATCAATATTTTCAAAATCATCTCCTATTGAATATGGTCTTACTACATTGATCGGAATTGGTCCTGTTGTTGAAGTACCTAAATGTGCTCGTGAATAATAGATACCTAATTCAATCAACATTTTTTTTGCTAAGTCTTTTACTTTACTTTTGGTTGTTTCTGGTAAATCTTGACGATGAATAAACCATTGTTTGAGTAAATTTTCTCCACTTCCTGCAGATAAACATGATATCATCTTATTTTCACCTTCTTGACCCCCTATTTGTTGAGCACTTTTTAAGGATTCGCTTAAATTAAAATTTCCTAGAGCACCTAGTGCATCTCTGTTATCAGCGGCTAATGCGCTAGCAGTTAATTCTTTTAATCTCTCAAAATTTAACTGATCTTGAAGAAGAGTCATCAAATTACTTAATCTTTGAAAATCTCCTTTTTTCTTTTCTACTAATTTTTTTAACAATTGATAAGTAGGTTCAATTAATTCAAAGATTTCATCATTTGGCATTTGTAATTTCTTTCCAATTTTCTCAATTATTTCTGAATCTGGGTTTATCCCGATCTTCCTTAAAAATTCGATTGCATTTCTTAGTTGGGAAGGGATTTCACAAGATTCTAATGTCAAGGATGTAATATTTGGAATTGTTTGAGCCATTTTTTGACTACAATGCATATTTTGACAGCTATTTGTAAGTTGTTGTAATTGATGAGTAAGTGATTTAAAAGCTTCAAACTTCTTTTTTTGAGACATTGCATCGTTTATTGCATTTTGAAGACCTTGATTAAATAAGGAATTCCAAGATTTGTTTGCAAATGCAGTTTTTGTTAAGGTATCAAGTGAAAGACTCATTTGGGAATTAGTAGTTTGTTGATCCAATTTATCTAATAATGCAGTTCTTAGGTTAGTGCCAAAAAGTTGATCGAGTGAATTTGCTAAATTAAAATTATGCTCGAATGAAGATTGCTTTAAACTATTGGTTAATACCTTATTTTGATTAAAATTTGGAGTCTCTCCTAAGTGTTTTGCAGATTGAAATAATTCATCTAAATTGCCTACCATATTTTGAAGTTCCCTCTTTAAACTTTCTAATTGATTTTTAGAAATAGATTCAGTTTCTTTTAGAAATTTCATAGATTGAAGTATATCTTCCAGATTTCCTGATTTTAGCAAATTATTTAAATCTTCTTCAATATTTTGATTATTTAAAGCTTTACTTGTAATTCTTTCCCACTCTCTTAATGATTGTTCTTGAATTATATCATTTAATCCTAAATTTGAACCAGCTTTAAGGTCCTTTGGATCCAAAGAATTGATTTTTTGTAGCATTCTTGATTTTGCTTCTTCAATCAATTTCTCAAATGAAGTTATTTCCTCTTTATATAACTCAGAATCATCATTGAAAAAGTTGAGTGCTGAATTATATGGTTCTTCTTGCCGTCTTTGATTTAATATGTCAATAAATTCTTCCATCTGCTGAATCAAATCTGTATCAAATGATTTTGATAATTCAATCTCATCTATTAGATCTTGCAATTGGTCCAATTCTGATTTGATTTCGGAACTTTCTAACTCATCCTCCAAATTAATAGTTTCATCTTCAATAAAGAATGTTTTCATTAAATTTTTTTTATAATTTGGAAACAAAATTTCAAAAGCAATATCTTTTGCTAAACTTTGGTTATCTGGAAAGGAGGTAACAGTACTTATCTCAATAAAATCGTTCGGAGTAATTGATCCCTTACGATAATATCTTGATACAATCAATTTTGGTATTGATAATACTTGCCGGGGAGATGGCATTTGGATTATATCTGGATGATTTCTCATCTTTCTTATAAACTCCACAGCAAATTCACATGGGTTTTCAGGAAATACTCCCAATAATTTATCCCCCTAAAGTTTTATGAATAATATTTTCAATAACATTTTCGACTTTAATTCCGGGTTTAGGTTTTAAACTTCCCAATAAAACATGGCGGACAATTTCTGAGAGATAAACATATACTGATTCTTTTTCTTTTACTTTTTTATCTTTTTCTACTAGCCTTTTCCTTGCTAATAATTTAGCAATAGCAATTCCAGCTCTAATTGAAGCAGGAATTTCAATATCAATTTTATTTTGTCTTGTTTCTTTAATAATTGAATATATTAATTCTAATTCAGATTCTTCTATAAAAAAATGTTCAGGTAAATTAATTCTTATAATGTCTAATTCGGTTGACTTATCAGGATAAGTTAGTTTGATCCAAACTTTGATTCTATCTTTTAGAGCTTCAGAAAGGCGATGGGTTCCTGATAATTCTTCAGGATTCATGGCACATATAAAAAAAAAATTATTATCTGCTTTAATACGCCCTAAATGGGGAATGCCAATTGATGCTTCCTCTAAGGGTTCTAATAAGGTATTTTGAGAATATTCTGTAGCCCGATTAATTTCGTTAGCTAAAAAAGTACCACCTTCTAGCATAGCGTTTAATAGTGGTCCAGGATTAAACGCCTCCAACACAAAACCCTTTTTCAATGTGATTGCTGGATCAAAAGAACCTATAAAATGAGAAGGTTTAATACTTTCATCCATAGTTAACCAATAAAAACTCTTATTTTTATTTTCCTTTGCTCTCAAACTAGCAAAATACCGACATAAAATGGTTTTTCCAACCCCTGGAGGTCCAACTAAAGCTGGAAATAATCCAGTGGACTCAGCATCCCTTAGTAATTCTAATGCTTTACCATATTGACCAGAAAGAACTATATCAATTTGTTCCTCCGAAATATCTTTGATAACATGCCGGTTAAATAACTCTTCGAATCTTTGTTTATTTATCATGTTTAAATCTCTTACCTATTTTGATTACATTAACGATTTTCTTACATAAATATTAAGTGTTTGTTAATATTAAACTTTAAAGTTAATAATTAAAAGATATTATATTTTCTTAAACCATTTGATTGAATTTAGTTTATTTTTTAACTTAAATTTACTTTGATATGATAAAGCCATATTTTGATGAGAAAAATTTCATTTTATACTATGGAGATGCTCTAGATATACTTGATGGATTTGAAATAAATAAATTTGATCTAATCTATGTTGATCCTCCCTATTTCTTATCTAATGACGGAATCACTTGTTCTTCAGGAAAAATGGTATCAGTTAATAAAGGAGATTGGGATAGATCTAAAGGATTTGAAGAAGATGTTGAATTTATCGATTCATGGTTAAAAATGTGTAAAAGAGTGTTAAAAGGAAATGGGAGCATCTGGGTTTCTGGTACTCTACATAATATATATAAGGTAGGATATTTATTAGAAAAAAATGATTTTGACATAATAAATGATATTATAATGTTTAAACCTAACGCACCGCCTAATTTATCCTGTAAATATTTCACACATAGTCATGAAATTGTTTTATGGGCCCGAAAATCGAAAAAATCTCAACATGTTTTCAACTATGAAAAAATGAAAACATGGAATGATCCTAAGGATAAGCTTAAAAATAAAGACAAGCAAATGAGAAGTGTTTGGTCCATCCCATTAATTTCAAAGGCAGAAAAAGAATATGGAAAACACCCAACTCAAAAACCATTGGAATTATTAAACAGAATAATATCCTCCTCCTCAAATGAAGGTGACTGGGTATTAGATCCTTTTATGGGTTCAGGTACTACTGGAATTGTATGCAGTGTTCTAAATCGTAAATTTGTTGGAATTGATTCAAATAACGAATATTTAGATGTAGCTATCAAAAGATTTAAAGATAAAAGAAAAAAAGAATTAGTATTCTTTCCTAAATTTAAAAATCATCTAATGAGATTTATCTAATTCTTTTAAATTCAAGAAGTTCTGGTATAAATACAATAATAACTTTAATTATATAAGAAAATTTTTATTTTAATTAAACGACTAAATTGGTAATATTTGGGGATTCAAATGGAATTAGAACAACTTCCTCTGTTATATTATAAAGAGAGAATATTAAAAATGAGAGATAAAGTGGTTATGCAACCACATGAAATTTGTATCGAAAGAGCTAAACTAATTACTGATTCATATAAAAATACAAAAGGAGAAAATCCAATTATTCGTTTTGCAAAAGCTATAGGCCATTTATTAACAAATATGTCGATCAAAATCTGGGACGATGAATATATTGTAGGAAATCGATGTAGTAAATTTGTGGGAACTCCTTTATACCCTGAAATTAGGGTGGATTTTATTGAACAGGATATAGATACGTATGATAAACGTCCAGCACAAAAATCGTTTATTACGAACGAGGATAAAATTGTTTTGAAAGAAAAAATAATTCCATTTTGGAAAAACGAGGAACATACTTTAAAAGAACAATTTATAGAAAATTTAGATCCACAAGTGAAAAACATAATGGATACGTTAGTTTTTCTGGTTGAAACTGAATTAACTAATGGTATTGGCCATTTTTTCCCAGGTCATGAAAATATTTTAAAATTTGGATTAAACAATTTAATTGAAAAAGCAAAAAACAAATTGAAAGAATTTTCTAAAGATGCTCAAAAGATAACTTTTTTAGAATCAGTCATTATTGTATGTAGCGCAGCTAAAACTTTTATAAAGAGGTTTTCCTCTTTAGCAAGAAAAATCTCAGAGAAAGAGGTTAACTTAAAGCGTAGAGATGAACTTTTAGAAATCTCAGAAGTTTGTTCTTTTATTTCTGAAAATCCACCAAAAAATTTTAAAGAAGCCCTCCAAATGGTTTATTTCAATCATCTTATATGTGGACTAGAAGATGGAGGATATGCTGTCAGTATTGGTCGTCTTGACCAACTACTTTATCCATTTTATGTAAGTGATGTGAAAAAGGGTATTATTACTAAGGATGAAGTTCAATTTTTGATTGAATGCTTTTTTCTAAAACTAACAACTTTATGGAATTATGTCTTTTATTTAGCAATTAATGCAGGAGAAGGTCCTCCAATCACTGAAAATGTTACTATTGGGGGTTTAGATCGAAAAGGAAATGATGCGACTAATGATTTGTCATATATTATACTAGATGCTTACACTCATATCCAGACAGTTCAACCTACATTTTCGATAAGAATTCACCAAAGCACTCCAGAAGAATTTTTAATCAAAATTGCTAAATCAGTTAAATCAGGCACTAGTATAGCTTTATTTAATGACGAAATTATGATTCAAGGTCTTGTAGAACGTGGTTTCACACTCGAAGATGCACGAGAGTATGCTCCAATTGGATGTGTAGAACCTCAACACCCCAGTAAATCATTTGGTTCAACAAATGCATGCCAACTTAATATTGTTAAATGTTTGGAATTGACTTTAACAAATGGAAGTGACATGTTCATTAGAAGAGAAATTGGAATTAAGAGTGATAAGAAAATCACATCTTATTCAGATCTATGGAATTCATTATTAGAACAAATGAAATTTTTTATTAAAAATATGGTATTAACAATGAATACACTTGATAAAACTATTGCTGAAATTAATCCTCAACCTTATTTATCTTCTACAGTCAATGATTGCATTAGTCGTGGTTTAGATGTAACTAGAGGTGGCGCCATATATAATTTTACAGGTCCCCAATTAATTGGTTTAGCAACTATTACAGATAGTTTAGCAGTAATTAAAAAATTTGTTTTTGAAGATAACATAATAACATTTGATGAAATGGTAACAATGCTTATGAAAAACTACAGAGGAACTTACCGAGGGAAAAAGGGATCTGAGTGGAGAGAACTTTTTATAAATAAAGTACCTAAATTTGGAAATGATAATGATTATGTAGATCTAATTGCCGTAGATATTGTCAGAGAGTATTGCAAGGAAATTTCGAAATACACAAATTTTCGTATTGGTAAATTTAATCCAGGTGTATATTCTACTTCTTTTCATATAGCATTTGGATCTTGGACTGCCGCATCAGCAGATGGAAGAAAATCTAGAGATGCGCTTTCGAATGGCGTAGGTCCCACTCATGGAAGAGATAAAAATGGTCCTACTGCAATTCTCAATTCCGTAAAAAAGTTGAATACTGAACTTATTACAAATGGAACTTCATTACTTTTAGATTTCCATCCAAATTCTCTTAAAGAAGATATTTTTATTCCATTGATTAAATCATATTTTAAGCCTAAAGGAGGATATCATGTTCAATTTAACGTTGTTGGTAAAGATACGTTATGCAAGGCACAACAAAATCCTGATGATTATCGTGGTTTAGTTGTAAGGATTGCAGGGTATTCTGTTTTATTTACAGAGCTCACAAAAGCCGCACAAAATGATATAATCGCCAGAACTCAATATTAATTCTACTTTTTTAAATTACTAAGTAAAATCATAAAAAATTTTAGGGATTCTGATTTTAACAATATAAATATATTATAATTATAAATGGGCCTGTAGATCAGTGGAAGATCGCTTGATCCTATTAAGCATTCAGTTTAATAACAAGATTCGCATTCAAGAGGTCACGGGTTCAATTCCCGTCAGGTCCATTCTATTATTTTACATCTGAAAAGGATTTTAAATGGCACAAAGAATAACATATCCAAAAAGGTACGATTTCAAAGCGGTTCAAGAAAAATGGATAAAATATTGGGACGATAACAAGATATATGCATTTAGTAATGACCGAACAGATGAAATTTTTACTATTGACACACCACCTCCCTTTGTAAGTGGAGTTCTACATATAGGACAATATCTAAATTACGCTTGGATTGATTTTGTAGCAAGATACCGTCGATTGAGGGGCCAAAATGTATATTTTCCTCAAGGATGGGATTGTCATGGATTGCCTGTTGAGTTAGCAGTCACAAAGAATTATGGAATTTCTAAAGATGATCGAAAAAACTTTTTAGACAAATGTAGAGAATGGGTGGAGAATAACATTAAAAATATGATAAAGCAATTGGATGATTTGGGTTATTCAACTGATTGGGAATATACTTACAGGACGATGAATGATGATTACAAACGAAAAGTTCAAATTTCACTCTTAGAATTCTATGAGAAAGGTATGCTTTATAGAGATAAGTTTCCAACTCATTTTTGCGTAAATTGTGAAACATCTGTAGCAAAAGCAGAAGTAGGTTATCAAGAAGAATTAGGGAAATTATGGTACATAAAATTACCAATTGTAGATAGAGAAAATGAGTTTATTACTATTGCTACTACACGTCCTGAATATATGGAAGCTTGTGTTGCTATAATTGTTCATCCAAACGATGAAAGGTATTATCATATTTCTGCTGCTGAGATAGAAATTCCCTTTACAAATAGAACTGTCCATGTTTATATGGATTCTTCAGTTGATATGAATTTTGGTACTGGTGCTGTTTATGTATGTACATATGGAGACGAAATGGACATTAAATGGAAAATTGAATATAATTTGGATGAGATCCAAATTTTTACTGAAGATGGCCATATGAATGAAAATTCTGTATATCAAGGTCTAACTATTATAGAAGCAAGAGAGCAAATAGTTAAAGATCTTGATAAAAGTGGATTGATTGAAAAAGTAGAAGATTATGAGCACAATTTAATAATTCATTCGGAACGGTCTTCTTGTAGAAAGCCAATTGAATATTTACCTGTTTATCAATGGTTTATTAATGTGAAGGATTTTACACAAGATATTATTGAATCTGGAGAAATGATGAATTGGTATCCTGAAAAGCAAAAACAAAGATTAGTAGATTGGGCAGAAGGGTTAGATTGGAACTGGGTTATCTCACGTCAGCGCTTTTTTGGTACTCCCATTCCGTTTTGGTATTGCAAGGATTGTGGTGAAATTATCCCACCTAAAAGAGAGGATTTGCCATTAAATCCAGTGAATATTTCACCACCAATTAATCAGTGTTTAAAATGTAAAAGTAAGAATATAATAGGAGAGAAAGATGTCTGTGATTGTTGGATTGATTCTAGTCTTACACCTTTAGAAATATCAAAATGGACAGTAGATAATGAATTTTTTAAAAGAGCATATATTGATGCTAAAATTCATCGCTCCCAAGGTTATGAAATCATCAGGACTTGGTTGTTTTACACTTTATTTCGATGTAAAATATTAACTGGAAAGGCTCCTTTTTATGAAGCAATGATTAATGGAATGGTTGCTGGTCCAGATGGAAGACATATGTCAAAGAGTCTTGGGAACTATATTGCACCAGAGGAAGTGATGCCAGAATTTGGTTCTGATTCCATAAGATATTGGACTGCAATGGGTTCTTTAGGTGATGATTATCCTTTTGAATTTACTTGGATAAATCTACAAAACAAACAACCTGTTTCAAATGATTTCATTCTAAAAGAAAAACAAAAACTTCCAGGAGATAAATTTAATAAGAAATACAAGAGGAAGTTTGAGCAATTAATTGGAGCTTCAAGATTTTTAACTAAAATTTGGAATGCTTACAGGTTTTTATTTTTAAATACGAATAAAATTGATATTAACAACATTAATATTAATCCTAATGAAATTTCAGCTATAGACAGCTATTTCTTTTCAGAATTTAACAAAAATTTGGAGATTATTACAAAATATTTTGAGGAATATAATTGGCATGAAGCTATGATGACTTTCCGTAATTTCTTTTGGAATGAGATTTGCGATAATTTCGTTGAAGCTATAAAGCATAGATTTTATTCTAAAAATCAAAAAACCCGAGAAATTTCCTTAAAAAATACATTAAACCTTTTTTACAAATTATTAACAATATCGTCTGTTGTAATGCCATTTATTTCTGAAGAAATTTACTCAATTCTCTATAGACAATTTCAAAATTTAAAATCTATTCATTTAGAGCAATGGCCATTACGATATGAAAGGATTTCAGAAGATTCAGCTAATTGTGGAAAATTAATTATTGAATTAATTAAATTTCTAAGGATGCAAAAATCAAGGCTTCAAATACCTTTAAACCAAGATATGAGAAAAGTCATTTTGATTACAGATACAAATCAATTAAAAAAGATTGATAATCTAAAAAAAGATATTAAATATACTCTTAGAATAGATAATTTAGAAATAATTGAGAGATCTCAGGAAAAGAATATTAAAGAAAAGCCGGATTTAAAACAAGATATTGAAGATTTAAATATCAAAGTTTATATTTTTAAATAATCGAGGTTTTCAAAAATTATTTAATCATCTCCTTTTTCATTTTCATCCATAAATTCAGTTTCGTTATAGGCTTCTGTATCATCAAAAAGTTCACTATCATCTGAAGTTTCATTATTTGATATATCTTCAATTCCTAATTGAGTAATCATAGCACGTTTCAATTCAGTTTTATCTTTTGGTAACCCAAACATATCTGCATATTTATCAGTAGTGGTTAATTCGTGAGATCTTCCTTTCTTCATGGCAGCTATAAACCCATTATCTAAAAGATACTTTACATGTTCATATGCACCACTGCCTCTCAATTTAATAACCATTGATTTTAAAATAGGTTGTTTCAAAGCAATAATTGTCAAAGTTCTTAAATATCTTTCTGCTATTGCTCCTCCTTTTGCAAATTTTGATACTTTTTCTGTATATTCTGGCTTAATTTGCATTTGGTATCTATCCCCAATTTGTGCGATTACAAGGGCAGTAGTACGTTCTAAGTAATCAAACGCTACTTCGTTTACTAATTCTTCCGCGTCTTTCTTAGGGATTTCTAGTTTAGTGGAGATTTCTTCTATAGTTAAGGGACTTCCAGCAGCATATAATGAGGCTTCAATTAAATTACGATTA
>SMTZ1_10013082_pt1 | contig 10368 bp, 10 predicted proteins | sample DeeMarSWOR136_30_FD_25667 | JGI IMG/M metagenome (IMG submission 25667) | reverse complement strand
CTATATTGTACAGAGCACTTATTTCCATAAATAAGAAAATTTCACCGTGATAATAATGGATGTGAAATAAGTCCTATGTCGGCCGAATGGATGGATATTCTAAAAAAAGCAGTATATGTAGCATACGAGAAAGTTCGTAATCTTTTAGGGTCAGAGGAAGGTGCAGAAAATAGTGGTGAAAGAGGAGCTGGAGGGGACATATCGACCAAGATTGATTTAGTTGCGGAACAAGCGGTAATTGGCGAATTAATTGAGCATAATTTGAGTTTCCATTTAGTAAGCGAAGAAGTGGGAAATAAATATTTTGGTAATGAGAAGAATGAATCTAAATGTAAAGATTACATTGTTATGGATCCCATCGACGGCTCGCTAAACGCAAATAGAGGCATTCCTTATTCGTGTATATCAGTTGCTCACGCATTAGGACCAAACTCTAAAAATATATGTGAAGCTGTGATACTCAATGTATATACAGGTCAATTATATTGGGCAATTAAGGGAAAAGGGGCGTATCTCGATGATAAGAAAATATCAGTTTCTAAGGTAGATGGTATCGAAAGAGCGGTAATGGGCGTTGCTATTACAGAGGACGAGCCCGTGAGCAAAACATTTAGTAGATACAAGCCAATAATTGACGAGGTGTATAAGATTAGAGTAATGGGAGCTATTGCGTTAGAACTAGCGGAGGTTGCTGATGGTTCGTTTGACATAGTTATGGACATTAGGAAAAAGCTAAGAATAGTTGACATTGCCGCAGGCATTTTACTTGTTGAAGAAGCGGGAGGATCTGTATTTTCGAATAAAGGAGAGCCTTTAAAGGTGCCACTCGAAATTCTCTCAAAGAGTTCCATTATTGCTTCAAATAAGGATTTAGCGGGATATGTGAAAGCAAGTTTGCCAAAACTTAGCCATTTTCAAAAGTATAGAAATTAGTTTTGAGTAAGTAAATCGAGTTCTTCTTTTGCTAATTTAATTTCCGCAGCCTGGGCGTTTGCTTCAATGTGATTGATTTGATACGCTTTGGGAATAGTAATAATATTCTCATGGTTCAATAACCAAGCAATTGCAATTTGTTGAATAGTAGCGTTGTGGTTATTTGCAACTTTATCCAGTTTATCTTTTAATTCTCTGCTCAATTTCGTCAATCCTCTATGACCTAGTGGACTATAAGCTGTTATGGTAATCCCTGCTTCTTGATAATAAGGTAGAGATTCAGTTATGTGTTGCTGTTTAATAAGATTTGCGTGTAATTGGTTATTTACGAGTTCCGCTTTTTTCAAAAAGCTCTGGGCCTCCTTAAATTGTTCCACAGAAAAATTACTCACTCCAATGTATCGAGTTTTCCCCTCGTTCAATACTTGTTCTATGGCCTTCATTTGTTTTCTTATAGAGAATATTGGACTGGGCCAATGAATCAAATATAAGTCCACATGATTCAAACATAGCCTTTTTAAGCTCTTACTTGCTGCTCTAATACTGCTATTTATACTTAAATGTCTAGGAAAGAGTTTAGTAGTGATAAACAAATCATCCCTTTTATACTCAGATACTAATTCGCCAACAACTCTTTCAGAAGTCCCAGCCCCATAGATTTCGGCAGTGTCAATATGATTCATGCCCAATTCAATGCCCTTTCGTAGAGATTCTTTCCATCGCTCGTAATAGTTTTTAGACTTAAGAAATCTTATACCCCATGTGCCTTGACCCAAGACACTTATCTTCTCGCCCGTTTTACCCAATGGTATTTTTTTCATGTTAACAATAAATAGGAATATTACACTCGAGTTATTAACTGGGATTTGATATTATTACAATTAAAATACCCATTACTACGCTAACGAAAATTATCAGCAGTATAAAGAAGCTTAGCCATTGTCTCCGCTTTTCCTTCTTTCTTACAATTCTTGCGCGACCTCTTCCCCTAGATGCACTCATTTTTCGTCATAATTTTAGTAGTTTTTATTGGTTTTCTTTAGAATCAGTTGAATTATTCTCTTTATCTCCATCGATTTTTTGTAATAACTCCGTCAACACTACATTGTTAAAACTGAAAAGCATGCGAGGAATATAATTCTCAGCTAAATATGGCCCATCTGGAACTTCTTCTTTCAGCGGAAATAATTTCTTTTCGACAATTGTCGATCCTAGGTAATCCTTTTCGTATTCTCTATACGCATAAATTTTATTTTTTACTATTACCATATCTCTTTCGTATCCTTCAGGAATACCCGCTTTCTCTAATAAAAGAACGATTCTTTCGAGCGTGAGTTCCTGGAGCAGTTCAAGATCTTCTCGAGTTCCCTCGTACGCTGGTCCCATTTCTTCGGCTTCGTAATCCTCCTCCTCTTCTAAGCCTACCATTATCTTAAACGCTTTAGTTTCGTCGTCTTCGTCGACAGAAGTGATTTTATAAGCAATTCCAAACTGATCTCTAATTTTAGGGGCAACTTTCGCCGAAATAAACTTCATTCTCGTTGTTGTTTCGGCTCCTTGCCAAATCCAAACGCGATAGTGTTCGGGATCAAGGAAAAGTAAAATAAATTCAGAATCGAGCAATTCATGTAATGCGACTCCTTCCTCGAGTTCTAATTCCTCGTAATCGTTAATTGAGTCGTTGTATTGAAAGACTCGAACTTCTTCTTTCTTTACCGGGGGTATTCCGTCGTCCTCTTTTTTACCTTCGTTAGTTGATTTTTCCTCCTTGTCTGACATCTACGAATGCTCGCGTGATTTTTTATTAGTAATGAACTATTATTTCTAATTCATTTACACTTTAAAAATAATCTCATTAATTATTATATTATTATATAGAGAATAAATTAATAAAATAGTTTTAATTTCTTTCTAAAAATCAAAAACAACGAATGAGCTAATGATACCGAAGATTTCTCTCGAAAATTTAAAATTATCTAAATTTGTGTGTGGAACTAATCCCTTTGTAGGAATTACCCATCGATGGAACCCTTTTGAGATGTTAGCTCATTTACGAAGATATAAAGAACCATCGACTGTGGCCAAGGTAATGATGCATTTACTCCAGGAGCATGGTGTAAATTGCTGCGTATCGTCGCCGAGGGATAAGGTATATGAGGCAATTAAAATAGTCGAAAGAGAGACGGGGGAACGATTCCATTGGATCTGCACCCCTTCGAAAAGAAACACCGCTAAAAACATTCCTCGGGACGAGTTTAGGCAAATTGATTGGTGCACTGATCGAAATATATCAGTATGTGGAATGCAAAGAGCGTATACGGACAGGGCGATCGACATAAAAAATTTAAAAATTGGGGAAAACAATCCAAAATTTCCATCCTATCCAGAGTTAAGCGCTTATATAAGAGATAAAGGGATGATTCCGGTAATATCGTCGCATTATTATCAAACTATTTACGCAGCAGAAAAGAACAAATACGACGCTGCCCTTATTTTTCAGCCGGTTAATTTTAAAGGGTATATGTCTAATACAAATCCTGAACATTTAGTAAAAGTAATTCAAAAAACTAAACAGCAAATTCTTGCAATCAAACCATTAGCGGCAGGCAGAATTGCGCCAAAAGAAGGATTTAGTTATACTATAGAAAGTATTAAGGAAAATGATTTTATTGCTGTTGGTTTCGGCAATTTTGAGCAATGTGTTGAAGATGGTAAACTAATTGAGGAAATTCTTAATTCTAAATAATATAATTAAAAATAGAGGTTAAAAAAAATGAGTAAAATTGACCAGTTGTGCGTCATAACAGATGAAATTAGCCAAGATTTTGAACACGCACTCGATGTCGCAACGGAATATGGTGTGAAGGCTGTTGATGTGAGAATGATTTGGAACAAAAATATCGCACTATTTTCTGATGAAGAATTGTACCGATTAAAAGAGGCGTTAGATAAGAGAAATATGAAAGTAATTGTAATAACTGGACCTTTCGCGAAATGCTTCTTGCCAAGCGCTAGACTTTCGCGCAAAAAAGGGAAAAGTTTCATGTTTAACCCAACATATAATCTTAGTTTGTTCGACCGAATTGTAGAGATTTCAGATTTTTTCAAAACACCTTACATTCGCGTTTTTTCGTTTGTCAGATCTTTATTGGGAAAACCTGTGAATCAAAAGCAATGGGACGAGATGAAATCATTATTCGAACCTTATATTAAAAAGGCGGAATCTCTCGGAAAAATATTTTTAGTTGAAAACGATTTAGGTATGAATGCCGGAAAAATAAAAGACACTAAGCGATTTTTCGAAGAGATTAAATCAGATTCAGTGAAACTCTTGTTGGATCCGGGTAATTTTTGGATGGAAAAAGAAGAAATCGTTCCAGAAGCTATCGAATGGTTCTATGAACAAGACTTAGTAGCTCATCAACACATAAAAGATCCTTTCGGTAGATATTTAGGAAAGATCGCGGGAAAATTTGGAGTGGTGGGAGAGGGGGAGATCGATTATAAAGCTTTATTTAAGCAAGCCATCGACCACGGTTTTAAAGGATATTTCTCGTTAGAAACGCATGCAGGCAAAAATAAGGAAGAAGTTTCGAAAAAATCGCTCGAAAATATGGCCAATTGGTTAAAAGAACTGTGAATTAGGTGGTATGTAATGTGAAAGAAATTAAAATTGCGTTAATTGGATCCCGTTTTGCGGCTAATATTCACATGGAAGCTTATCAATCAGTCCCTGGCGTTGATGTTAAAATTGCGGGTGTCGCTTCGAAGAATCCAGAGAACGCAAAGGCCTTTTGTGCTAAGCACGGCTTAAATCCGAATATTGTGTATCAAACAGCTGAAAAGATGATCGAGGAAGTGGAAGCTGATATCATTGATCTCATTGTCCCTACTTTTTTACATGTTCCTTTTGCTATAAAAGCAGCGGAAGCAGGTAAAAATGTAATATGCGAAAAGCCTCTCACTGGTTATTTTGGCGATTTGAGTACCCCAATCGACGAGCGTAAGGATATTGGTTTAACAGATAAGTCTGTAATGTTTAAAGAATGTTTAAAAGATTGCGAGCGTATTGAGAAAGCGTTTCGAGAATCCGGAACAATTTTTTGTTACGCAGAGAATTGGATCTACGCGCCGCCTATAGTGAAAGCTAAAAAACTATTGGAAGCTTCGAGAGGTAAGATTTTAGAGATAAGGTGTGGCGAAGGGCATTCAGGTTCGCATTCGGAATTTGCCGCCGAATGGAAATACACTGGTGGGGGATCTTTGCTTCGGCAAGCAGCTCATCCTTACGGTGCTGCCGTACATTTGAAACTTTGGGAAGGTATTGTGAGGGATGGCACCCCGATTTACCCCAAATCAATAATTTGTACCACTACTAAATGCCGAGATTTTTTGAAAGACTTACCAAACGATCAAGATCGCATAGTATCTCGCCCAATTGACGTAGAAGATTGGTCGTGTGGGATTGTAACAATTGAAGATGGGACGAACGCAGTAGTTATTGGCTCGGATATCACGCTAGGTGGTATCGAAAATTGGATGAATATTTACGCCAGTAATACGCGTATAGAGTGTCGAATTTCTAATAATAATTCCGTGATGGTGTACGCACCCACAGAGAACCAATTGGAAAGCGCTTATACTATTGAAAAGACCGAAACGAAAGCAGGTTGGAGTCCTGCACAACCATCCGAAGATTGGATGACGGGTTATCCTTCGGAAATTCGCGATTTTATTGAATCCGTTCTTGCAAAAAAACAACCCATATCGAATTTGGAACTAGCTATTTGGAGCACTAAAGTAATGTACGCTGCTTATCTATCGGCAGAGACAAGTAAGCGGGTCGAAATTCCAAAAGGATATAACCTTTAAAAAACGAAGAAATAAAAAAATGATTGAGCATCTACGGGACAATTTACCCTGGGACGATTTCATATCCGAAATGGAAAGCGAGGGATTCGTCAAGTTTCCAACTCTTACACCTTCAGATTTAGAAAATATCAGAAAATCCGACGCGGAGTTTGAACCAGGTTTTATAATGGTTGTTGGTGATCCGATTCAAAGTGGCGCAATTCGAGATGTTTCTCATTTGCATTTATTGCCTTACATAATTTTTCGTCCAAACACTGAAGCACAGCTTCGAAAAATCGTAATATCCTCTCGTAAATTTAAAATATCCATCACTTTTGCTGGCGGAAAAACCGGCTTATCCGGCGGATATTCGAACTATGGAATTATTGTCGACCTTGAAGATTTTCACTCTTTGCCAAAACCATTTACATTAGATCTAGAAAAGAAGCAAATTACTGCTGAACAAGGAGTAAAAGTTTGTGATTTAATTAAATGGGTTCCCTATTTAAGTAATGGGCAGTTTATTTTTCCTGTTCAACCTGCGAGTTCCCTAAAATTACCAGTTCTGGTTGGAGGAATTATATCGTCTAATTCTAGTGGAGTTACTTCTGGGAAACTTGGTGCTGCATTCGATTGGATTGAAAAAATGCGCGTGATGAAGCCAGACGGGAATACGATCGAAATCGATAAAACTGATCCACTCTTTGCGAAAATTGTTGGTGGAAATGGGTACTATGGTGTAATCTTAAGCGCAACATTACGATTACACGAGCCATCTCAGAATTTAAGCCAAGCTGTATTATTCGGTGAAGACCTTATTTCTGCTTTTAACGGATTACAAAGCGTCTTAGATAAAAAAGTATTCATCCTTGTTAGCGAATTCGTTATGAGTCCCTTCAATCTTCCCGAGAAATTTGCATCTCTTGCAAATTTAAGTAAAAAGGTGAAGAAAGTCAAATGGGTTGTGCTTATTCAGGGATCTCCTAAAAAAATTGATGAATTTATTGAAATAATGGTTTCGAATTCTGAGTTGAGTGTGATTAAACTATCTGAGAGTGATTTTCAAGAGTATATGGATGTTCGCGCAGCAATGCCCATACTTTCGTTTTCAGGTAGCGAAGCGGGTGATTTTTTAAAAATTCCGGGTTTCGAAGATGTTTTAGCTAAACCAGAGACTCTGCCAGATATTATTGACACAATAAACGAGGTATTAGAGAAGAAAAATTTTAGCAAGGTTATGTATGGTTATGGGCATATTAATTTTCGGAAGGGGCAAGGACTTTTACTCCATATTAGACTCCCGGTACCAGTTGAGAATTTTTACCAAAATAGGGAAAATAATTTACATAATATCACGGAAACGGTTTATGAAGTAAATATCCTCCTTAGAGATAGGCATAATATCGTAGGACTTAAGGCAGAACATAGTTCTGGTCCATTCCAATTCTGGCTAAGTTCAGAGTACAGAAATAAAATTCGCGCAGATGTCAAGTCTGGTGACGCTTTCTACAATCCGCATTTAACGATTATTGACGATTTGTTGATAAGAAAAATAGGTCAGCATGTAGAGGACATAACCGACTTATCTAAGATTGATAAGAACCTACCCGAAAATTTAAGAAAAGAATTATTTACTGATGCCATGTACATTTATCTTTCTGGATAAGCGTATATTTCTTACTTAGGTCTCAATAGAAAAAATCCCACATTAAAGAGTGTTAAAGCGAGCACTCCTAAGGATAATTGTAATAAAGCGTCTAATAGAACACTTCCAAGCTCTATCGCCCAACCGGCAACCCAAACGAAAACAAATATGAGCAATCCGAAAGCAATCATCATTGCTGCTTTTCTCATTGCTGCTCCTTTAGGGGACTTTATAGCAACCTGAAAGTAAAGGTAAAATAGAAATAAGAAATTATAAAAAACCCACAATATAACACCAATTGTTCCAATTGAGAATAAAAGGGTGTTGAGGGGCATATATCTTGCTAAAAGCATTAAAATAATCAAAATGTCGCAACAGAGTACTGAGATTGTGTGCCAAGGAAAGGTTTGTTTAGCGTATCTCTCCATTGGGAAAAGATAAAAACTCAAACTTATGATAACTATCGCAAATAGAAGAAGACTTTCCACTGGCATCGTTACTTTCAAACCCTCAATATAAAACATGTTAAATATTATGGGAGGAACGATTGCATTTAGCGTATCTATGATCGTGTTCATGCCATACCAAATTAACATAAAATCAATTATAAAATAAAGAAAACCGAAACATATAACGACAAATGTAATGCCGGTCAGTTTGAATAATGTTGATAAGAGGAAAATAAACTGAATATCTTCAATTATAAATCCGGCGTTAAGCCAATTCAAAATACCCAAAATTAAGAATGGTGCCATGAATCCCCCAATTACAGCAGCGCCAATAACTATAATTTTTCTCGATTCTTCCATAATGTTTTACCCAAATTAGTATTTATACACAAAAAAGTCAAAGAAATTTACTACATCTTTAAAATAGTTTTACCTAAATTTAATAATTAATATTCTTGTTATTGATTCTTTAAGAATTATAGATATAAATACCGTTTAAAACAAAATAAATAATGATTAGCAATAAATTGAATAATTAATGTGAAAAAAATGACAAAGAGAGCCTTTAAAAACTGGTGTTTTTTCTCAATATTCACGAATCTCCTTGCAATTAGCTTTGCAATTGCGTATCTCGCAATCCCCATCTACAACATAGCGTGGGACATCTTTGGCGTTGTTTTAATTCTCACTTGGATCGCGGATTTTGCGATTATTCTTATGAATGAAAAATATCTCAATAAAGCTGATGATAAGGGAAAACACCTGAACCGAGTTGTATATATTTATTTAGTATATATTATAGTTGCTACATTGTGTCTTATGGGAAAAGGACTTTTCACAACGGGGACTGCAGTTCCAAGCACTTTCAGCCAAACTATTTCTTACATATTAATTGCAATTGGGATTTTTGGAGTGTTTCTGTTCGGCCTTTTTCTAACCTTTTTAGATTTAATTAATTTCGAAGAGAGAGGTGCGTGGAAATTTGAATAAGTTACGAATTCTTAAAATCCTCTTAAAATTAGATTGCTATGTGACCTTGCTTTGTGGGATTTTAGCGTGTTATGTTTATATAACGGGGGGAGATCGATTAATTGGTACTATTTTTGCGAATGTTTATCCCGTCGTGAGTGGTTTATTCGTTTTAATTTATGCTACCACTACAATTCTTACCTTAAAATTAACAGATAAAAGCAAAAAACCGAAATTATATTACTCAGTTATGTTAATCGGCATTTTTATTACGGGAATATTGTGTTTACCGGTTTTTGCAACACCAATCACCATACAAAACGCAGAAAACGAATTCGCATCGGCTTATGGAACAAATTGGAGGAGTCAAATTCCCGACGACATTTCAGTTTATTTCAAGCAGACTCCATTTAATATCCCAGAATATTTTATGGGAACGCCTTCTAAAGATTGTGATGTGGTTTTGGATGTTCTTTTTCACGAAGAAGATAATATTTCATTATATTTCGATGTGTATATGCCAAAAAGTAGCGTTCTCGATTTACCCGGTCAATATTCAACAATTATCAATATTCACGGTGGAGGGTGGGTAACTGGCGATAAAGGCTTCGCGAACATACCTTCAGTTAGTAGATACTTAGCTGCACAAGGATATGTCGTTTTTGATATTCAATACGGGTTAACAAATAAATCTGGAATTTTAGACATGTTTCCAACAATGCCCGAGTGGAATCATAAAATAGGTGACTTTAACATATCAGATCAAGTGAGGCACATTGGAATCTTTACAAAGTATATTGAAATCCACGCTCATGAATATGGAGCAAATTTAAACTCTACTTTTATTTTAGGTCGGTCTGCGGGCGCACATCTAACGGGTGTTGTTGGTTTTGGATATAACGATCCCTATTTTGCGGATTATTTCAGCGAAGAAATAACTCTTAAGGGGATTATTCCGATATATCCTCCAGACGACACTGAAGAGACATTCCAAATTGCATTACCAAGTATGATTTCAGGAACTCCAGAAACAAATCCGTTAGCGTGGGAAAAATTCCAACCCAGTAAATTAATCAATTCCGCAACTCCTCCAGTCTTGATATTTCAGGGAACTCACGATCCTTGGGTACTACCACGCAATTCAGAAAATATAAAAACCGCCTCCAATAATAATGGAGTGATATGCTCTCTATTATTTATGCATTTTTCCGGTCATGGTTCAGATTATTTTTCACAAGGGAATTACAACCAAGTGTTTTTGTATTATTTAGAAAGATTTTTGTATTTAAATAGATAAATTAGCTCATTAATTGAGTAGGGCTTCTGTAAAATGAGCGTTATAATTCTGGGCGGATGTGGAGAAATTGGGCGTTATATCGCTGCAGATCTAGTAAAAAGCGGTATCGATGTATCAATAGCGGACATAAGGGAATACGAAGGAGAGTTAATTGCAAAGCGCTTGGGAAAAAGAGCCTCGTTTGTTAAAATGGATATTCGAGATCGCGACTTATTGGTTAAAAC
>SMTZ1_10014244_pt1 | contig 10369 bp, 10 predicted proteins | sample DeeMarSWOR136_30_FD_25667 | JGI IMG/M metagenome (IMG submission 25667) | reverse complement strand
GGCACTGCTCGTATTTGCCACAACAATCTGCTGGAGCTACGGCCGCGGCAGCCGGAAGGGAATCCGCGTATTCGAGCGAACCCTCAAATACATGTTGATGCTCATGGTTCTCTCTTTTCTTCTCGTGGTCATCAAGACCGGAGTGGACTGGATCGGGATGGTCAAGGATTTTTTCTCTTTTCATATTCCGCGGAGCCGTGAAGGCATTACCATAGTTCTTGGACAGCTCGGGGCCGCCGTCGGTGTCAACATGACCTTTCTTTACCCCTCTACTGGCCCGCGGATGGGGCAAAGAGCACCGCGGGCTGAAGAATTTTGACCTGGGCACTTCGATGTTTATCCCTTTTATTCTCGCGACCAGTTTCGTCACCATCGCCTGTGCCAACACCCTGCATCTCCAGGGAATCAAAGTGCAGGGCGCAGTCGATGCGGCCCATGCCCTGGAGCCCCTTGTGGGACTCACCTTCGGACGTCTGATCTTCTCCTTCGGGATTTTGAGCATGTGTCTCACCACTCTCATCATCGAGATGCTCATCTGCGGGTTCGTGTTGAGTGAAATGTTCCGCTTCGAGTACCACGGCTGGGGTTATCGAGCCAGCACCATGCTGGCCAACATCGGGATCCTTGGAGCATTCTACAGCATGCCCCTCTGGCTGCCGGTCATCGTATCTTCGTTCAACCTCGTCATGATGCCCGTGGCCTATATTTGTTTTTTCATCCTGCAGAATAAAAAAAGTTACCTTGGGGAAGAAGTCAACCGGGGAATCAGAGGAACGGCTTGGAATATCATTCTCGTTATTGCGATTCTGGTCGTGGCTGCGGGCGCAGTGATAAAGGTTCTCTCCGTTCTCGGATACTGGCCAGGTTAATAAAATTAATTTCCATCTCAGATGATTTTAAAAATCCCTTGAGGAGTGGATTGAATTATTCGCTTCTGGCTACTTGATGAGATGAAGGATGTAGCTGAATGAATAGGGTGTTATGAGCGATGGAAATAGAATGTGAAACATAAATTTTGTCAGTAAATTTCAATATATGTTATTCTATTTTTGATAGACCTGTGCAGCCGAGAGACAGATTTTTACTCCTGGTAATTATTCCCAAGCATAATATATAATTTTAGTAAGGGGGACACCCCATGATGCGGTGCTTCACCATCTCTGTTGCCTTCATTTTAGCGTTGTTAATCTTCGCAATCACCCTCAGCCCATCTATTGAAGTCACAGAAATAGCTGTTGAGCAGTTACAGGAAAATGAGATACGGACACTCAAGCTGGTTGAAGCTATGAGGATTAATGATGGAGATGAGTTCTTTTTCAAATCACCGTACCAAACAATAATTGCTCCCGATGGTTCAATTATCGTCAACGAAGGTAACAAACTATATAGATTCGATTCGCAGGGAGAATTTATCGAAGATTTGTTTAGAGAGGGAGAAGGTCCTGGAGAAATGAAGCAGATAGGCAGCATTCTAATAATAGCTAACAGAATAATCATATACGAAAGGACCAAGAACAAAATCATCGAACTGAATATGGATGGAGATTTTATACGGGAACAAAAGCTGGAGAAAAAACGCTTCACCGATGTGTTAGCATATTACAGAGATAAGTACTATTTTGTCGACTGGATTCCACAGGTATACAAAGGGAAAGAGGGCATTATATCGTTTAATCAAAATTTATATGTTGTTGGCAAGGATGGGACTGCGAATAAAAGCGGATTGAACTTTCCCACGATGGCTTCGAAAGTGAGCGGAGGCTATCAAATAATTAACAAGCTTATATGGGTCGACAGCAATTCGAGGTTCCTGTATATATGCCACACTCCTGATTACAGCATCAAACGACTTGACCTGATGGACATGGAGATAATTTCAGTTCTTAAGAGGGATTATAAGCGAGTAAAGGTGGATGATGCAGATGAGCGCAAGAAATGGTATCCAGTAGAATTCCATAACGATATTCAAAAATTGCTACTTCATAAAACGAATCTTTGGGTTGTCACTTCCACCATTCAGAAAAACAGGGGAATTTTAGTCGATGTCTATTCATCAGCAGGAAATCTTGTAGATAATTTTTACTTGCCGATTGGATATAGCCGCCTTGATGGGATTCTATTTTGGTCAATGACGATATCTGATAATGATTTATTTATGTTCAATGAAAATGAAGACAGTACCCTGAGTTTAGTCAAGTATAATATCCCGGCCCCTTTAAAATAACGTGTTCCCTTTTGCAAAAATCTATAGTGATATAAGATTACCAACGGCATTGATCCACTCATCCTAGTCAATTTGCTCCAGGATAGAGACAATTGGGCCATCTCCACTTCAAAACGATCCTGATATTCTCCATGGAGCTCTAACGTTACAGGTGTAGCAATAAATGGAGGGAGGTCAAAGGCTAAATCTTCCGATGTCGCTCCGTCCGTCCCTGAATACTCTTCTAAGTAATCTAAATTACAACTAGCCCACACTAAATGGAAGAGAACCGGTTTGTGATGCCGCTGTATTTTGACCTGACCTATTTCTCTTATAAAATGATTTGCTTGAACTCATTCCTCATTTCTTTCCCTGGCATTGACAACATCATTTTTGTCATGATAATTTTGTCTTGTCATACACATAAGTTGAAATAAAAAGCGATGAGGGTAAGCCTGCCTGACCGGCTTATAAAAAGTTATTATTCTGGTTAACTGGAGGAATCATGTCTCGACTAAAAAAGAATAAAGGCATCACTCGACGCAGCTTTCTCAAGGCTGCTGCGGCATCGGTTTTGGCGCCGGCGATCGTTCCATCCACCGTATTCGGTCAAAAGGCCCCGGGTAACACAATCCAGATGGGATGCATAGGTGTAGGCCGACAAGGCCAGGGCGACATGCAGGAGTTGATCTACCGCGGCCTGGAGACCGGGGCGCGTGTCGTCGCCGTGTGCGATGTCGACGCCCACCGCATGGAGGATGCGCAGTGGCTGGTGGATAAGATCTATTCAATGGAGCTGGGCAAGGACTATACTAATAGATGCGCGGCCTACCGCGATTTCCGCGAACTGCTGGCTCGCAAAGACATCGATGGTGTCCTGATCGTCACGCCCGACCATTGGCACGGTCCAATGGCCATCGCTGCTGCCGAAGCCGGAAAGGACATCTACCTGGAAAAACCGCTGACATACTCGATCACTGAAGGCCGGAAGTTAGTTAAAGCCGTGCGAAAAAACAAGCGGATCCTCCAGGTGGGCTCGCAGCAACGGTCCTCCACGTATTTCCTGATGGCCTGCGAGCTGGTGCGCAACCAGCGCATCGGTAAGCTTCACACCATCCATGTCTGGTTGCCTCAGGACCAAGGCACCGGAGATGCGGAGCCGATGCCTGTACCGGTCAACCTCGATTATGACTTCTGGCTGGGTCCAAAGCCTCAAGCATCGTTCACTGAGGACCGCGTCCATCCGCAGAGAAGTTACAACCGGCCCGGATGGCTTCAGGTCGAGGAGTACAGCCGGGGCATGATCACCGGCTGGGGCTCCCATATGAACGACACTGCCCAGTGGGGGAACGGCACGGACGACACCGGTCCGGTCGAGATTGAGGCGAAGGCAGAGTTCCCTGACCGGGGCCTGTTCGACGTCCACACGACTTTTCGTGCTGAGGGGATGTATGCGAACGGTGTCCGTCTGATCATGGAAACAGGCGATCCTGCGGGAGTCCGTTTCGAAGGAGACCGGGGTTTTGTATTCGTCAGGCGCGGAGCGATAGAGCCCTCTGACCGGGAGTTCCTCCGTGAAAAAATCCGCGAAGATGAGATCAATCTCTACCGCAGTACCAACCACATGAAGAACTTCCTGGAGTGTATGCGCAGCCGGAAAGATCCGGTGGCGCCGGTGGAAGCGGGACACCGCTCGAATTCCATCTGCGTGATAACACACATCGCCATGAAGCTGGGCCGTAAACTGAGGTGGGACCCAGAGGCTGAGCTTTTCATAAACGACGACGAGGCCAACCGCTGGCTGGATTATCCGCACCGCAAACCGTGGACAATGTGAAAAAGAAGAGATTCTGGTGATGGGTCGAATCGTATTGTCCATCTGCCTATGCACGATGCTGGCCGCAGGATCCCTGGCTGAGCGGCCCGAGATCGAACTTCGACGGGATGATGAATCCGGCCGGCTCCATGTTCTCATCGACGCCCAAGAGATATTCGTCTATCAATACATTCACTGGCTCGACCTGCCCCACTATTTCCCGATGAACAGCCCTTCGGGAAAAAACATGCTGGTGCAGCAGACCGAGCCCTATCCCCATCACCGGGCGTTCTGGTTTGCCGACACGGTCCGGCTGAACGGTGGAAGAGAGGTCAGCACTTATAACGCGCTCTACTCCGGACAGAAGATAGGTCAAAATGCCTACGGGACGCCGTTCCGCGACCATGTCCGCCATCTCGGCTTCGACCGGTGTGAGGCGGAAGGCAGCCGGGCAGTCATCGAGACGAAACTGCTGTGGGAGATGGATGGCAACCGTCCAGTGCTGGAGGAGCAGAGGCATCTGGTGATCCATGCGATAGGTAAAGGCGAATATCTGCTCGACATAACCTTCGTGCTGACCGCTGCCTTTGGCGATGTGGAGTTTGTCAGCGATGATGTGCATTACGCCTGGCCTTATCTCCGGCTCCACCCAGTATTCAGCGGTGAGAACGGAGGAGCCATCACGGCTGACAACGGCGCAACAGGCCAGGAGGATACCAACATGAAAGTCGCGCGCTGGATAGACAACTCCAATACCGTCGAAGGGATAAGAGAAGGAGTGGCGATATTCCAGTGGCCAGACAGTCGGGAGCATCGCTGGCTGACGCGCGAGTACGGCTGCTTTGGCCCTCGACGCCCGGATGTCCAGAGCGGAAACCTCTTCACACTGAAGAAAGGTGAGTCGATCCGTCAGCGCGTGGGCATCCTCGTCCACAGAGGCAATGTGAAGACCGGTCAGGTCGCTAAACGGTATCAGCAATACATAAAAGGCAGATGGCAGTGATAAATCGGCGAGAATTTCTCAGCGCCCTATCCTTTGCAGCCGCTGCGCTGGGCCTTCCGCGGTCGGTGTTTGCCAGGGAGAAGTCAAAGGTCAAGATCGACCGCATCGACCTTTATCCCGTGCGCTATCCGATGACCGGTTATTTCAAGTTCTTCACCGGGCCGCATGGTTCAGCCGGTCGCGCCGCGGTTCTCGTGAAGATCACCGCGGATGACGGGACAGCCGGATGGGGCCAGGCGTTGCCGATTGCCAAATGGAGCTATGAGACGCTGGAAACAGCGACCGTAGTGCTGCGGGATTATTATTCGCCCGTTTTGATCGGACGCGACCCGACGGATATCGAAGGAGCTCATGGCGAGATGAACAGGGCTGTTGCCCCGGGCTTTACGACGGGCATGCCCATCAGCCGCGCCGGGATCGACCTGGCGCTCCACGACCTGAGCGGTAAACTACAGGGTAAATCGCTGGCACAGATGTGGGGCAAGCCGACTGGCGGGCAAGTCACCCTCTCTTGGACAGTCAACGTGACGAAGATCGATGACGTCGGACACGTCATGGATGAAGGCAAGAAACGTGGTTACCGTCACTTCAATATAAAGGTGGCCCCTGATCCGGACTTTGACGTTGAACTGGCGCGGGAGGTCCGGCGTCTGGCTCCGGAAACATTCCTCTGGGCAGACGCCAATGGCGGCTATGAGCCAGACACAGCGCTGCGGGCAACGCCCAGGCTGGCTGAAGTTGGTGTGGATGTGCTCGAAGCGCCACTCCGGCCCAACCGCATCAGCGGATACCAGGCCCTCAAAAAACAGGGCGCCCTGCCTATCCTCATGGATGAAGGCGTGGTCTCGCCAACCGACCTTGAGGAATTCATCAAGCTCGGCATGCTCGACGGTGTGGCCATGAAACCTGCGCGCTGTGGGGGGCTGTCGTCCAATAAGCGCCAGATCGAGCTGTGTCTGGAACACAAACTTATCTGGCTGGGCAGCGGCCTGACCGACCCGGACATATCGCTCGCTGCCACACTCGGTCTTTACGGCGCCTACGGTTTGACAAAACCCGCTGCGCTCAATGGTCCGCAGTTTCTCACAGCCGATGTGTTGAAAAAACCACTGCGCATCGAGAACGGTATCGCTCATGTGCCCCAAGGGCCGGGTTTGGGCATCGATGTCGACGAAAACAAGGTCATTGAACTGATGAAACTCAGTGGCGGTGATAAACTGGTAAAAAACTGAACTCGTTTTAACGGAGACTAACGATGAAGCTTGCAAGGATCGCGATTCTGGCTATCAGCCTTATCTTCACCGCAGCTTCACCACAGATGAAGCTCATCGATGATTCAGAGAAGGGGAAGCTGACGATTCTCGACGGCCAGGCCGATATTTTAACATACTGCTTCGGAGACCAGCTCCAGGAGGATTTGGACCCGAAACACACGCGCTCATGCTACATCCATCCGCTTTTTTCTCTGGACGGGCAGGTGCTCACCGATGACTTCCCCAATGACCATCTGCATCACCACGGCGTGTTCTGGACCTGGCCAATCGTCAAGACACGAGGCCGGGATACCCAGACCTGGCACCCGGTCACTCCATCCCTGCGGCAGCATTTTGTCCGCTGGCTGGAACGCAAGGTTGAGAAAGACACAGCCACGCTCGTCGTTGAGAATGTCTGGAAACTGGATGGCAAAGAGGTTGTGGCTAAAGAGACTGTCAGCTTGCAGGTCCACCCAGCGAATGACGTTGGACGGGCGATAGACTTAGAGATCAGGATTCAGGCCATCGGCGGGCCGCTCGAACTCCAGGGTGCCCAGGACCAGAAAAAAGGCTATGGCGGGCTATGCCTGCGCGGTGCTCCGATGTTTAAAGGCTCTGTGTTGACCACCGACCAGGGCTTGCTAGAGAAAGACTCCACCAATGTGCCCTTCCGCTGGGCGGATATGTCGACCGAACAGCTTGGTGTATCGATCTTCGTCTCACCCGGTCATCCCAGCTTCCCGACTACCTGGCTCATCCGCAACAGCTACGCAGGCGTCCTCAACGCCTCCTGGCCCGGTCTCAAGCCCGCAGTCCTCCAGCCAGAAAAGCCGGTCACCCTCAGTTATAGACTTTATATCCATCGCGGTGACGCAACGGCTGGTCGTATCCAGCAGGCCTATGCGCAGTATCTTTCCGCACTCCCACAGAAATAATCACTCAGTGTTCGCCACAAAAAAAATGGGGGATAGGTGTTTATGCATAGTCATTAGGTTATTCTTTTTGGATATCATTGCCAGGGAAGCGCGGCAACAATACCCTGTTGTCATTGCGAGTTATCCCGCTCTTGTTTAGTAAGAGTGGGAGAGCGTGGCAATCTTACACTTTTATCATTGCGAGGAACGAAGTGACGTGGCAATCTCTTTAGAATATTAATGAAAAAATTTTTGTAGTTATTGGTCGACTTTTTGAATCCAGATAAAATCAATCCCGATTTCAGGTTTTTCCACTTGCGGGTCGGCTCCTTCGAATTTCAGGGTCAATCTGTGCAAGCCAGGTTCAAGTTCCATGGGCGGTAGAGTGAAATTTCGGAGAAGAGTGCGGAAGGGTCGATAGAGGTCAACAATTTCCTGCTGATTGGCCAAAGCTGTCGGTTTATTATCCACCAGAACAGATAATTTGCCTGATCTTGGTGTCAGGGCAGCGGCAAAATGGATTCGCTTTCTCCCTTTTTCATTAATCCTGAATGTAAAGGTTTGTCTCTCTCCGGCCTCTTGGGGATTCCAGACAATCAGTTTTCCGCCTGCCCATAATTTTCCTCTTTCATATCCAGTTCTCAGCCAGCTTTGAACGATTTCTTCTGCTTCATAAAAAACAGAATTCCGAGCCCCCATCCTGGCTGCCGGCTTCCAGTTTTCAGGTAGCTCCAGGTGGCGGAGGTCTTCGGGCATCCGGGGTGCGTTCATGGCTTTTCAGTTCCATGAAAAAACGGATAGTGTTCTGGAAGGGCAGTGAATCCAGGATGTGCCAGCGGAAATTGGTCACAAACCCTCTGTTTCCTGGCCCGTCATTGCGCGGTTGTCCGCAGTAGGGAAAGTAAAATATATCCGGAGAGGACCATGAGTAATTGTAGTAATCTTCAGAACCCGTGCCGAAAGTAGAAGGGACAGTATCATCGTCGATAAAGATCTTTTCATCCCCTTCTCCCCACCAGCTTCCATAAGGAGTGGGCACTTCATTGGGATTGAGAAGATAGGAAGTTGTTCCGACATAAAGCCCCTGTCCATGGGCAATCAGAAAGGGAAGGTCCTGGACTGCCTCGTTAGAGGCAATCAGGCTGTGGTTGACACGCCAGCGGGCACGGAAATGCATGGAACGGTTTTCATCCCAGATGTAATCCATGAGTAAAGTGGAGCCTTCCACACGGACTGGCTGATCTCCGAAGTTTTCGATCCTTATCTTACATGATTCTTTGAACGGCATAACATACCGGCAAATCATTGTGCCATCAGGGTGGACAGTGAACGGCAGAGACTGATAGGGATTGATGCCTGGAGCGGCTCCGAAAAAGTCTCCGATAGGTGCCTGCACCTGACCCCAGGGATAGTCGTCACAGAGGATATGAAGCACTGTCTGCCGAAGAGCTTTGTTCATATCTCTCGCATTGACTTTAATGGTGAATGTTTCTATGGCTCTGGGACCTTTAAGAGATAGAATTTCGCTCTGCTGGGAGGCATTCAAGGTGGACCGGAAAGGGATAGCGGATTCTTTCGAATGAAGTTCCAGATGCTCGTCGGGATTAGAAAGGGCTCACATCCTTATACGTAATCAGGTCTCCCAGGGAAAAGGAGATGACCTTTGTTCCTTGCTCGTACAAACGCACTCCCACCTGATAAAAATGGATAGTCTGCAGGTCACCGATCCAGACCAGCCGCATTCTCTTGGCAAAAGGAATGGGCGCATAGGTGGAATCGCGCTGGTAGATAGTTTTTTCAAGGATGTCTCCATTCAGACTTTTGACTTGAGCGAAACTGTCATAGAGACGGTGGAAAAAATCAATGGCGGGGCCTTCAAACAGCGGGGAGGAGTTCCCGTCGATAAAAAGCTGGATGGTTCCTGAAATAGCGGCGCTCCATAAACGCACGATCGCGCCAGGCCCCTTGACATCTGCGATCAGGTATTCTCCGATTCCCTCTTCATCCGGTTCCTTGAGGACTTCTTTAAAGTTGGGAATGGGTTCTTTGCCGAATCCATCTGAATTGGCGAACCATTCTGGACCGCCTGGAAGGTTGCTGCGGCGGTCAAACGAGGAGTACTGCACTGTTCGATATGGTGGAGAGGGAAAATATGTCAGATTAATCATATCGATCATCTCTTCGAAAAGGCTTCCTGTGGTTATTGTTTTGTTGCTAAAAGTGTCTGTCCCGCAGGAGATTGAGAAGAGAAGAGAAATAATAAAAGAGATGACAAAAAATTTCTTTTGCATTGGAAACCTCCGGATAGTATGAAAATTATTCATCTTTACTCATTGGACATCTGTCAATCGGAAAGCTTTTCCTAATTTATCTTTTTTTGGATTTTTTCGCAATCAATCTGATAGAAAAGTAAAAAATGTGAAATTGTGTCACAGAGGCTATCCTGACACACTTTTGTAATTTGTTTAGAATGAGCTAATTCCGAAGATTTTTTAACAAAGTGTGCCATGAAAGCCTCATTTTTTGTTTTCCTATCTTGCGGCTGGAGTCCGTATTTATTTGATTATCAATGAGTTGCAAATTTTTTTCAACGTGGCATAGAACATGTATATACTGACTGTAACTCATACAGGAGAAAAATGGAAAGTCGCATTCTGTTTATGCAGGAGGCAGATATGATCTTATGTTGACTGGATTGGTGAAAAGAGTTAAATTTTATAGCCATCCGGGAATGAAAAATCTATGGATTATTCATAAAATATGCCGACACTATACATTATTTTCAATGATATGAGCTCGTTAGATAAGTCTTTCTCAAGATCAAGGTTCAAACTTTCTTCCATGTCCATTTATTCACTCTATGTCGGCATCTTTTACCCTTCGGGCGAGCAAATCTGATGACCTTTTCATTAGATCGATTGTCATCGCGAGCGAAGCGTGGCGATCTCATCCTGTCTCGCTACCAACATGGGATTGCCACATTCGCTACGCTCTTCGCAACGATGTCTACAGCAACCTCGACTCGTGAATAATCCAGGTTGATCATCCTTTGGTGAAAGAAATTATTTCTTGAGAGGAGGATTAAACATGAGAAAAAGATCTGTCAGAGCTTTTTGTTTTTTAATTATCCTGTCGTTTCTGTTTATGCCCCTTACAGCCAAGAAGAAAACCCCAGAGGAC
>SMTZ1_10008321_pt1 | contig 10369 bp, 7 predicted proteins | sample DeeMarSWOR136_30_FD_25667 | JGI IMG/M metagenome (IMG submission 25667) | reverse complement strand
GCAGAACCACTTTCATATCCTCGCCGAGATCATAACTCGACGGACAGACGAGATTGCCGACATTTTCAATGAAGAGCACTTCACACGCCCCGAGATCAAGCCCCGTCAGCGCATTCTGCACCATGCGGGCATCGAGATGACACGCCCCCCCGGTTACGATCGGGCGCACGAGCGTCGCCCCGGCCGCTTCGAGCCGGCGGGCGTCGTTTTCGGTCTGCACGTCGCCGGCGACCACGGCCATCTTCAAGTGACCTTTCATGTCCTGAAAGGTCCGCTCCAGCAAGCTGGTCTTACCGGAACCGGGCGAGCTTACCAGGTTGAGGGCCAGAATACCGCGGTCGCTCAGCTGCTGCCGAATCTCGGCCGCGATCCGATCGTTCTCTTTCAGGACTTTCTCTTTTACTACTATCCGTCTGGTCATCAGGTACTGACCTCACAGCTCGGTTTTCCAAGGCTGCTATCGGGTCGAAGATAGCGCATTCCCGGCGGACAATCAGTAGGAAAAACAGCTTGCGCGGCGTTCGCAGAGAACCCACACTATATAAGTCCGTATATTTCTCAGAGATCACATGATCGCGGTTTGCCGCAAGCGGCCAATTAGCCGCAAGAAAGGACCTGCAGGATATGAGCAAGTTGTTTCTGGCACTACTGGCGCTGGCTTTCGCTTCTGTCACCCTGGCGCAGGAAGCGGATACTTCCGCCTCAACATACTTGGGGGTCACCGGGCCTTACCTCGGTCAGGAACCGCCCGGCCTTGAACCCCGGCTTTTCGCGTCTGACCTTATGCAGACCGATGGAGTCGAGCACTGCTTCCCCGCCTTCTCCGCCGACGGCCGGGAGGTCTACTGGATGCGGGCCGACATGAGCGGCGAGCGACCCCGCGGCGAAATCTGGTTCATGCGCGACACCGACAGCGGATGGGCCAAACCGGCCCTTGCCCCATTCTCGGGAGAACACAGCGACCATGCGCCGGTTTTCTCCCACGATGGCCAACGTCTTTATTTCGCCTCTTCTCGCCCGGGCGGGGTCGGCCCCGGCAAGAACCTCTGGTTTGTAGAGCGCACCGCCGGCGTATGGGGTGAAGCTACACACCTGGGCTCGCCGCCCAATACCGACATAGGCGCGACCCAGCAGACCTTTACGACCGACGGCACAGTCTACTTTTCAGGTATTTTGGAGGGAGTTCAGTGGAACATTGGTGTCTATCGCTCGCGGCTTGTGGAGGGCGAGTATCAGGCACCCGAACTCTTGCCCGATTTCATCAACACCGAGTATGCCGATGCCTACCCGTTCATCGCGCCGGATGAGAGCTACCTCCTCTTTGGATCAAGCCGGCCGGGCGGCCGCAGTGTTGAGACAGATCTATATGTCAGCTTCCGGCGGCCCGATGACACCTGGACCGGGCCGATTCATCTCGGCGAGGAGATCAACAACGGCCTCACAGTCTCGTTTTCGTTTGTCACCTACGATGGCAAGTATCTCTTCTTCGACCGGTTCGACGAGGAGACCGACCGTTTCTATTGGGTCGACGCGCGGATTCTGGATAAGTACCGCCCCGAGGATCTGTAGATGGATGGACTCTTCGGCTAACGGTCGACTCGGCCTGTCCTGAGCCAGCAGGCCCAGTCGTCCCGGCCGTTGGCGGTCGCGGCTTTGGCCGCCCGCTCCCGGTCATAGTCGAGGCTGACAAACTCCGCGTGCCAGGCCTTATCATCTCGTCTCACGATGGCATAGCGGGCGTGCGGGGTGCCGTTGGCAATCGCGTGATCATAGGGCACGTCGTCGGTGTAGGCCTGCAATCCCACGCTGCCCGGGTTGACAATCAACCTGCCATCCGCCAGACGCAGTTCGCCCGACTTATGATCGTGCCCACACAGTAGCAGCCACCGATTGATACCCACCAACAACGCGCTCAGTTGACCGGGAGGCCTGCTCCGCAGACCCTCAACCGTCACCTCTGTCAGCAGATACTGGTCGTCCCGTTTCGGGGTACCGTGAAACAGAAAGAGGTCCGGTTCTACCGTAGCAGTCAACGGCAGACCGGCCAACCAGCTTAAGTGATCGGCCGATAATTGACCTCTGACGTAGGCCAGGGTCGGCGACGTACTGTCTGCAACGTTCGGGTCGACGATGATGCGGTCCTCGTTACCACGCACGGTCGGAGCCTTCAGGGGCAGCAGCAATGCGGCTGTCCCGGCCGGATCGAGTGGCCCATAGAGAGAATCGCCGAGATTGACCACGCGCCGGGTTCCGCGCCTCTCAAGGTCTTCCAGCACCGCTTCCAGCGCCCAGCGGTTGCCGTGCACGTCGGATATGACAGCGATTGAGTCGGTGTCAGCCATCGCCTGTCACTTCGCCATCGCCTGTCTGCGGCGGGTTGGGGAGAGCTTTTCGATGGCATATCGTAGCGCCGTTCGAGGCATCCGCGCCTTGTGCTTCATGACATAGGCAAAGACCTCATCGGGGAACCGGTTGCTCGCTTCCTTGAGCATCCAGCCGTACCCCTTCTGGACCATGTCGTCCTGGTCTTCCAGAAGAGCGTCGGCGGTGCGACAAACCTCGTCCAGGAGGAGTCGTTGTCTGACCGGCATAATCAGGCTCACCGCGGCTCCCCTCCTGACCCATCGGGTTCGAGAACGGCGCCACGGCCGCACCTTCCCCGCCAATTCCGGGTACTGAGCGATCAGAACGCCGATCGGGCCGGTGCACAGGTGGTCACAGGAGCCCCAATCGGATACATACGTCCTGAGCCACCGCTCGAACCGTCTGAACTCTCCTATCCGATAGTGACGCTTCGATTTAAGAGCCCATTCAAAGGCGAAGAACCGCATATACCGTTCATCCGACGCCAGAAGCTGATCGCACAGACGCAGAATCTGATCGAGCGACTCGCCCCTTATCTCTTTATAGCCTCGATTTGAGATATCACGTAACGTTGCAGCTCTGAGACCCTCCGGCTCCTTCAGCTTCTCCTTGAAAAACTGCTGATAGTTGATGCGGTTTTCGGGTCGATCCGCTGCTTTGATCTCCCTTTTGAGCTTCTTAATTATCTCAGCGGCCTTCAGCATTGTGTGATCTCCTTGTCCCTGCTCATCCTTCGGTACTTGTGTCGCTACGGCTTGAGAAGGCGAAGGGCGGTCTCCGCGTATACTCGGGCCACCGGTTCGAGAGTCGCCAATTCGACATATTCGCCGGGGCAGTGGTGATTGGCTCCTCGGGGACCGAACACGACTGTCGGTATCCCTCCTTCGGCCACGAAGACGTTGGCGTCGACAATACCGCTGTGCGGCCGGAACACCGGCTCGACTCCGATGACTTCACGGTAGACCCTGCGGAAAACCGGCATGATCGAGCTGTTCTCGTCCAGCTCGTAGGGATCATAGCAGGGCGGCGGAGTCTCGATTTCAACCTGCGATTCCAGCTTGAGTGATTCGATCAGGTCCCTCATGTCACGCACGGCGGTGTCCACCGACTCTCCCGGCACGATCAGACGGGTGATGACGATCTCGCACAGTTCCGGCACCACGATCGAGTACTCTTTGTAGCCGCCGTCGATCTTGAGCGTGCAAACCGTCCCGGTCCCGAAGACCGGGTGCTCCCTGAGCTTCAGCCGGTCGAGCGCGGTTATGATCCGGGCGGCGTCGGTAACCGCGTTGATCCCACCCAGGTGCGGGCGGAAAGCGTGCGCCGCTCGCCCTTTGACGGTCAGCTTGTAGAGAACCTTTCCGGTGGCGCCAATTGGGAGATAGTCTTTCGGGGAATCGCCAAAGAAATGCTCGCCGTGGAGCATGGCGTCGCACCGGCCATAGGCTGTTTTCAACAGGGCGCGGGCGCCGACACTCTGCCCTTCCTGATCGACCGTGACAGCCAGCCCGACCCGTCCAGACCCTCGGGGCAGATCCCTGGCTTCGACCAGCGCCTTGAACGCGGCCAGCATGCAGGCCAGGCCAGCTTTCATGTTGATCGCACCGAGCCCGTACAGTCGGCCGTCTTTTTCGAGCGGCTCAAATGGGTCGGTTTCCCAACCGGAGGCGGCCGGTACCGTGTCCAAATGGCCGGAAAAGACCAGAAACCGGTCCGATTTACCAAGCTCGGCCGTGGCGTAAACGTTGGGGCGGCCGGGGGCGACCTCGTGCCACTCCGGCTCCAGCCCGAGTTCCCGAATTAGTTCGGCCAGATACGCCGCCAGCGCTTCCTCACGCGGCAGCACAGAATTAATCCGGATCATCTCGCGCAGCGTTTGGAGCAGGTAGTCCGGATTTATGGCGATTTGCGTCATAGCGTATACCCTGAAGCAGTTTTCGGTCGGTAGTCTAATCCCGCATCCTCGGAATATCAAGATCAGTCCATAGGCGGGGCCGGATTTTTCGCTTGTTTTACCGAATATAATCGCCGGATTTTCGTATTAGGGGTAAGACGAGTGCTGATGGCGACAAAAAACTTGCGCCCGTCCGTCCGGACGGGCAACTTGGAGTTTGCACCAACCCATGTAATATCATGAATTCCAGCGACACTGATACTCTATGACAGGAGAAGCCCCTATGACTACAGAAGCTGTTCCCGCTTCATCCCGGAGCATCTGGGCGATAGTGGTGGATGTGTTCGCAGCACCCACCAAAGCCTTTGAGTCCTTTAAGCAGAAGCCGACTATTTGGGTGCCGCTCATTCTTATCATCCTGCTGGCCGCGATAAGCGGCGGCATCCCCTACAAACAGAACGCTCAGGCCCAGTACGATCTGCTCAGCCAGTCAACGACTCTGCCGCCGCAATTGCTTGAACAGGCTCGGCAAGATGCGCAGAGCGGAAGTCCATGGAAGGCTACAATCGGCGGCGCGATTGTATTCCCCATCATTTCCCTTATTCTGGCTTTAGTCGCGTGGGTTTTCGGGAGTTTTATATTCGGCAAGAAGACGCCGTACCTTCACGTCTGGGGGGTCACCCTGCTGGCCGATCTGATCGGTCTGGTCGGTGCGGTGCTGAGAACGCTCCTGATTGTCGCCAAAGACAGCGCCTTCGTATCCCTCGGCCCGGCCGCGCTGATGCCGGGGAAAGACTTCACGTCCATTCTGTATACGTTTCTTTACTATACCGACATCTTCACTATCTGGGGTGTCATTGTGGCCGGTCTGGCTTATGCTACGATATTCGGATTGTCGCGTGCCAAGGGCATGACCATTTCCATCATTCTCTGGGCGCTGGTGATACTGTTTGCTGTCGGCGCTCAGGTTATCGGATTGTCTTTCGCCGGTGTTGACGTGAGCTTCATTTAAGACTGACTATACCCGGCACTGGGGGCCGGCGCAATTGCTTTTCTCACAGTAACTTCGAGGCCGGAGGCCGACCACGCCGGCCTCCGGCTCGATCTTTCAGGATCTCTCCCGATGGATATTCACTTGCTGGATTACGTCTATAAGTGTATAATATTGGAAGCCGGGCCTATTTCTTCATCAGGCTGTTCAACCGAGCTTGACCGGCAGGTCAGGCTCCGAAGCATGTACTATTAACTGGATGAGGTAGTCATGCGTACTCTTGCCTCTCTCTCAACAACGGCTGTCATGACTCTGCTGCTGGCCATGGTCGGTTGCAGCGAGAAAGCAACCGAGCCCGTACCATCCGTTCCTCCCGAAACCACCGCCGACGGGGTGCCGGCCGAAATCATGGACGTCCTGGAGTCGAACACCCCCGACAGCTTTGATCCGGTTGCCGCTGAGGACCAGACCTGGGGCGCCTGGCCGCCGGTAGACTGGTTGAAACACAGCGACGTCTATGCAGTTACCTTCCTGTGGGGAAGCCTGACTCCATCAGTGACTCCGGGCATGCCGGTTACGGACTGGTCAGGTAAAGTATGGGTCAACGGTTTAGCCCTGGTCCACCCCCGGCGAACGATCGATTTCGAACCGGGGCAGGATTCTCTTCTTCCGGACAACGAACCGGCAATGGCGGCCTGGGTGTCGGAGACGTCCGTCGATTTCGACGGTATCAGCTTTCTCGTAGCGCTCCGGAACGACGTTGAGTACTTTGCCGCGCCCTGGCTGACGTTCGAGACCGAGGTGATTGAGCTGAGGTTCGATTTCGGTGAACTCGTCAGACTGGACGCCTTATATAGCCTGATTGACGGCAATTCGGTAGCCGTCCACGCCCGCAGGCTCTGGCCGGCCCGGTGTCCCGGGGGATTTTTGGAGGGCAACTGGATCAAGGAAGACAACGCCGGCACGAGCGGCCGGATCGAAGGGTTGTGGCGAGACTACGCAGGCGAGCCGATCGGCTTTATGATCGGGCAGTTTTGGACTACCGACAACGGCGAACGGTTATTCGACGGTTGGGTTTCGGGCTACTACCTCGATTACATCGTCGCCGAGTTCAAGGGGCGCTGGTGGTATGACGATCCCCGGATGTGTCCGCTCCCGATATGCGGCGCGGGACACGGCTGGTTTCGCGGCCATTTCCAGTACATGACGGGCGAGGCCCGGGGCGGTATGCTGGTCGGGGAGTTCGGTGATTTCAACGCCCCGACGGTCGATCAACAGTCGCTGCCTTTTGTCGGGGTCTGGCACGACTTCTGCCCCTGGAGCCAGGCGGATATCGGTAGCCAGGGCGACGCCAACTGACGCAGCGAAGACACGAATTCACGTGACAAGACTGCCGCGCCCTGGGCGCGGTGGTCTTTTTTTGCAAAAGCCGCCCGGTCGGATCGTTCCAGTCCGAGGCGAGCAATCGCAGGCAACGGCAGTAGGCGTCCCTCCGCCGCATTTGGTCTTTGACTACAGTATTGTCATACCGTATTTTGACCGACACCGCCAACAGGGAAGAATCGAATGCATCAGCGAACTGCTCTTTTCACTCTGGTTGCCCTCCTGATCTGCAGCAGCGCCGTTTGTCCGGAGGATGGCGACAATCCGCCCCAGCTGACCATCGAGAACATCATGCAAGGAGCCGACTGGATCGGCCACTGGCCATACGGCGTCCGATGGGCGGAGGATGGTAGCTGTGTCTATTTCTCGTGGAATCCGGACAACGCCGAGGAGGACGCCCTCTATGTCGTCCCGCGCGACGGCGGCGAGCCCCGGAAAGTAACCGATGAAGAGCGCCATGCCCTGCCGCCGGCCTGGGGAAGCTATGATCGCGACTGCACCCGGAAGGTCTTCGAACGCGACGGCGACATTTTCCTGCTTGAGGTGGGTTCGGGGCAGGTGCGGCAACTCACCTGCACAGCCGCACGTGAGTCGTACCCGGCTTTTACTGCCGACGGACGCAAGCTTACGTTCACGTGCGAGAACAATCTCTTCCTGATTGACCTGGCCGCCGGAGGTGTTACTCAACTGACTGACTTCCAGACAGGCGGTCCGAGAGACGCTCCTCGGCCGCAGCCGAGCGAACAGGAACAATGGCTCAGCACCCAGGAACAACAGTTATTTGAGAGTCTGCGCGAGAGAAACGAGAGACGGGCAAGGCGACGTCAGTCACACCCGGATCGGTACGGGGATCAGCCACCAAGGATTACCATAGATAGCGGGTTCGTTTCATGGCCAGGCCTAAGCCCGGACGAGCGCTGGATTACCTTCCGTGTGACAGTCGACCCGGACAGCGTCAAGCCGACGGTCATTCCGAACTACGTGACCGAGAGCGCTTTCACGACCACCCGCGAGGCCCGTGCCAAAGTCGGCGGGCCGCGAGCTCGCTACCGGCTCGGTATTTACGATATAGAGCACGACACGGTTTATTATGTACTGACCGGCGATTTGACGGACATATGTCATCAACCGGAATATCTCAGCGAGTATAGTGATGTCACCGATTCAACCGGAGCCAAGCTGAACCGGCCGTGTCCTCGGCCCACTATCGTTCACGGTCCATTCTGGTCCGACGACGGCCGCCGGGCGGTGGTCGAGGTACGAACCGTGGATCACAAGGACCGCTGGATTGCACTTCTGGATATAGCAACCGGCGAACTTGAGGCTCTCGATCATCAACACGACGAAGCCTGGATCGGCGGGCCGGGAATCTACGGCTATCATGCTTCCGGCAGCCTGGGCTGGTACCCCGACCATCGGAGATTCTGGTTTCAGTCCGAGGCGACCGGGTATTCGCACCTTTACACCGTCGACGTGATTGCCGGCGAGAAAACACGGCTCACCAATGGTACTTTCGAGGTCAGCAATGCCGCTCTCTCACGTGACGGCAAGTACTTCTATTTTACCTCGAATGAGGTGCACCCCGGGGAACGCCACTTCTATCGACTGAATTCCGACGGCGGCCGACCCGAGCGGATTACCACCATCCCCGGCAGTGTGCGCGTATTTATGTCTCCGGACGAGAAGAAGCTTGCCCTGCTGCATTCGACCTGCCACACCCCCTGGGAGCTCTTTGTCCAGGACAACAAGCCAAAGGCCAGGCCGGTCCAGGTCACCCGTTCCGTCAGCGACGAGTTCGGGGCCTACCCGTGGCGGGAGCCAAAGATCGTCACGTTCACCGCGCGCGACAGCGCGACCGTCTACGCCCGCCTGTATCACCCGAAGGAGCCGCAACCGGGCGGGCCGGCTGTGCTGTTTGTCCACGGCGCCGGGTATGTGCAGAACGTCTGTCATTCCTGGACCTGGTACTACCGCGAGTTGATGTTCCACAACTTCCTGGCCGACCACGGCTATCTCGTGATGGACATCGACTACCGCGGCAGCGCCGGTTATGGCCGTGGCTGGCGCACCGGCATCTACCGTCACATGGGCGGCAAGGACCTGAGCGATCATGTCGACGGGGTCAGGTTCCTTGTTAACCGGTACGGAGTCGATCCTGAGCGGGTAGGCATCTACGGTGGGTCGTACGGCGGGTTTATCGCCCTGATGGCGATTTTCACGGAATCGGAGACGTTTGCGGCCGCCGCGGCCCTGCGCGCCGTCACCGACTGGGCGCATTACGAACACGGCTACACGTCCGAGATTCTCAACCTGCCGTACACGGACAGTCTGGCGTACGTGCGCAGTTCGCCGATCTATTTCGCCGAGGGGCTCCAGGGGGCGCTGCTGATTTGCCACGGGATGATCGACGACAACGTTCATTTCCAGGACGTAGTCCGCCTGAGTCAGCGGCTGACCGAGTTGGGCAAGGACAACTGGGAGCTGGCCGCCTACCCGGCCGAGCCCCACACCTTTCTGAGCACAGCCAGCTGGACTGACGAATACAAGCGGATCTTCAAGCTGTTCGAAGAGAATCTGAAGTAGTGTAATAGTCATGGGGGGCGGCCGACCGGCCGCCCCGGACTTCGATTAGAGCTGGAAGAGATACTGCAGCTTCATGAAGAACTGCCGCCCGCTCATCTTGGTGTGGGAATGGCAGGCATCCCTATCCGGATCATCCACATAGCACATCCCTTCGGAATCCATGCCGTGATAAGTGCGGTAGTCATAGGTGGTACCGACGTAGAAGAGGGTGAACGGATTGATCTGATAAGTCACCAACGGATCAAAATCCCAGGCTTCCCGGAAATCGTTATACTGCGTAACGAGCCGCAGCCACAGCTTACGGTTAAAGTGATAGCTCAGCTTGGACCTGAAGATATAGCCTTTGAAAAGCTCCAATCCCGTGTTCACGCTGGTGTAGGTGATGTGGCTGAACGAGTTTTCCCAGAGCACCCGATTTATCGGCTGCAGGTCTATCCAGGAAGTGTAGTACCGCTCACTCCCCATCTCACGATAGCCCCGAGCGATCTTGTGCCCGTAGTTAATCGAGCCGCCAAACGACACGTACTGGCTGGGCGTGGCACTGAGACAATGATGCGCGGCCCAGAGACCCTCGAAAAGGGAATCGGCATACATTTCCGAGCCTATAGCGTATTGATTGTGATTGCCGGCCTGCATCCAGCGGAGATTAAACGTCAGGTTCACTTCCGCCCCTTCGTCCTTGAATTTCCCGTCACGGTTCCATATCCGGTAGACCATGAAGTCGGGCCTGATGCTCTCCAGCAGTCCCTCGTCGAACCTGAGGACATATCCCGCTATGAAATCGGCGTAACGCCGACTGTTGAGCGTTTCCATCCCATTGTCGGTCCGAAAGGTCGGGCTTTTCTCCAGGTAGGCCGAGGTTGCCCAGAAGTCGCGGGTATCAAAATCGAAGTCAGCCAGCAGAGCATGACCCCAGAATGACTCCCCATCGTAAGCCGCCGTGTGCTTACCGTCAAACAGGAACCCGTCGTAGTAGACTAATGAATCACCGCGGAAGTCATAGTAATTCTGCCCCCGCGTTATCGTAGTGTCATCCGGCTCAGACGTGTGACTGCCGGTCAACTGCCAGTTAAACTTCAGGCTCTTGGTCAAACGGAGGATGCCGTCCAGACCGAGAGTCGAGCCCGATCCGCCTCCGTCGAGACGTCGGTCGG
>SMTZ1_10015959_pt1 | contig 10370 bp, 9 predicted proteins | sample DeeMarSWOR136_30_FD_25667 | JGI IMG/M metagenome (IMG submission 25667) | reverse complement strand
GCTGGAGCCGTTGCTTGTGCTGACGGTAAAGATGTATGACGCCACCATGCTGATATGGTTTGTGGTCGTGTTTCTGGCCATGTGTTTCGGCCTGGTTAACACGCTACTTATGGCCGTGTTTGAGCGTACACGAGAAATCGGCCTGTTCCAGGCATTGGGGATGCGACCTAGGTTCATACTCAGCCAGGTAATGTTGGAGTCCCTGACGCTGTTGTTGACGGGCCTGGTCATTGGCAATGTACTCGCCTGGGCGACCATTGCTTACCTTGGCGACGGCCTTAACCTTTCGGCCTTTGCCAAGGGTCTTGAGTGGGCCGGAATGAGTAGCGTGATCTACCCGCTGGCTGCAGCCTCAGACGTGGTCATGGCCAATCTTCTCGTCATCGTCTTGGGTATCATTGCGAGCCTTTACCCAGCCTGGCGCGCTGCCCGTTATGTGCCCGTGGAAGCAATTACCAGGACCTAAGCTATGGGACACACAGTCATTTGCAGAAGGTTGTCGAAGACTTACCACCAGGATGCCATTGCAGTACGCGCACTCTCCGAAGTCGATCTGGATGTACCAAAGGGTGACTTTGTCTGCCTTTCAGGGCCATCGGGCTCGGGCAAAACCACGTTGTTAAACCTTATCGGGGGGCTGGATGCGCCCACCAGCGGGGAAATCACCGTGGACGGCCAGCGCGTAGATCTGATGACTCAAGCACAGCTTGCAACTATGCGTCTGAAACATCTCGGTTTCGTGTTCCAGGCCTATAATCTCATCCCGGTCCTCACCGGCCAGGAAAATGTAGAGTTCGTGATGCAACTCCAGGGGATAGGCCGAAAAGAGCGTAGGGCCAGAGCGCAGGCCATCCTCAAGGAGGTCGGTCTGGAAAGGTTGGAAAACCGCCGACCGGCAAAACTCTCCGGTGGACAGCAACAGCGTGTGGCCGTGGCCCGTGCAATCGTTTCCGGGCCAAGCCTTGTGCTGGCGGACGAGCCGACCGCAAATCTGGATTCAGAAAACGGGGAGATGCTGCTTGAACTCATGGGCAGGATGAATCAAGAGCACGGTGTGACGTTTATCATCGCTACCCATGAGCAATTGGTCATGGATCACGCAAGGCGCCTTATACATCTGCACGACGGTCGCATCGTTTCCGATGAACTGCAGCGCTGACTTGGGACGACATATGCGCTGTTTCATCGCTATGCTCATACTATTGTGTGCCGGTAGTTGGTGTGCATATGCCGATGGATTGGAATTCGGGGGCCACCTTAAATACCAGCTGACTCAAACGATGTACAAAAGGGATGACCTGTATGCCGTATATGGGGATGATGGCCCCACAGACCATGAAATCGACTTTCGTCTTAATGCCGAAAAACGCTGGGGCCGCTGGGGTGCAAGGATGCACTATGAGCTGCTGGCCTTTGGCGGCGATTCTCTGGAAACCAGACGGACGTTGAGCGCCGCCGGCGTCTTGCCTTGCACTGCCGTAACAGGGTTGCCGTCTGATGATCGGCGTGTGTTCGACCTGACGGATGAAACTACTGACAGGAAAAGTGTTGCCGCCGTCCATCGTCTCGACCGCCTCTCGCTTGGCTATAGCGGGCAACGCCTGGTGGTGCGGGCTGGCCGCCACGCGGTAAGCTGGGGGAACGGGATCGTTTTCAACCCCTTGGACATCTTTAATCCTTTCTCCCCCACAGCTGTGGACAAGGACTACAAGACCGGTGACGACATGCTTTACGGTCAATGGTTGTTTGACGGCGGTGATGATCTACAGGCCATTGTCTTGCCCAGACGTGACCCGGTCTCGCACGATCTGGAAACCGACCAGGGTTCCATCGCTTTCAAATACCACGGCATGAAAGCCGGCATAGACTATGATCTCCTGGCTGCGCGCCACTATGACGAGCCCTTACTCGGGATCGGCCTGGCCAAAGACTGGCATGGCGCCATATGGCGGATAGATGTCAGTGTAACGGAACTGGGAGACGGTGGACACGCTACGTCGTTCTTGACCAATCTTGACTATTCCTGGACATGGTTTGGTCGCAACGTCTATGGATATATTGAATACTTCCGCAACGGTGTGGGAGAGGCTGACAAGAACTACACGACTACAAACAGGGACTTGCAGGAACGTATCTCCCGCGGTGAAGTGTTTACCCTTGGCCGCGATTTTCTTGCCGCCGGCATGCAGATCGAACTAACACCCCTGTTCAACCTGCTTCCCAGCATGATCTGGAATCTCAATGACCAGAGCTTATTTCTCCAGGTGTGGACCACCTACGATTGGAAGGAGAATATTCTCATAATCGTCGGGATAAACCTGCCATACGGTGACAGGGGTACGGAATTCGGGGGCATACCTGTCGAGGGGACTGACTGTTTCGATGCACCGGGAAGTGAAGGCTATTTGAGAGTCTCATATTTCTTCTAAGAATTACCCGCCTTTGCTGTGATCCTATCTCAAGCTTGACGCCATCAGGATCTGCAACAAAAAGGCAGGGCCATTTTTCAGCCTCCGCAGATTGTCGTCAAATATTCCCTTTTTCTCACCCCACCACCTCTTTGTGAGAGAACCAGTGGGTTGTGTTCAGGCAAATCTTTACGAGCATCAGCATCACTGGGACTTCGATTAGAACACCCACAACCGTCGCCAGAGCAGCCCCAGTTAAATGGCTTGTGATTTAACGGGGCAAGGGTGGATTTGCTGCTTGACAAAACCTTTGGCCGGTACATACCTTCCAGTAAATAATTGAGACAGATTCTCAATAACTGGCCAACTGGAGCCCGTTATGATGGAAGGGGGTGAAAAGAACGACAGCACACACAAACATAACAGAAACCTTTGATGAAGGCTTATTAGCATTCAGAGAAGGCGAATTCAGCAAGAGCATCTGTGACCTTTCAAAGGCCATTAGGCTCGATCCCGAGAAAGCAGTTGCCTACCTCACTCGTGGGGTTGCATATATGAAGACGGACAGGGTGAACTTGGCCCTCGATGATTTTGAAAAGGCCATCGAACTCAACCCGACATATCGAAGGGCTTACCACCTGCGAGGGATTGCTTACCACATGAAAGGAGAGAGGGAAAAGGCTCTGCGGGATTTTGACAAGGCCATTGAACTGGATCCTGAATATGGGGCAGCATACCTTAGCAGGGCAAATGTCCACAGCGAGATGGGACACACTGACGAAGCCGACGACGATATGGAGATAGTGGCCCGTCTTACAGAAAAGAACATCGAAACGTTTGCCAACGAAAACAATGTCTGGAGGTCCAGGCATCTTAGACTGGAGGCCGAAGGAATCCTTGGAGAAATTGAAAGGTAAGATATGAACTACGTGACAGAAATTCTAAAGTCAGGGCATGACGCCCTGCCTTCTCCGGTCACATGTGTAATCCTAAAAGCTAATCATTCGCTTTCCTACGCCGTCCTGGAACAGGAGCCCGGACTCTGCTCCTGTGATGCCCTTCTAGGCGTTTGTCCTTTGTCCATTGCTGAACACCAGCTGGCCTGAGGCGGGTTTTTCGCAATCGCTGCTTCCGCTTTGTGTCGCCATATTTTCCGAATCTACCACCCATGGACACTTCCAACCTTTGCATCGGACTTATTCAACTTAGTCCCCAAAGTTCCTTCCGTCCAGATCCTGGTATTATCTCGCAATAAGCAGATTAAAGTGACTGCAAAGCACGCTTTTGGTGACCTTCCCCAACCGGTCTTTTTTATGCTTCACGCCCGGTGAGCAAACAGTGAGGCCATAATTAGGCGCCATTTCAAGAACGACCGTTACGGGATCCCCTGCTACAACTTTCGGCGTCACCTTAAGTGAGCTCACTGACCACGTATCAATCATGGAAGAAACCTTTGGACTGAATTGAAAGCTCGAGTCTGCCCTCCTATGGACAGCCAGAACCTCAATGTCACTTTTCATCCTTGTCGCTATGATCTTGACCAATTCTAAGGTTGACTCAGCCGGGTCCTTTTCTCCAACACACACCAACACAAGCTGCCCTTCTGCAAATTCCTTCCCTATCACCATGACCGGACACTGGGCCCTCTGCGCAACGTACAGAGGGCCATGCTCAATCTCAGACCATGGACATCCCGGAATACGGTGTGCACCCAGCATTACGAGGTCATACTGGCCATCCTCCAATTCCAACAGTATTTCTTCTTGAGGAACCCCTAACCGGCTCCTTAAGTGAGCTCCGGTGTCAGATCCCAGTTGGACTTTTCCTACTTCAAAGACGCCATCGCCGACCCGTACGAAGGCTGAATGCAGCTCTCCCAATTCAGCCCCCTTTTTATCCCACTCACGGGCCTCCTTGAAGATCCCTTCGGCCTCGAGCAGGTATTTCATCTCCGGGACCTGCCTCCATAGGTCAACAGATATACCCATGGTTTGAGGTGGGATCTTCTCCGTCCGAGTGTGTGTCCTGTGTCTCTGTACAAAAAGGAAGCTAGCTTCACTACTGGTGGTGCAGGCGAACTTCCCTGCCAGTCTGACAGCCTTCAGAGCATTCTCTTGTCCATCAATGCATACGAGAGTCTTCATAGTGAACCCTCCATTAGATACTTATATAGTCAAGTTTCGCACCCTCTAAATGGTGTAAATTCAGACAGTGTTTGGTTTAAGGCCGACAAATAGGACTGAAAATCGTCTTCTATTTGAAAGAGTTGAAAGATCTTTGAGAAACTGATTTCGAAAAGGCCTCGGAAGAAGTCCCACAATCGTCGAGCATAAGTGACAGTTGCCGTCTCATCGGCTAGGGCTTCGAACAGAGGTCCTGTACCGGCTTTGTATTCCCGCTCATTCAAGTAATTGAGCAATGCGTACCTGACAAAGCTATTGGTTGTTGCAAAAACCTGTGCTTGGAAGCCGGCTTTTAGAAATGTTGCCAAGGCTCAGTATGCTCAGGCCCAAGGCCCCAGATAGAAGTGAACCTAGTATGATACCAAGCTTTGAGAACTCTATGAAATGATCTGAGGAAAAGGAAAGCCCGGATATGAATAGAGACATAGTGAAACCGATGCCGCCCAGAATGCTTGCACCGATGATGTGTAACCATCTCACCCCTGAGGGCAGCGGCGCTTTAAATATCTTAAATGCTAAGTATGTGAAGAGAGAAATCCCTACAGGCTTTCCCAAGAGGAGGCCCAGCATGATTCCCAGAGTGACCGGATGGGCCAATGCAACTGAAATGTCTATGTCTTTCAAACTGACGCCTGAATTCGCCAAAGCAAACAAAGGCAGGATCATGAAGGCAATCCACGGATGTAGGCTGTATCCAAAGCGCTGCAGAGGAGTCTCCACCTCCAGGCAGGCCACTTCGATGTCGTGTACGGCATTTAAGTGTTCTGGGTTCAGCAGAATAGAGTAGCCGCAGGAGCCAGGTTCACATTCAAACCTCTCCAGGTGAACTTTGCAGGTTCTGATAAATGCATCGGTGTCATATTTGGCTTTAGCTGGTATGAACATTGCTACCAAGATCCCTGCCACTGTAGCGTGGATACCAGAGCCGAGGATGGCAAACCAGATCCCAACGCCTAACAGGCCATAGACAAGAGGCCACCTAATCCAGAAAAAATTTGCCACAGCAAGGCCTATGAGAAACAGGATGCAGATGACAAGATAGCTCCATACTATGGATTGTGTGTAGTAGAGGGCAATGACAAGCACAGCACCTAGGTCATCTGCAATAGCAAAAGCAGAAAGAAAGACCTTGAGGCCTACGGGGATTCTTGTGCCAATAATGGCCAGGACAGCCAAGGAAAAAGCGATATCTGTAGCCATTGGGACACCCCAACCACGGGCTGCCGGCGTACCGTAGTTCAGGACAATGTAGATGCCAGCGGGAAATAGCATGCCACCCAGAGCTGCGGCTATTGGAAGGAGTGCCCGCTTGGGGGAAGCAAGCTCACCCACAAGGACCTCTCTCTTTATTTCCAAGCCCACCGTGAAAAAAAATAGCGTCATGAGGGCTTCGTCTATCCAGTGAATGAGCGACTTTGTGATTTGGAGGTGTCCCAGAGAGATCGTCAGTTCAGTGTGCCACACATGATGGTAAGAAGTAGAAGATAGATTTGCCCACATGAGGGCCAGGAGGGTAGTAAAGAAAAGGCAAAAGCTTCCACCTACTACCTTCTTAAAAAACCTCTGAAAGGGCTCAATGACCTGAACGGGCTTCGGTATCTCAGACAAGACGACACCATTGGCAGTCTTTTCGGACATTGATGCCTCTCCCCCCGTCCCTTGCCCTAAATAACAAGAAAGGTTTATTCCCCCCTACTTCGTGTTCTCTTTAGATACTACAACCTAACCTTCAACAGAATCATGGCAGAGAATGCAAAGCGGGTCATTTTGAAAAAAGCTTAAGTCAGACCGATTTTGATTACTCGTTGCCAAACGTTTTAAGTTAGTATCGTCTGCGCTCTTCATCCCTATGGATTCATAAAACCGTAAAGGCCCTGGCATGGCTGTGGCAACTCCTACCACCAAACCACCTCAGAGCCTCACTCAATAGGCCTTTGAAAAACTCCTTTTCGCTTATTTGCATGGACTTTTTTAACCATCTGCAGGCTTGCTCACTAAATCCTGGCACGTAGTGATTCTGTTCAAGCCGGCAGGCGCAAGCTTTGCGCTATACTCGACCTAACGGCCTCGAACAGTTCAGGATTTTCCCACTAACGTGCGCCGTGCGCAGCGCCCAGATAGGTGACTCAAAAATTCCATGATGGACGTTCAAAGGAGTTCTGCAAAGCTCTCACTTAAGACCTCATTTTGATAGGCTATCTACTGATCTCGCATCATGTGAACAACTCACTTCCAGGGGGTGCCACATTTCCCTTGAGCTCAGGTTTGCCATTCTACGTAGCACTCCGGGCCCACGGTTTCGAGGAATTCGTTAAGTAAGACCATAAGGTTCATTACCCCGACGACCTTGCCGTCCCGTTCCACCAGCTGCTGTCGAACACCCTCTTTAAACAAGATGTAAATCGCAAGGTTCATTGGATCATCTTCTTGCAATACCGGACGAACCTCGGACATGATGTCCTTTACTTGCTTATGGGCCTCTTGCTTGACCAAGTTTAAAAAGGTGCTGTGAAGCCACCTAAAACGTTCTTGAAATTCACCCACTTGGTCTGCTACTTCCAATACCCGCGAAGACATGGCACGGGCACTGAAAAGCTCTGGACTTCTAGCATTTTCGGGGACCAGTCCCCTGATCAGATCATACATGGATATCTTGCCTACGATCTTTTTGGATGCATCTGTAACAAAAATCGTCTTGTGAAAGCTGCCAATAGCACCCGACTTAAGGTTCTCATGATGAAAGCTGCCAATAGCACCCGACTTAAGGTTCTCATGATTCCTTTTTAGTACAGCTAGAGCATCACACAGCTGGGCACCCACATCGACGGTATCGTACTCCTCGATAGGATTCATAAGGTCCTTAACCCTTTTTTCCTCTCCCATGTTCTTATCCTCCTTTAGTCAACATTTTCTCAATCTGTCCAACTTCCTATGAATGCGACTCAGAAAACATGAACTTCACTCAGACCCCACCCCCTTGTATTTCCAAGTTTGAAACCTTAAAACGCGTACGTTTGTCTTTGACAATAACCGCGGTATATAACACAGCGGTTAGCGAGGGTCAAGTGGGTTAATACCTTATTCTTGGTAGAGAAAGGCTGTATTTTTATGTTCACTTCATAAGTAGCCTATGAACTAACGACATAATTGTAAGATAAGCAGTCACGGCGTAATTGATTTGCTGGTTGTCCATAGCGGGCAATGCCAGAAAGGTCCGGCAATGGACGGTCAAACACCAAGCGCCACCTTGCCTGGTGGCCAGGACGTATTATATTATGAGATACGGTTGATGCTGGGGTCTCGTAGAGCCTTCAAACGGAAGGCAGCGGGGGAAATGGGAATGAGTGGCAGACAAAAAAAAGGCCTATTTAAGAAACTTATTCGCTTCATGTTTATAGACCTATGGGAGTCGACATACAGGAGAAAAGCACGAAGGGCTATCCACCTCTACCATACCTCTTGCCCATCGCCGGGGGAAGCGCGGGAGACCTACTACTCTCGATATCGATGGATCAGAAAATGAAAACTTGAAAAATCCAGAAGATGAGTCATATGTTAAACAAGAGTAGGGACGGAAGAATAGGAATGGTAGGTGCATCTGTGATTTAAGGTGTCAGCAAATAAGATTCAGAGAATGTTGCGGCATAAGAACTTCTCAACTACAGGGCGCTGCATCAAGAGCCTGAATCAAGACCTGAGAGACACCCTTAAGCTGCTTTCGACGACAAAAATACCCGAAAGCCATATCCAAAAAGAGAAAAGGGTTAACCAAAATATTGGCTAACCCATTGACATTTCTTGACGTCCCCAAAGGAACTCCGCAATTACCCGTATTGCTATATCCGCATAATAAGACACCAAAATTATAATGAATTCTACCCCTCAAAGAGGCATAAGAAGCCTCTCTTCATAACACCATCAAGGGCCTATTCCTGATAACCCAAAGTGTGTGTCCACCTCACGTCCCCAAGCGGAAAATACGTGAATGTGTACATTTGGGTGCTGCCAAAGTGTAATCACAGCAAGTGTCATGCTCTGACTTAGTCTAATAATAAGGCAATCTCATATACTTAGAGTGTAACACATATAATGAGCCAAACCGCTAAATAGAACAAGATGTCACAAGAAAAGTCGGTTAAATTCGATGGAAACTGGTACCTTATTAGGAAAAAGTCGCACTTGATGAAGCGCATCGCTTTACCGTTACAGTGAAATGCGTGTAGTGTAACGGAATAGTATAATAATTTACGCCTCTTACATCACAAACACCCCCCATTCTTCCCCTATTTACACTATACCGTAAATGATCTGTGTAACGTGATGTTAGCGTAATTTAGGATAGTTATGTCACCAGCATCCGATTGTTGCTGCTGGGGACTTAGGCGTGATGCCAACTTTATGAAGTAAAGATCTGGAAAGGATATCGAAAGCTTCTTGTGGATATCTGGCAATAAATGTGGATAGCAGCCATCTTTGGTCCGAGGATGAAGATTATCCACACTAGATATGAACATGCAGACGAAAAAGGCAGGGCCATTTCGGACCCTGCCTCCGCTCTTTAAAAATCGAATCTATGCTTACCTCTTAGACTTGCACCTCGCCTAAGGCGTAGTCCTGGATAAAATACTCCAATTCGGATATCTGGTGGGGCGTCAGATTCCCAAATTGCAAACCACATACTTTCATGTTTATAGTGATGATGTAATTAGAAACATTGTCACGGCACTTGTAGCCATAGCCTTCAAGTCATAATTCTCACATTGTCACGGCACTTGTAGCCATAGCCTTCAAGTCATAATTCTCATAAATTTTCATTAAAGGAGGATAAAAGTATGCGAGAGGAAAAAAGGGTTAAGGATATTATGGTCCCTATCGAGGAGTATGATAAAGTCGATGTTGAGGCCCAACTAAGTGATGCTTTGGCTATATTGAAGAAAAATCACGAGAACCTTAAGGCTGGCACTATTAGTACTTTTCACAAGACGCTCTTTGTTACAGATGCATCCAAGAATATCATAGGCAAATTGTCCATGTATGACCTCACCAGGGGACTGGTCCCCGAAACCGCTAAAAAAGCAGAGCTTTTTGGTGCTCGAGCTATCTCCTCACGCGTACTGGAAGTGGCCGACGAGGTAGGTGAATTTCAAGAACACTTTAAGTGGCTTCATAACTCATTTTTCGACTTGCTCAAACAAGAGGCGAACAAGAAAGTAAAAGACATCATGTCCCCGGTATATCCGGTATTGAGGGAAGATGATAGCATGAACCACGCCCCGGGATGGCGAGATCGTTGGCGTGGTAAACCTCATGGTTGTGCTTAATGAACTCCTTGAAACCGTCGGCCCGGAGTGCGGTGTGACATGGTAAGGCTAATGCCTGCAGAATAGACTCCTAAGATTTCCAATCTCTTGAATATAGGGCAGGGCCAGGAACGGTCCTGCCCTTTTCTTGCAGGCCCTGATGCCGTCAAGCTTGAAATGAGATCACAGAGAAGGCAGGTAATTCTTAGAAAAAATATGAGACTCTCAAATAGCCTTCACTTCCCGGTGCATCGAAACCGTCAGTCCCCTCGACAGGTATGCCCCCGAATTCCGTACCCCTGTCACCGTATGGCAGGTTTATCCCGCCCATTATGAGAATGTTCTCCTTCCAGTCGTAGATGGCCCGCACCTGGAGAAATAAGCTCTCATCATCTAGGTTCCAGATCATGCTGGGAAGCAAGTTAAAAAGAGGCGTGAATTCAATCTGCATGCCCGCAGCAAGGTAGTTGCGGCCAAGG
>SMTZ1_10009204_pt1 | contig 10370 bp, 11 predicted proteins | sample DeeMarSWOR136_30_FD_25667 | JGI IMG/M metagenome (IMG submission 25667) | reverse complement strand
CTTCGAGACTCAGTCCTTTAGTACTGGGTGCAATGAAAGCTGTAGTGGCGCAAGATGTGGTTAAGATACCTACCAAAACCAGAACTGATAAAAATCTCACTTTTTTCATAGCAACTACCTCCTTAACTCCCCCCCGCCTCTTTTTCTATTACCTCTTTTAGAAGTTTGACAGTATTCTTTTTGAACATGTCAAGAGCTTCCATTCCTCCACCAAATTGTTGTAGAAGTGCTTTTGCCCACGTTTCATGTCTGTAGAAATTTGAAAGAACAGTTGATAAAGAGCAAACTATAGCAAGTTCATTTACTTCTTCTTCTACGATCGACCGGAGCATAGTTTTTACATGTTTGGCTTGGAACTCTTTGAGATTTGGTAAGGAAACGTTTGTTTTCAATGTAAACGTAAAGGTACTTTTGTCCATAGTTAACCTCCGATAAAAATTTAGTATTACAAACCTTTCCTTCATTCATTTATTAATATATATAGTGCGTTTTTCTTTAACTAAGTGAACTATTTTTTCTGTTCTAAAGAAACGATTTGATTTTGTCGCACTAGGAGATTGATAAATGGGTAACGTTTATCCAAGCCAAACTAGACGAGTTGACCCATTCGAGAGCTATAACAGTAATATAGTTAACGCCTTAACTCGAATGGTTTCAAATGACACAAACTGTTTATTTTCAACACACGCAATTGAAGTTATGGCGGACTCTACGTCGCCACTTGACCATGTTTTAGTCACGGCTGGTCAATGTTTCAAAGATGATGTTATTGTAAAAGTTGAAGACGAATTTCGAGTAGATTTTACGGATGTAGATTTTTATATCGATACATCGATTTGGAATTCTGTTGGATATTACTACGTAGTTCTTGAATACACTTATGTTAAAGCACGACCTGCACCGCAAGCTGCTATTAAGATCTTAAAGCCAACAGAACATGCTTTACTTACAAGCGCTTATCTCTTCTTAAAAGCGGTTTATGTAAGTAACCCAGCTCCTGGTGTTTATCAAATAGATAGTCTTCATGACTATGATCCGAATGAACCAGCTAATCGTAGAGTTTATTCTCCTCTATTTGCTGGTGTTGAAGACGCTCTTCCAACTTTTATACAAGCTCAACATGAAGGGAAGATTATATATTGCAGAGAAAGAGATGCTCTTTATTGGGGAACAAGCGCAAGATGGGAAGAGTTTTCAGCGATTAGGGATTGTGTAAATACTACAGGTTGTTCTGAAGGACAACTTGCTTATCTTGGAACGGATGGGATAGCATATCCAGCTATTTCAACAGACCGCGCTTACTTTGCTGACGCAGTAGTACTACAAGTTGGTGATGAAACCAATGGTCAAGTTCGACTTTATGGTAGAGTGTATAATGTTCCAGTTGAACCAGGTAGAGTTGTGTCAGTTGGAGAAAACGTATATCTTTCCGAAACGACTCCTGGTGCGATTACTGACTTAGTTCCTGCGCCTTTAGCTCAGTTTGTAGGTACTTGTGTCGCAACTACTGACACAACGTCTCGAGTTGATATTTGGTTTATGCCTGGTTCTGAATCTGGAGAAGACTTTGGTATTTCTTGGTATGATAGATATCAAGACTTACTAATGAATTCTATATACTTGAGAATGACCGTCGATACGTTTCTCAACTTAGATTATGTTGATGAAGTTAATACAACTGCTCGAATTGATACAGTTAACCATGAGATAGATGGAGAAGTTGGAGAAACATTTAGAAGTGGAAACTTAACTGAAGCCGGTTACGATGGTACTTGTATTGTTTCTTGCCAAGTATCTATGGTAACAAGAGGTGGCCCAGTAACTGTTTACGTTTCTAATAATGATAACCAAGAGTGGGAACTTTGTACTTTAGATCAAATTCATACATTCTCTACTCATAGGATTCCAATTACTTGGGATGGTACCTGTCGAGTTGATGTTGGGGAAGTGATTACGGGAGGTACGTCTGGTAAGAGAGCGGTAGTGGCTGGCTATGGTCCTGATTATATTCTGGTTCATAGTGTTACAAAAACTATGAATTACGTTGTGGGTGAGCAGTTAACTGGTCATGATTCTGGGTGTACAGCTACTGTTTCTGCTATCGAGATCGAAAGGAATTATACTGACTTAAGAGTTAGAGTTGATTTTAGTGGAGCTGGCGCTATTGAAGATTATGGCGTTCTTTATGATGAAGATACAACTTTAACTGAAACTATTCCTCAGAACGAACTGAATATAGATACCTTATTCTCTGATGTTTATACAACTCCATCTCAAGATAACGATGGCATAGCAAATTTGGCTATTCCATTAGAGTCGCAAGCAAGAAATCTTCGAGATTTTGTTGGTTCAGATGGTGCTTATGACATCACTCCGAACTATATCTCTACTGATATAGTAGACCAGAGTTCTAACATAGTTATAGCTATAAGTGAACTAGACAAGAGGATAGCAGTTCCTGGTGGCCTTGGTTACATTTCTGATGGCGATGTTTCACCATCGATTTATAATTCTAGCGGAAAGCGATGCGCAATACTTGTAACTCAAAACACATCCGCAACAATTATAACGAATATTGATGATGCTACCGCTATTACCGTAGTTACCTTGCTTTTCCAAGATGGTAATACAACTGTTCAGCACAACGATCATATTCGACTTCAGTATTCAGCAGATTTTGAAGCTAGTATTGGTGATTCCCTTACTTTGATTTTTGGTGGAGTAAGGTGGCATGAAATTTCGAGAAAACGAGTGTCAGACCCGGTTAAACAGTTTGATCCAGATGATACAACTCCTTCTGTTAAAGGCGCAGATACTTGGGAAACTATTGACTCTACTGGAGTGACAATAATAACTAACTTTGATGATGGATATGCTGGCCAGAGGTTAATTGTAATATTTACAGGCGGTGATGTTCAGATTAATCATAGCGCTAATATTCGTCTACAAGGCGGGGCCAACTTTAGAGGAAATGCTAACGATACGATCACCTTTGTAAATAATGGAACAGGGTGGTTAGAAACAGCTAGAAGCGTTAACCAGTAATTCTTTTTGATGAGGGGTAGGTAAGATGCCAAAACTCCAGGTTATCAACGATAATATATATAGAAAAGTAAACACTGGCGCTGATTGGAATAGACCAATCGCGGTAGTACGAGATAGGTTGTATATTATCACCGCTGCCCAAGAAGCGTCGAGAATAATTACATGTGGTTTCAGATATACACGCGGTGGACATGAACTAGAAGTATATGTTAACGGTAATTTCAAACGAAGAATAGAGTATCTTAATGGTACTCCGTATGGAGATTATGAAGAGTATACTAACTTTAGTATTAGGTTTATTCCTGGTCAGATAGTCCAGAATGACAGAGTTAGGTTAAGAGTAACTCAGAATTCTTATAGGCCACAATCAGGTACTGATATCTCTTTCGATGCTCAACAAATGGCACTCAATACTGCCGCAATAGCTCAGTTGGAAACTGATATAGCTGCTATACAAGCTAACTATGCTAGAACTTATTCAGATACTTTAGCAGGCGGAGACTGGGTACTATCTGGAGCTATCTATTATGGTGACATAGATCATAGTCTTAACACGAAGGATGTGATTGTGAATTGCTGGAGGACTTCAGATGATATGAAGATAATTCCGCAAGATGTAGAGCGAGTGAATGTTAACCGAGTTCGTGTTTGGATGCCTGTTAACACAGTTTCGTTGAGAGTAGTTGTACATGCAAAAGCTTAATTCTTCTTTTTTTTAAGGAGATAGAATATGGATTGTTATGGACTTGAAATACAATCAGGGGGCATACTTAGCCAAAAAACAGGTCCGTTTAGGGTCTTCACCGCTACAGATGGTGGTGCTGCTGGCGCACTTGATTCAGTAGATGGGAACCTTCTTACTGATCTTGATGCAGCGATAGTTGTAACTGTTGATAAGATCTATTTCTATTCGTTAGACGACGATTCTGCCGCACCTGAAGATATACCTGACGTTATTGCGCCAGATAATAACCCTGGTAATAAAAGGTGGATCCTTCTACAAGTTCATAGGGCTATGTATAGTCCGTAATTTAAAGAGAGTTAAAATATGGCACAACAAGCTTGGACAGATCCTGTTATTACTGCTGATTCTACGAAAGTTAGAGAAGTCCACTATACAGAACTTCAGGACGCTATTAATGCGTACAGAGCTGCGTACGGATTTGGACCTTTTGGTTTTACAACTGATCCTATTACAGCAGATAGCGATAACGTTCGAAAGGTAGATACTGATGAACTTAGGTCACAAATGGATCTAATTCATCAAGCTGATGGTGGCGCTCCATTCGTTTGGACAGATGACCCGATTACTGATGATAGTACGAAGATAAGAAAAATTCATATGGATGAACTTCGAACTAATATGAACCACCTTCAAGATCAGCATTGTATCAACTGTGATGAATGCGACACCTATACTGCGTGTAATATTTGTGACAATACGTGTTACAATCAAACTTGTAATTATTGTTATCTTTGTGACCTCTATGACAAAGCATGTTATCGATGTCATGGGACTTGTTATTGGGTATTTACTTGTACTACTTGTAACATGACATGTCATGCTAACACTTGTACTAAATGTCATGGTGTTTACTATAGGTATCCTTGGACGTAAGGAGAGAAGGAGTGAGTAAGATTTTGGTTCCAATGGCTGGTAAGAAAGGTCCTATTCATACAGGCCATGTAGAACTCATTAAGTATGCTCAATCATTGGGGGAGGTTACTGTTCAGATCTCCCCTAAGTTTCTATCTTGGGCTCACCGTCTTATAACAGGGGTACAAACTGAAGAAAGCGAAGATCTTACAGAAATGATTAACTCTATTGAGAATTTGGGAGTTCAAGTAGAAGTTACTCGATTACCTACGATCCCTGAAAGAAGAAGATTGATTGAATTGGAGATAGCTAAAAAGTGGGTAGAAATTTATAGACCGAGTTTAATTAGTGATCGATATTGTCATTTTGCTTTGTCTGCTTTAATGGGTATAGTTTTAAAAGGAAAAACTAAATCTTGTGATAAAGCAGTTCGAGGGCCAGATACTATTGGTTTCTTTTTAAAGTCTATTAGTAAACTGTTTGGTTGGCCAGAACGAGTTATTATGCCTAATATGGTAAAAGATCCTGTTACTAAGATTAGATGTCAAGGCACAGTAGTAAAGTTGCCTAGTAAGTTCCATAAAGAACTTCCTAACTTGAGAGCTGTTGCAGAAGAAGCTAAACCAAAGATGAGGAAAGGTAGAAACAATAAACTAGTAGGTAACCTCAATAAATCTTTGAAAGATAAAGAGTGGAAAGTACATGAAGCAATAATATTTGAAGGGGGCATATTCGAAGGTAAGATTGAAGTGGTAAGCTTTTCTTTTCCGTTTGGAGAAAAGGGAACAATGATAATTGAGGAGATAGATTACTATCCTTGAGTAGGAAGTTAAGAAAGTTTTGCTAATAACAGGAACATATTCTCAATATAGAAAGGAAGTAAGACTAAAAATGTTTAGGAGTCAGATATTTTCTAAAGCTTTACAAATACGAAAGAAGATTGCTTACGATGTTAAAGGCGAACCCGCTGTGGTAACAAGGGTTGTTTATCCTGCATGGGTTGAGTTAGTTGATAAATTTACTATGGGAGAATATTCTTCTTATGACCTCGAAGTTATGCTTAGCGAGTATGCTAAGGGAAATATTAATTTATCTTGGATTTATAAACCTATTAGTGCTACTTATGGTGATGTAAAGTTTGTTAGTACAAGGATTATACCAGTAGAAGCCAAAACAGCAGCGTGGAGAGTTCAAACCGATAGGTCTCTCTGGCATAAGGCGTTCTTGAAAGACGAAGTAGTTTATGATTCTGCTAGTCTCTGGCTTCACTATTACAAAGATGAACTGGTATCTTATGATTTACTTCTACAAAATGGGTCTACAGCATACAGGTTAGGAAATGGTAATCCAGAGAGAGTGTCAGCTATATACTATGTTTGTTTACTGTTTTTGAAATTCGCAGTTGAGGAACTTAGCCTTACTGAATTATATAGAATACACCCAAAACCACCGGGATGGGAGGACACTTTTTCATTTACTTGCATTAACGAGAAGGGCGCCACGTTGAAAACTAGAGAGCACCCTTGTATCGTCGAAGATTTAGGAGATAATATCTTCAAGTACAGACATACGAAAGAAATTATTGATGAGCTTTCAGAGTCAGATATTCGAAGTCTCTACCCGCCCGAATAGGAGAAGTTATGGGAACTAGAGCTCTCTGGATTCGTCCTAACATAACATTCGCCTGTAATCGACATTGTGCTTTCTGCTTTGCGAAAGAAGCAGAACATCCTGTCCTTACAATGGATGAAGTTGTTATAGATAGGCTTTTGGAAATTTATAAAAGACATATCAAGAACCAGGGGGGACAGTCTCCTTATACAAGTTTACTAATACTTGGTGGAGAACCTCTGATGGTACCTGATATGTGCCAGTATCTAATTAAAGGGTTTAGGGAGATTAGTCCGCAAATGTATGTACGAATAGCGACGAATGGAGACTTGATGAACGATGAGATTGTTCCTTGGTGCGAAGAACTTAAAGTGGTGATGCATTTATCTGCGAACAACACCCCTATTCCTGTGATTGAGGAGCAGATAAAATTCTTACAACGAACGAGAATACCGATAGAACCTTGTGTTGCTCTTACTATGCATAATATGCGTAGGGTAAAAGATCTTCTTGCTTTGTACCATAAGTATAGCTGTTACAGAGTGAGACTTCGTCATCTCTTTGGTAGAGCTGACCAAAAGTATCTTGATTTGTATCATAAAACAATACCTGAAGCTCTCCAGTGGGTATTAGACAATAATATGCTTTTTGACGCTGACCACTTTTTAGAAGCAATGGGTATAAGTGGTGCCAAGGATAAAGAAGTTCCTCCTAGGAAATTAGAGCATACTTGTGGAACTCGTTACTTTATTATTGATCCAAATGGAGACGTTGGGTGGTGTTGTTCTCGAATCAAACTAATAGCAAATAACTGGAAAATTGGAAGTATATGGGATGATGACTTTGACTTTTTAGAAGCTATGAATCGTCATAATCATCCAATCCATGATTACAAAGGAATACCAGAATGCGAAAAGTGTGACTTTCGTACAACATGTGGAAGTGGATGCCCTCTTCAAAAAATAGTTCGTTATGGTAGAATTGACCTACCTTCTCCTTATTGTAGGAGTTATAAAAAGACGGTTCCTCTTTTAATTGAAATGAAAAAAAGGTGGAATGAGCGACATACTTTTGAAAGTTCGATGGGAATAATCTATACAGGAAGTCCTGAAGTCCCAGAATAGAAGGAGGATTTATGAACACTAATATCCACATACATTTTATAGTAACTAAAAGGTGTAATAGATCTTGCGCTGGATGTTACTCTTCTTATGCGTATGATCGCTGGGGGTTAGACAAGAAAGAATTAACTACTGTGATGAGTCCTGAAATAGCTGAAAAAGGGGCTAACTGGGTAGCTCATCTGCTCAAACATTGGGACGTAGCGCATGATGAACCTGATGTCCTAGTTCGTGTAGGTTTTATGGGAGGAGAACCACTATTACAACCTGATTTAGTATTCAAAATTTCGGATATTATTCGACAAACCACTTCTCCCCATTTTAATATTTACACTAACGCAGATAAGTTTAGTCAAGAAATATTATCCGAAGCGAAGTCGCGGAGAATAATGTTTACGATAAACCCTGCTGATGATCCAATTGAAGTAGTTGAGAAGAAACTTAAACTGGCTAAGTCAATCTGTGGTGGCTGCAGCATGACGATGGCTCTTAACTCGTTTAATCTAGAACGAATTGAGGAGCTTGTTAAGTTAGGCATACGTTCTGATAGTCACATGCGCATTAACAAGTTGCATCAAGGACCTTCATTGCCAGGTTATATTGATGAATACGAACGTCAAATGAGTAAAGGACTTAAGCTTTTGATAGAAGCAGATGTACCAATATGGCCTAATTTTCTCCTACATTGTGTATTCCCTCTTCGGGGGCTGTATTCTAAAAAACGTGGGTTTATAGAAACTGACTATACTTGTAGATGTGGAAGTGCTCTTTTTATAGTAGACCCTGATGGTTCTGTAAGGTCATGTCTTGCTGACCCTACATCAAAAGTAGGAGATATTGATGCGCAATGGCTTGGTCTTAACAGCTATGTAACTCCTCAGGAATATATAGCTAAAGATATTCCTGAATGTGAAAAATGTGAATGGGCTTGGTTATGTAGAGGGGATTGTCCATATATCAAGAAGCTACAATATGGAGACTGGGTAAAGAAAGTTTCTCCATACTGCTCAGCTAACAAAAATTTGTATCCTCTCCTTATGGAACTAGCTAAGAAGTATGTTTCATATTACAATGTTGATTCTTCGTTAATAGGGCCATGGTAACTTGTTGAAAGGAGAATAGAAGTGGAAAACGAGATTAAACTTTACAGATTTGCTAAGTTTATTCCCAAGAGTGGGATATGTGTATATCCCAAAGTATGGTATTATGACGCAAATTATATTCCTGATGATGTAAGAAAAGCGCATAAACATTTCTTTCATACAGACAACGAGTATAAAGAGCAATTTGATAGAAAACCTTATTGTTATTGGATAAACTTAGATGCTAAACAGATTGGTACGCGCTACTGTGCCTATATCTACAGGAAAGATGTTTGCATTGGTAGTATATATTTTACAGAACATTTTGATAATCCGGATGGATATACTAAAAAAGGAGATTTCCAATTAAATAAATGGATATATCCAGAATTTAGAAGAACGATCTATTCGAGGTATGCCTTAGGTGATTTGATTCATATGTTGTTCATTTCTGGTTTAGCTAATAGACTATATGCTTACCAAGAAGCTCGCGAAGACTGGAAAGTTCAAGAAGAGTTATGGCAACGAATAGATAATACTACGCCTTGTAGGGGAATTAAATTTCCTTCTGATACGCCTGAAGTAAGACCATATATCCGGTGTGTAAAAATGATCCATACAAAAGTAAGAGACTTTGTTCTCACAGAGTTTAATGGAGATATCTATAGAAGTATGGACTTAAAGAAATATCTTATGGCTCCTCCAGGGAGGACTAAAGAAGTAGTTGATAGATGGATCGTGGAGATGAATGAAGCAGCAGAAAAAGTAAGAAAAGAGGTGAATCGTGGAGCTTTTAAGGTTTAATATACTAACGACATTTCAATGTAACAGATTCTGCGAAGGATGTTATTCCCCTCACACAAATGTTTTCCTTAGTTCTGAGTTAGCGCAAGATGTAGCAAAGATGATAACTAAAATGGCTGAAAGGGAAGAAGCGCAGAGAACAGAAATCCATTTCTTTGGTGGCGAAACTTTTCTAAATATAGAACCCATTTTTAATATAATGGACTATCTGTCAGAAAACTGTCCATCGTTTGTGAAATCTGATACTATGATTTTTACGAATGGCGATTTCTTATCTAAAGATACTCTACAAGAAGTGAAGCTAAGACAAGCAAAAATTCTTTTAAATCCTGCCTGCGATAATTTAGAAGATGTAGAAAAGAAAATGACTTTCATTAAAAATATATGTGGTGGAGTTAGTTTATCGGTAGCTCTTAATTCTTTGAACATGAAAAGGTTACCAGAGCTTGTAAAGCTAGCAATAAAACACGACTCTCATATCAGAATAAGCAGGTTATATCAAGGAGGAAAAGATCCTCAATATGTAAAAGAGTATGAAATACAAATGGTTAAGGCACTTAACTTACTTTTAGAAGCTGAAAAGCCAATGTGGCCAAATTTCGTTGTAGATACAATATATCCTACTTGGAAAGGAAAGAAGAACCCCTATGGTTGTGGTAAAACTCTAGTAGTTATAGATCCAGATGGAAAGCTTAGAGGTTGTGGTTCTGACGTTAATAGCGAAGTAGGGACAATTGAAAAATGTTCTGATTATAGAATTTCCGATTTTGAATTTCCGAATAGAATGAGTGCAAAAAAATATCCAGAATGTCAGAAATGTCCTTGGGTAGTTTGGTGCCAAGGAGGTTGTCCTTACACTAGTAAAATAGTATATGGGGAATATGGAGTTGGAAAAACTCCTTTCTGTTCTGCTTTAAAAACGATTTTCCCCCTCTTAATGAAACTGGTAGAGAAGTGGGAACTTAGAAATGATCCCAAGAATTAAAGGAGATATAAGTGGATAAAATATTCGTTCAGTTTGCAGAGCATTTTATACCAGCGTTTAATGGAGAACGGCCCGAAGATGTTACTGGTATATCTAGGGTCCCTATAACTTTCTTAAGTAATGGT
>SMTZ1_10025859_pt1 | contig 10371 bp, 12 predicted proteins | sample DeeMarSWOR136_30_FD_25667 | JGI IMG/M metagenome (IMG submission 25667) | reverse complement strand
CTCCATACGCCTCAGTCGTCGCTCCTCGGCGCCTTGCATCTAATACCTTGCTGGTGATCAGGAATATTCCATAACCTGCTGATTTCAGTTTTAATACCTAAATTAGACGGTGGATTTTGGCCCCTTCCGAATACAGGGGGGATTTCTCCTTGAGGAAATCCATTTCTGTGATAAGATGAAGTTCCGAAGCCCTTTGGCGGGTACAAAACGGGAAGATCGAAATAAGAGGAATATGGCACCTACTCAATGGGAGGAGGTTAGGGTTACCGTTCCGAAGGAGGCCCAGGAGGCCTTGGCCAATTTCCTTATGGAAAGTGGTTCCAGCGGGATTGTTATTGAAGATGCGGAGGGGAAGGAGGGGTTCGAAATAATTAAGGCCTATTTCCCCCATCCGTTTATGATTGAAGCCCAATCCATTTCCCGCTATTTGGGGGCTATAAAGGAATTTTTTCCCGGGATTTATCCGCCTGGCGTTGAAATTCGCTCTATCGCTGATAGAGATTGGATGACGGGATGGAGGGCCTTCTTTAAGGCTTCCCAGCCAGGGATACGGATCGTCGTAAAACCTCCTTGGATTAGACTGAGGCCACGGAAGATGATTGTCATCGATATCGAGCCAGGAATGGCCTTTGGAACGGGGACGCATTCGACGACGAGGCTTTGCATCCGGGCGTTGGAGAAGGCCGTAACCGGCGTATATGACTCCCCACGAAGAGGTGGGAGCGCACCCCACTCTGTCTTGGATGTGGGCACGGGATCAGGTATTCTCAGTATTGCGGCGGCCAAATTGGGTGCCCGGCATGTCTTGGGTATCGACATTGACCAAAAGGCTATTGATAATGCGAGGGAAAATGTTCGTATTAATAAGTTGGGGAGGAGGATTCGAATGAGAACGGCCACCATCTCTCAGATAGAGGAGCAGTTCGATCTGGTTGTCGCAAATATCGATGCGAAGACCATCGAGGAGATGCAATTTTCCCTGATTGACCGTGTTGCGACTGGAGGGACTCTCATCCTTTCGGGAGTCTTAGATGGAGAGGTGGACCTCTTGAAAAGACTCTTCCCCTATGGATCTTTCACCTTGATGGAGGTTTCCCAGGAGGAAGGCTGGGCCTGTGTGGTCTTCAAGAGGGCATGAGGGTGATCAGTGTCGCGCTTTTATGTGGATAACCCCCATTGGATGGGCGATAGAGTAGAGATTTCCGGTGCCGAGGCAAGGCACATCCAAAAGGTCCTCAGATTAAAGAGGGGCGATGAAATCATCCTTTTCGATGGGAAGGGAATGGAGTATTGGGGAACTGTTGAAATGCAAAGATTCCATCGGATAACGGTGAAAGTCAAAAAAACGAACATCCCCCGGACGGAATCCCCTATCGAGGTCATCTTAGGTCAAGGCCTTTTGAAGGGGGATAAGATGGATTATGTATTACAGAAGACTACTGAAATGGGTGTCTCGGCAATTTTTCCTTTCATTGCATCGAGGACAGTTCCGAAGTTGGGCGGGGAACAGGCCGAGAGAAGGTGGCGTCGTTGGGAGAGGATCGTTGTTGAGTCGGCTAAACAGTGCGGGCGGACCGTTCCTCCCAGGGTAGAGAGTATCCGTGATCTTGTGTCAATTTTGGAGTGGCCCGTTCGTGATCTTGTAAAGTTGATCCTTTGGGAGAAGGAGGAGATGTCTTTGAAAGAGAGGGTGCGGCAAATCGATAGGAAATCCGCGAAATTTCTCTTCCTCGTCGGTCCTGAGGGAGGTTTTTCCGAAGGGGAGATCTCCGCGGCAAAAGGGAATGGATTCATCCCCGTGGGAATGGGACCCCGAATCCTGAGGTCAGAGACGGCGGGAGTGGCCATGCTCAGCATCCTGCAGTATGAATTTGGGGATTGGTGACCTTCCCAACAGCGTCAAGGGGGATTCGACAAGGGTTTTCAGGGAGGGAAGGGGGGTGGCTCCATATAAACCGAAAGGTTGAGATCAAGGTGATATGGGATGATTTCGTAAATTACCCTTTTCCTCTTGGAGGGTTTGAGCAATGGCGAGGTATTCACTGTAAGGTTTGCACTGGTTGGCATGCTTGCATTTTCTCCTGCAGACTTCGACGTTGACCTTGGGATTTCCCTTTCGCTTCTCGCAAATAATATAGCTCATGGCGTAGTATCTCCCAACATATAGTGGTTTATCTTCTATTTATCACTAAATATGCTCTTTGTCAAGGGGGGAAATGATAATTTTTTCAAAAAAAATTTTATATTTAAAGAAGTTAATATAATAAAACTAACCTGTTTCTTCTTTTTTTGTATAGCCTGCTGGAATGAAAACATTTTTTGAATTTTATTCGTGTAAAGCCCGTTAACGTCAGGAGCGATTTGGGGAAATGGGGGGATGGGTTGACTGGGAGTATATTTACCATTCTCGGGAGGATATGATGGAAATCATTCCACATGAGGTACGGGATCTCTATAAGGGTAAGGTATTTCGTCTCTCCAAAGAGAGGCTGACGTTGCCAAATGGGGTAACGGCCACGTTGGAAATTATTCGCCATCCCGGGGCTGCAGCCATCGTTCCCCTCCTTGACGACCACAGGGTGGTCATGATCAAACAATATCGACATGCCGTGGGACAGTTTATTTGGGAGGTCCCCGCGGGAACCCTAAATCCAGGGGAGAGCCCTATTGAATGTGCCAGGAGGGAATTACCGGAGGAGGTAGGTTACCGGGCCCACTCATTCCGAGCATTGGGCGAGATCTTCCCAGTTCCGGGGTATTCAGATGAGCATATCCATATCTTCGTGGCTACCGGTCTCATCCCGGACCGCCAAAATCTCGATGAGGACGAAGTGTTGGATGTGAAACCCATTCCATTGGAAGAGGCATTGGAGATGGTCAAAAGAGGTGAGATTCGAGACGCCAAAACCATCATCGCCCTTTTCTTTATGACGTTGAAGATGAAATAGAATTTCCTTGTCGAATCGGAAGGTTGATCAGTCATCGCTCTTGAGGGAGGAAGATGGAGAATTTCTATCAACCAGCATAATAACGACATTGCATCGATCGGGCAAATGCAATCTGGGGAAATTGGAATCCGAGCTCCAGAAATGTACAAGGCCTCGGCGTATCATTCTGGTTCTTCCCGCATTGCCCCTGGATATTGAGGAGAGGTAGCTGAAGGTCAACATCGAGGAGTTGATGCACATCTCCTGTCTGGGCCAAATCCTCGTCATCCTCGGTGAGAGCGAAAGGAGAGGTTTCAAACGGGCTCAAAGGATTTTTTCAGTTCTCCCGCAACGCAAGAGGTTGTGATCATTTGGAACAATGGAAGACGAATTCAGGCCTTTTGCCTTCGAGGCCATGAATATTCCCCCAGGGCAGAAGGGGTATCTAGGAAAAGATATCTCTCATTCGATGATGAAGCTAAGTGTCTTCAAAATGTGATCCCCATAGACGACCTCCACCCTCCAACTGCCCTTAAACTCCGGCAGGATGATTTTTGAACTCCAGGTCCTCCATCGAGGTGGTGATATGGAGAGCTCTACCCTGGCTATTTCCACGTTCCCATGGTACCAAACGTGATAGATCATCCCCTCCGAGGGAATTTCCGCCAGGTGATTAAAGCAGTAGAGTGTGCCAATGGTGGATGGATAGACTTGTCTGATCCCCCTTGGAGTACGATCTACAACGGTTTCGCATATCACTGCTTTTTCAATCGTAGGTAGGTCGAGTTTCTGCTGAGCAGCCAGGTTTTCGATTTGGCCAAACGGGGCCGTAAGAAAGGCCAAAATGGTGATCGCGGAGAGAATCAATACCTTTCCTTTCTTTTTAATCATTTCGTTCCTCCTTTCATCTTTTTTTATTATTTTTACAAGGAAATGCAGCCGTGTCAAACCGATCAATGGCACCTTGACATTGAGGCGGAATCTGCCTATAAGTGGAGGAAGGCAGTGATTTTATTCTCCTGGATTTATTCCATGGTAAAGAGTTGGAAGTTCATAGGGATGTATCTTGTCCTGGGGATTCTCTGTGTTCCGTCCTGCGTGAAGGAAATCGGGAACGTGGAGACTGAATACTTTTTGGAGAATCATAAGGGTGATTCAGTGGTTCTTGGGAGGATTGGAGTGGTGGAGGACGGCGTCGAAAAATCCTGGGAGAGTCCCCGAATAGACCCCTTAACCAACACCTCCTTTCGGATATTCATCAGGGGAAGGCGTTCCCCCTTGAAAGTTTCGCACTATCTCAGGGGAGATGGGTATTTCTCCTTGAGGTTACCCCCTGGCGAGTATACCTTGTGGAGATGGGTTTATGGATTTCCCGGTGGTCAGGCCAATACGATTAAGCCTTTATCCGTCTGTGTGGATGTCTTGCCCGCAAAGACCATCTACATCGGGACCCTTTACATATACCTCCCTTCGGTCAGTTCGAGGTCACGGCGTTTGTTCGGAGCAGACCGGGTCAAACCCAGGTATGATATCGTTGATGAGTACGGGATGGCCATGGCGTTTTCGAAAAATCACTATCCTCATTTCCCGGATTCCCTGGAGAGACATTTGATGTGCTTCTTCCGTTGATTCACCTAGTCTATCTATTGACACAATTCCCATAGGAGGCTTCACCCTCGCGAGCCCTTTTCCTCTTGGGCCTCACTCCTGGAGGGATAGGCGAGAGGCGACGAAGGGTTACGAATCCCTTTCTCCTTATCCTTGGTATCCCGAACCCTGGGTGGCGCTTGCCGGAAGAGCTTCGGCCAAGGGGAGACGATCGCTCCTCTCGTTCGACCTTGAGGCTCTCGACAGGCTTGCGGCGTATTGCTCCATACGCCTCAGTCGTCGCTCCTCGGCGCCTTGCATCTCATACCGTGCTGGTGATCAGGAATAGTCGGTAACCTGCTGATTTCAGTTTTGATACCAAAATTAGACGGTGGATTTTGGTTGTGAGAACACCTTGATTTAACGGGAAAATTTTTTGATAATGTTTTGGATAAGGGAGGTTATACGCAGTGGGAAGGAGGAATAGTCCATGATTATCAGTATCAATCCCCAAAACCCCCAGCTTAGGTTGATCAAAAGGGTTATAGAAGTCTTAAAAGGGGGAGGCGTGATCGGGTACCCAACCGATACTATCTACGGAATAGGATGTGACCTATTCAATAAGGAAGCCATCGAGAGGATCTACCGGCTCAAGAAGCATAATCGAAACAAACCCCTGAGCTTTATCTGTTCGAATTTGAAAGATATCAGTCGATATGCCCACGTTTCAAACTATGCCTATAAAACGATGCGGCGACTACTTCCCGAGGCATACACCTTCATACTTGAAGCCACGAAGTTGGTTCCCAAGATGGTGATGACTAAGCAGAAAACCGTCGGGATTCGGGTTCCGGACAATCCCATTTGCCTCACCCTCGTGAGGGAATTGGGCCATCCAATCATTAGCACAAGTGTGTATCGGGTGGAGGAAGAGCTTTACAGTGATCCCCGGGAAATCGAGGAACGTTTTGGCAAAAGCCTCGATTTGGTCATCGACGGGGGAATTATCGCGGCAGAGCATTCGAGCATTATTGACCTAACCGATGAATTCCCAAAGATAATCCGAAGGGGAAAAGGGGATGTCAGTCCTTTTGTTTGATGGAGGAGGATATGTCCAAGGTGAACGTAAAGCCGACGACGACGACGATGTTTCCCTTGCCCGTCGTATTGGTCACCTGTGTGGATGCATCTGGGAAACCGAACATTATCACCCTCGCCTGGGTGGGAGTGGTCAATTCAGAACCCCCCATGTTCTCCATTTCAATCCAGCCCAGTCGCCATTCCCATGGATTGGTTAAGGCTTCTCAGGAGTTCGTTGTGAATATCCCCTCAGAGGAGATGATCAGAAAGGTCGATCTCTGTGGGATTGTTTCGGGGAGGGATGTAGATAAGTTTTCGGAAACGGGGTTCACCTCCGTGCCGGGAGATGAGGTTTCTCCTCCCCTCATCGAGGAGTGTCGCGTAAATTTGGAATGCAAGGTCAGGAGGATCATCCCTTTGGGAAGCCACGACCTCTTCCTCGGGGAGATCGTCGCCATACACATCGATGATACGATCTTAAAAGAGAAGGGACGGATTAATATCGCAAAGGCACTTCCAGTCGCATATTGCGGGGGCGCCCATGAATATTGGAGCATGGGAAAGAAGTTGGGATGGTATGGCTATACCAAGGGGAAGCTTTAGAAAGTAGAGGGGTTGAGAAGGAGCGAGGAGGCCAATGATCATCGACTGCCACACCCATATCTTTCCGGACGAGGTGAGGAGGGAGAGGGGGAAATATGCCCAAAAGGACCTGGCCTTTGGAGAGATCTACAAGGATGAAAAGGCGAAAATGGTAGGGGTGGAGGAATTGGTCCGCTCAATGGATGAAGGAGGAGTTGACAAGGCGGTGGTGTGTGGATTTCCCTGGTCGGATAGCGTATTGTGTGCCACGGGAAATGATTACATTTTGGAGGCCATGGGTCGTTTTCCCGATAGAATTATCGGGCTTGGCTGTATTCAGCCCAACGATAGGGATGAGGCCATCGAGGAGGCCGAGCGATGCATCAACCTGGGGATGAAGGGAATCGGGGAATTGGCCCCCTACCCCCCCGCTGTTGCCCTCTACGAAATCGACTCGCTGAAACCCATCTGTGAAATCCTGAAAAAAGCCGATCTCCCATTGATGCTTCACAGCAACGAGATGGTTGGGCACTCTTATCCTGGTAAGTGCAATACCACCTTGAAATCTCTATATGATTTCATCCGTGCCTTTCCCGGGGTTCGAATCATCTTGGCCCATTGGGGAGGGGGATTCTTCTTCTACGAACTTATGCCCGAGGTGGCCAAGGCCGCCGAGGGAATTTGGTACGACACAGCGGCCTCTCCGTTTCTCTATCGTCGGAAGATCTATTCCGTGGCGGTAACTATCGTGGGAGCAGACAAAATTCTCTTCGGGAGCGATTATCCCCTCATACGCCCAGAGTGTTATATCGAAGAGATGGAGGCTTCGGGGCTCGGAGAGGAGGAAAGGCGTAAAATATTGGGACAAAATACAAAAGATTTATTAAGACTTTGACTTCCTATTTTCGCACCAATTTGGAATCGCCTTCGGCTATAAGGGTCCCGTCTTCTCTATGAATTGTGGCTTTGGCAAGGACTAGCCTGCGGTTGGCTTGGGTGATTTCTCCCCTGATCGTAAGTTTTTCCTTTACCTTGGCGGGGTTTTTAAACCGGACATTGAGCATCGCTGTGACGGCATTATAGCCCAATTCAAAGGCAAGTTTGGCCATGGCCTCATCCAGTAAGGCCGCAAGGATTCCCCCATGAACAATTCCATCATAGCCCTGGTAGGTTTCCGCAGGGATGAAGTTTGTCTGGATAGACTTTGTGCTCTTGTTGAGGTCGAATTTTAGTTGAAGTCCTCCCTTGTTCTTCTCGCCGCAAATCCAACAATAGCCGTAGTACCCGATTTTCATGACATCCAGCCTCGGCTCATCGGATGAGCTTGACTTGGACCGGGGGGTATAATAGTATGCTTTTTGGGAGATGTCAAATGTAGGGATTCACCCTGATCCACCATCAAGGCACCATCTGCCATTCGACAGGCTCATGGCCCTGAGCAAAGCCGAAGGGCGGCGTTGCCTTTGATCGCTCCTCGGCGCCTTGCATCTAATACCTTGCTGGTGATCAGGAGTACTCCATAACCTGCTGATTTCAGTTTTACTACCTAAATGAGACGATGGATTTTGGTTCATTCTAAGATGGATCAGGTGTTTCAAGAGGGGGAGTATTACATCAAGGAGTATTCATGAAGGATCCAAGCCGAAGATCGGAACGAGGTTTATTCGATCCTCAAGGAGAGGAAATCGAGAAGGCCTCAACACCCTTGGCCGATCGGATGCGGCCCACCTCCCTTTTGGAGTTCGTCGGCCAAGAGCATCTCTTGGGCAAGGGGAACCCGCTCCGGAACGCAATCGAAAGGGATCAGCTGCAATCGATGATCTTCTGGGGACCTCCTGGTTCCGGAAAGACGACCCTTGCCAGGATTATTGCCCTCGCAACGCATTCTCATTTTATTTCCTTCAGTGCCGTTTTGGCAGGGGTGAAGGAGATAAGAGAGGTGATCAAAGAGGCGGAGGGCCAGCGGCGTTTCCAACGTCGGAGAACAATCTTATTCGTGGATGAAATCCATCGGTTCAACAAGGCCCAGCAGGACGCGTTCCTCCCCCATGTGGAAAGTGGCCTGTTAATCCTTATTGGGGCAACAACGGAAAATCCGTCCTTTGAAGTAATCTCTCCCCTTTTATCCCGAACACGGGTTTTTACCTTACAGCCCTTGGCAAGGGATCAACTCCTGGTAATCCTCAACCGCGCTGTGAAGGATGAGAAAAGAGGGCTGGGGAAATTTACCGTTGAGCTGGAACCCCACATCCTCGATCACATTGCCGCCATGGCCGATGGGGATGCAAGGGTTGCCCTCAATGCCTTGGAAATGGCCGTGATGACCGCACTCCCGGACAAGAAGCAGGTGAGGAGAATTACCGAAAAGAGCGTCGAAGCGGTGATGCAGAAGAAGGCATTGCTGTACGATAAGAATGGGGAAGAGCACTATAATCTCATTTCCGCTCTCCATAAGAGCCTCAGGGGAAGCGATCCCGATGCTGCCCTCTACTGGCTCGGCAGAATGCTTGAGGCGGGTGAAGATCCCCTTTATATCGCCAGGCGCATGGTTCGATTCGCCTCTGAGGATATTGGTAATGCGGAACCTCAGGCCCTTCAAGTGGCCGTGACGGCTATGCAAGCCGTCAATTTTGTGGGCATGCCGGAGGCAAATTTGGCCCTTGGTCAGGCTGCTGTTTACTTGGCTACCGCCCCCAAGAGCAATGCCCTTTATACGGCATATCGCGATGTTCAGAAGGACATCCAACGGACCCTCTCGCTCGCCGTGCCCCTCCATTTGCGAAATGCCCCTACAAACCTGATGAAGGAGCTGGGCTACGGAAAGGGATATCGATATCCCCATGACTTTCCAGACTATCACGTGGAGGAGAATTATCTTCCTGAGGAGCTTAAGGGAAGGATTTACTACCGGCCCACGAATCAGGGTTATGAGGGAGAAATTAGGAAGAGGCTTGAGAAATGGCGTAAAGGAAAGGGATGATCGCATCCCTCACCTCTTCTTTTTCCCCTTGATGTGCTCACCGGTCATGGGAACGAATACCACCGGAATGATATCCTGGCTCTTGATCTGCCCCTTTACCTTGGTGATCTTCTTGAGATCCTGATAAAAACCCCCAACAGGGATGACGAGCCTTCCCTCTTCTTTGAGCTGATCGAGCAAGGGCTGAGGGATATGGGGAGGGGCAGCGGTTACGATGATGGCGTCGAAGGGCGCAAATTCCTCCCAGCCGATGTAGCCATCCCCAATTTTGACATCGATATTGCTGTAACCCAATTCCTTCAGAAGCCTTTCCGCGGACCGGCCCAGGGATTCGATGATTTCAATGGTGTAGACGTGATCCGCCAGTTCTGCCAAGATTGCAGCCTGGTATCCCGATCCCGTGCCCACTTCCAAAACCCTATCCCCCTTTTTTAGTTCAAGCAATTCCGTCATTAAGGCTACGATGTATGGTTGGGAGATGGTCTGCCCTTCACCGATGAGAAGCGGCCGATCTGAATAGGCAAGGTGACGTGTCTCTTCGGGAACAAATTTGTGTCTATCCACCTTGAGGATGGCATTCAATACACCCTCATCGCTGACCCCCCTTGCCCGGATTTGGGTTTTTACCATTTCTTCTTTCATGGACTGAAAATCCAGTTGGACGCGATTTCGCAGGTTATCGGAGTTGGTCCTCTCGCAAGAGAGGAAAATCCAAAAAAAAATTAGTGCGACTAAATAACGATTCCTCCGCATCCCGAAACTCCTCGGGGCTAAGCCTAGCACTTCTTACGGCGGTTGTCAACCGAACTTCGGCTGAAGTTTACCGTTCTCTCATGAAAAAAATCATTTACGAGACAAGAGAAAGACTGGAAAAGTACCTCTCGCAAATGACAACAGACTCCAGAACTCCGTTGAACCCCGATGGGTTGTCCAAGCCCTACCCAAAACCCTGATCCACCATCAAGGCATCATCTGCCATTCGACAGGCTCATGGCCCTGAGCAGAGCCGAAGGGTGGCGTTGCCTTCGATCGTTCCTCCTTGCGGCGTATTGTTCCATACGCCTCAGTCGTCGCTCCTCGGCGCCTTGCATCTAATACCTTCCTGGTGATCAGGAATACTCCATAACCTGCCGATTTCAGTTTTGACGGCTTCGTAAAAAGCCCAACTGCTGCGTTACGCCTCACCTTTCGTCATTGCGGCGTACGGGTAAGTAC
>SMTZ1_10008318_pt1 | contig 10371 bp, 11 predicted proteins | sample DeeMarSWOR136_30_FD_25667 | JGI IMG/M metagenome (IMG submission 25667) | reverse complement strand
AAGCGCTTCCCTCTGGAGACATCCAGAGATCCGGGGTTCGAAAGCAACCGCCGAAAAGCCCCGCCTCGGCACTACGTTCTACGACAACGACGCCGCTACGCCATCGTCACTACGCCAATCGATGAACCCGCTTGTGGGCCAGTTTTCCCAACGTTTAAGCCCCTTCCACGTTAAAAGACCCAGCCATAGACCGAGGTCAAACGTGATTAACCCGTAATCCACGTAAAGCTTAAAGAGGAAAATGACGCCTCTACAACTTGTTGGAAAAGCCTCGACGCCTCGGTAGCTCAGCTCGGTCGGAGCGGCGGCCTTGTATGACGAGAAAAGGAAAGCCGTTGGTCGCGGGTTCGAATCCCGCCCGAGGCTCCAGTTTACAATAGTTACACTAGAACCCATTTGTTTGAGAAGAATTATTGGGGCATAGCCTCTTTTTCCAGATTTAATGTTGGAAAGAGTTGACTTGTCGTCGAAAAACTAACTATTGTTTAATATGTTAAAAAACGATACTGAAATTTCAGCCAAGTAATTTGGTTGTTGCATCCCATAAAAGGGTCTGTAATTTCCGGTCGTATGACGTTGGAGAGGTTCGTGTTTCTTTTATTTTTGAGAAGCACTTTCCAGTCACGCCTTCAACCTCACTTGAAGATGCTAAGTATACAGAGGTTTCGGCACCCTTCTTTGCGCTGATCTGGAAAGGCCGTACAAGGCGAAACATCAAAGACGAAAGGCGGCTGCCACTATTTCTCCCCAGGTTCGTCGCAACAAAACCGGGTAGAACTGCATTAACAGTAACTCCAGTACCCGCCAGATGTCTAGCCAATTCATAGGTATACATTATAACCATCAGCTTGACACTAGCATAAACGCGCATTCCATTGTAATTCTTCTCACTCTGAAGGTCATCCAGATTTATTTTTCCAGACTTGTATAAACCAGAACTTAAATTAATAATTCTAGACGGAATGCTTGATTTCAGCAAAGGTACCAATTCATGTGTCAGAAGGAAGGGCCCTAGATAATTCACGGCCAATGTTCGTTCAAAACCATCAACAGTAATTTGCCTTTTATCAAAAACCGCTCCTGCATTGTTAATAAGCACATTGAGGACATTATACTTCTCAGTGAACTCTTTTGAGAAGCGCCGAATTGAATCAAAAGATGATAGATCGCATATCATCAACGCTGCATTGTGATTTCCCGTCTTCTTGATTATCTCGGATAAAGCTTTTTCACCTCGCTCTTTGTTTCGTACAACCATCACAACTTTTGCCCCTAAGTTAGATAGAGCTAACGCTGTTTCTTTTCCGATTCCTGAGTTACTCCCCGTTACAATGCAGACGTTGTCTTTCATTTTTTACTCTACATCCTGTGATCCAAGAGATAATTATGCAACGTATTCTTAACTCAGCTCGCTAAAACCGTTGAAACTTACTAGTTCTGTAATGGATTTCTTTCTTCTTTGTTTTGGTTGCTCAGCGGGATATCCAAAAGATACGAGCGCCACGACCTTCCATTTATTAGGAATTTTGAGTAGTTGTTGAACTCTATTTTCGTTGAAATCGCCTACCCAACAGGACCCTACGCCCATCATCCAAGCCGCGATGACCATGTTTTGTAAAGCAATCGTCGTATCGACAATAGACCACTTGCCAGTGAGGATATCGCCGATTTTTGCACATCCTACAATTGTAACAGGGGAATCTTTGATGAACCTATTGAACAACCCTTTCGAAAGTTCTTTCTTTATGTTATCATCAGTTATGACAATAAAATGTAGTGGCTGTCTATTTGCTGCGGACGGCGCTTGTCTTCCAGCCTCCAGAATCTTACTTAACACATCATTTGGAATCTCTTTTTTTTCATAGCGCCGGATACTTCTACGACTGAGAAGGGTATCAACTAGAGACAAATTCCTACAACCTAGTAGAATTGATTTTATGACTTGTTAACAACAACCCACTATTGAATATATAACGTATGTTATATACTTTTCCAAACGCTTCCTAATCTATTCTCACTATACGAAAAGATCATGAGGGCAATGTGTTTTACAGCCTCCTAGCTTGCTAATACGAACTCTGTGTCAAAAACAATCCTGGCATGGCTTGTGTTTATAGGAGGGTTTCCACCGTTTTAATATACAGGATTGTACTATGAAGCGTCTTAATCCTGAAAAGCTCCATACAGAGTTTCTTCTAGGAACAACTCCTGAAAGCCCATTAACTCCTAGACGTTATACCTTAACTCATTCTGATAGGACTGGCGAGCTTTTTCTATGTGTTGGCTTAGACTATAATCAGCGCCAGATTTCTGGATGGTACACGCGTCTTATGCATGATGAGGCCCTTGCTGAATGGAAACAGGATGAAAAAGGCTATTCACTGCATGTTTATCTTCATGTTAGTGGAGGCCGGGTGTTTGGTAGAGCGAGTTGGCGGGAGGCAATATTCCGAAGCGAGCTTCCACTCGTGTTAGAAGCTATCCGCTATGGTGATAGAAGTCTCTTTATAGCGTATCCCGAACTGGATCATGGATCAATATATGTGCATTTTCAATCATCAGACCCAAACCATCAGAAGATCGAAGAATTTGGAGTCCCATCTGACTATAAGTAAAATTTGTATCAATTCTTTTACACTTTATTTTTGATAATAGTGCGCTAGGCATCCATAATGAAACAAATAACTGATAAAGTAGGTGCTTTTCTACCTTAAATTCGAAGCCCGCCCGACGCTCCAAACGGTTCGTACATGAGAAGTTGCTCTTTGTAGAACGCGGCCTATAAATCGCAAGTTCTTACTGTAAGCTATGTCTAGGTGCGGGGAACGTTAGGGGGAAGGGATGAGGCTTGAAGGCGCTAACGACAGGGGAACACTGAAGAACGGTATGACGCCGAGAACGAGGCTTCTGGTTAAGACGTATCCAAAGACAACAAGACCCCGAGCTATGCGATCCGACGCATGTATCGAGAAATCCCCTCCTCACTGTTTACCAGTGATTAAGGTTTTCAGGTACGGAAGGTTACCCGCGCATATGCTCTTCTATACCTATACCCTTCATGAGACAGAATCTAAACACAGACGATTGCAGTTCCAAAGGTGGTATGCTTCAGGAAGAAAAGAGATGATGCACATAGACGCCATGAACAAGCAAACCTTATACGTCCCAAACAGCGTTTTCAACTAAGTTGAAAACTGGCCTTAACAAGGTAAGTCATTGTCTCGGTGGTAAAAACGGTAATAATAAGGAGGGCCACACTCGAGGATTTAGGTGGGATTACTGCGATCTATAATGATGCGGTGCTCACAACCGTTGGTACATTTGACACCGAAACAAAAAATGATGAAGCTCAACGGATTTGGTTTACACATCATGATTCGAGACACCCAATATTAGTCGCAGAACAAGAGGGGTACATCATTGGATGGGCATCACTAAGTAAATGGTCGGATAGACGCGCGTATACAGATACGGCAGAAATATCACTCTACGTTCACGAAGATCATCGAGGCAGAGGCGTGGGAAGACGCCTTATGCAAGCCATTATCCAAGAGGGGCAAAGAGCGGGATTACACACCGTGATTGCACGAATCGCAGAAGGCAACGAGAAAAGCGTTTACCTTCACGAGTCCGTGGGGTTTAAGCACATCGGGATCATGAAAGAAGTGGGGCGAAAATTTGGTAAGCGTTTAGACGTACATCTGATGCAGCTGCTTTACCGTTCCTAGACAAGGCATGAAGGAAGTGAATATCGCTTCATCTTCAGGCTACGAGCTAGCGATGCATCGAGCTTGCGGCGGGTTGTCGTCTCTTTATTGTAGTGTAGACGTGGTGCTATTGGGATGGCAATGGGGTATAAACCACGTGCAGCGTATCGGTTATGGTGGGTAAAATCGCTAAGAAGGGGAGACCAGCGAAAATGAGTGTGATGAGTAAGAGGGGACGGTCGATGCGTTTCCATGTCATAAGAGACACCGGTCTGAGACCGTACTGCTAGCGAAGAAAAACAATAAAAGCATCAATCACGGAAAGGGGCAAGATGGACGAGGGTCTCGATGCGGGTATCAACTGCGCTTAATGTCGGCTGCTTTCTTCCGGCCTTCGGTGTGGGATGGGATAGTTTCACGACCTATGCAGTCCCCGTTGACGTCGTTGGCTGGATAGGGATCGTAGCAGGGGCGGGAATCATTGTCTCGACCGTGATCGCGTGGAAGCGCCCCCATCTACCGATCAAAGGCCTGGTAGCCGGCGTACTGGGCGGACTCATCTTATCGCTCTTCGTCACGTCAGGATTCGGGGTTATTACAGGTGGAGCTGGGCCCTATCGAGCCGAGGACACCAAGGTCTACAGCGGCCAAGTGACCGCGAACAACATCTACGTAGAGATCAACAACTTCAATGGACCCATCCGGGTGTCAACCTGGAATGACGCCGAGTACCAACTGATCCTGACGATCGTGGCTAAAGGCGTTTCGCAACAAAACGCGGAAGACAAGCTTACTGACCTGACAATCTTGGTGGATGATCAGGTGGTTCAGGGGCAGCAGACGCTCACCCTCACCTACGATGTTCCATTCTTCGCCTACTCAACGTACGCCATAGAAGTGGATCTTGTGCTCCCCGCAGACGCCCTACTGGATCTCGATTTGGACTCCAGCAACGGCGGCATCTACCTGACCGATACGGTGTGTAATGGCTCCAAGATGGAGACGTCGAACGGTCCACTGGTCCTCGAGAACGTATCCGCCGATCACATCACGGGAGTAACCAGCAACGGAGGCATCGAAGGCACAGTGGAAGCCTAGGAGACAACGCTCTCCACGAGCAACGGCGGAATTCATCTCACGCTCCCGTGCTCGATGAGCGGCCAATACGATCTGAGGACAAGCAACGGAAACGTTAAGCTCATTGTTTCCTCCTCGTCACAGGTTGGGTACGACTTGGATCTCGCCACCAGTAACGGCGACATCGCTCTCTCCCTTCCAGGCTTGGAGTATAGTCAAAATCAAAAGACCCGGAAGGAAGCACGATCTGACGATTTTAGTAACAAAGGCATACAGATCGTCGTCGTTGCGAGCACGTCCAACGGCAATATCGATGTTGAACCGCCCTAGAATGATGGCCTTGTGGGAGCGAGTTTTCATTCACAGTTCTCCGTCAGGAGAGACGCCCGTCTGAGGCGCGACGGGTCCGCTTTGCATCGTGGCGTTCCTCGTCGCGCCCCGAAGATACCTTAATAACGTGGTCGCGTCGATGTGACTGAGGCCGATTCATGGGTCAGAGATGACGGAACATGTCCGGTGTTTGGAGCAGGACCAAGCGAATCCTTCGGGGCAACTTAGGTGTTCTGATCCTGACGACCGGGCTCTGGAACATTGCGGGAAGTCTGGCAGATCCGTATTTCGCCCTCTACGTCTTGGCGCTGGGCGGATCATACTTTGAGGTCGGTCTGACCAGTGCCGTGGGCAACTTGTTTATGTTGATGCCCCTCGTTTTCGCGGGATCCCTAGCAGACGTGATCGGGCGGAAGAGGCTGGTCGTCTTTTTAGGCTTTCTCCTTTCCTCGATCTACATTATCTTCTCCCAAGCCCCCAGCTGGGAGTTCCTTCTCCTAGGAACAGCCTTGAACGCCCTCATCCATGGATTCAGAGAACCTGCGTTCGCATCCCTCGTCGCGGATTCGACGCCTCCTGAAGACCGCGCCTTAGCCATCGCCCTTTGGCAAAGAATTCCGCAGGCCATAAGTCTCGCCTCACCCGTCGTCGGAGGGGTCGTCATCGACCGCCTGGGCGTGGTCACCGCCATGCGGGGGTTCTACGTCATCACCTGTTTCACGTGCATCGCGTCTCACATCCTTCGGTACAAGTATCTCAAAGAGACCCTGACGGCCAACAAGACAGACATCCTAGAGGGGGTGAAGGCCACGCTTACCGAGATCAAGGAGATCGCGTCCCACGTTCCAAGACAGGCCTTGATCCTGATCGGGATCAATGCGGCGCTTCATTTAGCACTCATGACCTCGGATTCCTACTGGGTCATTTACGCAACCGACGACGTGGTGGGCTTAACCGCCTCCCAGTGGGGCCTCGTAACCCTTGTCCAAAACATCATATTGATCGTGTGCACCATCCTCTTCAGCGTGGTCGCGGATCGCTACGGCAACTTCCGGTTTGTATTAGCCTCGTTGCTCCTAACGCCCATAACGATTGCTCTCTTTCCATTTAGCCAAGGCTTTACTCACGTCCTCTTCCTGCGCTCCGCCTACAGCCTCGCCACGAGCCTGAGAACCGCCACGTTTTCAGCCATGTTCATCGACAACTCGCCCAGGGAGTTCCGAGGCCGCTTAAACGCCCTTCAACGATTCGCGTCACGGCCTATGGTGGTATCGGGAAGCCTTCTGGGAGGCTACCTGTACCAAACCCTATCTAAGCCCGCGCCCTTTTTCTTCAACGCCCTCGTAATGAGTGCTACGGGACTTGCCTTCCTCTTCCTCATGAAAGAAACCCCTCAGAAGGAAGACTCGGATCGAGGACAATAGGGTAAACGATGAGTGTGAAATTGTTGATAGTCCTGAAGACCTCAGCAGCAGAACCATCAACCGAGAGCTAGCTAACCTCTCGAGTCAGGCCTCGCCTAACGCGTAACGAGTGACAAAGGTTGGTGAGACGTCGAGCTAGGGCCTTCGATGCTCTGACCTGCACCTAGGTGAATCGCGCTAGGAGCAACTCTACGGGGCCGGTTTGCCGCTTCTTCAGCCAGAAGACTCCCAAGACCCAGGCAGCGAGGTAGCACGAAAACAAGGCGGCAAGAACCTCCGCTACGGAGAGGCTGAAGCTCAAGCCAAGGACACGGAAGGCGCCAAGCCAGAGGATGATGTGCCCGAGGTATAGACTGAGAGAAAGCCGACCGAAGACGGTGAGGGGGTTGAGGACGCGGAACGCCCGTTCATGATTCGTCTGCAACCACATCAGTCCCGAGAGAAGCAGCAGGCTTAAGCCCGTTATGCCCGCAACGCTGAAAGCGGGAAAGTCGTTAAAGGGGATTGCAAGAACGAGTTCGGGCGCGCCAAGACCCGTGAGGACGAGGCCGAGCTTGAACGTGGTGGACTGAAACGCGTGTTCCCGTCCTTCTTGGAGGAATTGAACCAGCAAGGACCCGATGATGGTTCCGAAGAGGACCAAGGAGAACCATCGAAAGAGGACTAAGGCTCCTGACCCGTAAATGCTGCGGATGAACACGGAGGAGCTCCAAGACGTCTTGATGGCGAGGTCTTCCGCGAAGCCTTTGACGGCGGGCACGAGCGCCAGGTTCAGAAGGGGCGTGCCCGCGAGGATGAGAATGCCGATGATGAGCCGCGTCTTCACCGGCAGACCTAGCATAGGGTACGTGATGAGGAGGAACATGCCAATCCAGCGAAGAAATTCGCCTTCCCACAGGAACATGAACACGAACCCCGCCATCATGAGGATGAAGCCGCGCAGAAAGACGTGTTTACTGATCTCAAACTCGGTTTCCCCTCGGCCTTTACGTCTCGCCACGGAGAGGGGAAGGCAAACACCCACCAGAAAGAGAAACATAGGAGCCGAGAGGATCCCCAGCACGACGAGGAAAACGTAGGGCGGGGAGTCTAACAGTGAGAGATCCATCAACACGGTGGTGAAGTGCTGCGCCAGCATCAACACGATGGCGATTCCGCGTAAGCCATCTAGGTACTCAAGCCGTCCCTCCACGCTCATGACGCACGCCACCCGTACCGATTGCAGCCAAAACTAAACGGAGTATTCAGTGCCATACTATAATAACGTACCGTAGAGGCTGCGCCCACGCTCGTGATCTGAGATCCTGGTGGATGACGCGGAAAGCCCCTCGCACGCACCGGCTGATTCGGCCCAACCCCGTCCGCTGTTTCAGCCTGGGCGGCGAAGGGGCGGAGCCCCCATGGCTACGCTGAGGGAAACTGGTCGAAGGGTGGCTTCAGGTCGGGGGAAATCGGGGACACGTAGGCTGCACCCTGTTTCGCCGCCTTCCACTCCGCGGTGATCGTCTTCAAGAGCGCGGGATCGGTTAACGTGTCCACCACGCAGGACGCCATGGTCTTGGCCGCGAAGACGAGGGATTTGTGGGCGACGCCGGACTTCCCCATGGCCACGATCTGCCAAGAGTGGCCGGGGATGCCCAGAGGCCAGGTGGCGGTGCTGAACTCGATGGTGGGGGCCTGCCAGCTGACATCCCCCACGTCGGTTGATCCCCCCATCACCTCGCCGCGCCCGTAGGGGTCAGGAATGCTGCGATCGACCACGACGCCGCAGAGACTCTGCCAGTCCGGCCGCTTCGACCGCTTCAAATCCTCAGCGATAGTCTCGGGGGAAATGGTCTGCTGGATCGCCTCGGCGAAGGCCAGCTCCTCCTGCGTGTAGGTCGACGCCCCAATCTCCCGCATGTTCGTCACCACGAGGTCCGCCAAGCTCTTCAAAGGTATAACGTTATAGCAGCCGGTGAGCAACCGAGAATCGTACGTAGTCCCGGTCATGAGCGCCGCGCCCTCGGCGATCCTCAGAATCCAGTTATAGATGTGCTCCACCTGCGCCCGCTCAGGGGCGCGCACAAAGTACCAGGACCGCGTGTACGCGGGCACCACGTTGGGTGCGCCACCCCCCTCCTCGATGACGTAGTGAATCCGCGCCTCCTGAACCACGTGTTCCCGCATGAAGTTCACGCCCGCGTCCATGAGCTCAACGGCGTCGAGGGCACTCCGTCCTCGATGCGGAGAACCGCCTGCGTGGGACGCGACGCCATAGAACTGGAACTTCACCGAGTTCATCGCGTTGCTGCTGCGGAGCCGGCCCACGTTCATGGTTCCAGCGTGATGGCTGAACACGGCGTCAACGCCGTCGAAGACGCCGTCCCGCACCATGAAGATCTTCCCCACCAGGGTCTCCTCCGCCGGGCAGCCGAAGAACTTGATCGTGCCTCTTACGCCCTCCGCGTCCAAGGCCTTGCTAGCCGCTACCGCCGCGCCCATGCCGGATGTCCCATGAATGTTATGTCCACACCCATGGCCGGGGGCGCCCGCCACCACGGGCTCCCGCTCCGGGATAGGCTTTTGCGACAGCCCGGACAGCGCGTCATACTCGCCCATGACGCCGATCACCGGTTTTCCTTCCCCATAGGTGGCCACGAAGGCGGTGGGCATCCCTGCGACGCCGCGCTCGACCGTGAAGCCGTTCGTCTCCAGTTCGGTGGCGAGGAGGGCGGAGGACTTGAACTCCTGCAGGCCTAACTCCGCGTACTCCCAAATCGTGTCACTCACATCTGCCAAATGCGCTTTATTCGCTTCAATCCATCGTCTAGCATATTCCTTTACCACGGAAACCAGCTCCTTTCACACTAATGCTGGGAATATAATAGATACCACATAACTTATATGTGTACTACTCCAAGGGATGCAGGATCCCTCCCCTCTTGATTCTTGAGAAGGCGTCATTACGCTCATCAACCACGTCAAACCCGAGACCGCCTCAGCGAAGCTATCAAAGAGCGGATAAAGGATCCACGTCAGAGTCTGTGACATAAGGGGGGAAAGGGGCAAGAAGGATGACAGGGGTCAGGTTTCTACTTCAATCACCTTGTGTCTACTCGTAAAGCCGGTGAGAATTCGTGCCTGACCCCCAAAATGCTTTGAAAGCACCTTGAGGAGAACCGCATTAGCCCTTCCGCGTTTCGGCGCCGCCTTGATCAAGACGACATACTCGTCTTCGCCAACCCGCTCCACGCGATTATCCCGTGCGTTAGGCTTCACCGCAACCCGTATCCTCACGGTATCCTCCCACCTTCGATCTAGCTAAAAACTTGACCACGACGGAAGCATCACTGTCTTTCACTCTGGTCACGGACTAATTAAGTTACCCCTTCAGTGATGCTTGCGAATGCCAATCCAGTACCGAATGTAACGAGGAAAGCAAAGAATATAAAAAGCCTGACAGCGTATCATCGTGGAATGCGGCGTCAAGGTGGGGAAAAGAGGGTTGCCTGGGAAGCTTTTAGGACCCTGTGGAACGTATTGTAAGCTATGTCCTTTTTATCAGCAAAAACAAGCGCCCTCCTGTCCAGGCTGTGGAAGCCACCAAGGCCGACCGTTTTGGGGTACGTGTAAGCTCTACGCTTGCGCCGTCGAACATGGAGTGGCGCACTGTGGGGTATGCCAGGAGTTCCCCTGCGACCTATTCATCGACCAATTTGACCCCAAGCACGGACAGAAAAGCGCCTTTATCAGAGCAGGTCTGCTAGCATACCGCAAAAAAGCGGGCACCAAAAAATATCTTGAAATGGCCACGAAGATAGGCCAAGTATAATACAGCATGTGGCTTGCTC
>SMTZ1_10008317_pt1 | contig 10371 bp, 9 predicted proteins | sample DeeMarSWOR136_30_FD_25667 | JGI IMG/M metagenome (IMG submission 25667) | reverse complement strand
AAAAGATCTTTTATGTATAGAGGGTTGCCAGAACAATCCATTAATAATATTACAGTGGTTTGCTGTTGATTTTCCAGAGAAGTTCAAAGGAGGTTGGTTCTTAATAATGGGAAAAGGACATGACGAAGATATTGTTGAGAAATTAAAAGCTGAAGGATATAAAAAGGGGATCGTAGCAGGTTATTGTGCCATTAATGAAGTCGGAGAAAAATTGAAGGAAGAATTTGGCAAGAGGAAAGTTCTCTTTTCTGGAGAGTGTAATAATCTTGCGGAAACTGTCAAAGGAATGCTTAAGTTAGCAGGCATGACTGTATTTGACCTCGCTCCAGGTTCTCCTGAAGAACTCATGCCTATTGTTGAAGAAGCACAAAAACACGGGAGTACCGCTTTAACTCCTCTCTGATGAGACGCTAATAATTTTCACTTTTTATAATTTTTTTAATTTTCTCTCTTATTTTTTAAAAATTGCTTTTTTACTTTGGAAGATTTCTTTGATATTTTTGTACAAAAAGAAAAAATATCTCTTAACTGTTGTGTTTCTATAGGACAAAATATCCTCTAATCAAAAGCTATTTAAATAATTAATGAGATAATAATTTAAACTATAACTTAATTTTAATTTGCTTTTTTCCTCTCATCAATGGAACTTGAATCTAAATATTCTGAAATAAGAAATTTATTAGCAATTAATGACGGAAAATTCGATTTAGATCAGGTTATTAATGGGTGGTCCGAAGAAAAGAAGCTCGCAGTATTAGATAAAGTTTTGAAATTTGTGCAAAATTTCTATATGTTTAAAGAATTGAAACCTTTCATGAATTCAGTATATATCTGCATCAAAAAAACCTTAGAAATCCAGGCAGATATCGAGGATTATGAAGAACTTTTAGCTAAAAATGCCATAATGAGGTTTTTGCAGGAATATATTACATATTCAAACTTATCTCAAAAAGAAGAAATCCTAAATTTTTTGGCTCAATCATTAGGAAAATTACAACTTCAACCTTTAATTATTAATCTCGGTTTAATACTTAAACCTATGTATTCTGATGAGGATTATCTCAATAAAATCAAGGATTACGAAGAAATTGAAGTAAGTTATATACTTAACGATGAGAATGAAATTAAAATAAAAAGAGAAATTGATAAGTGGTTTGAATCTCAATATATTAGTTTAGATAACCAAGATGAATTACGAACGAACCTAAAAATAGTGTATGACAGATTAGTCGCTTCTTATAATCTTTCAAAGGAATCTGAAATATATATAAAATTATTAAAAGAAGTAAATGAGATGTTTGCCATGAAATTAACTGTTTTAAGCCTAATGGACTCTGTTGATGAGTCCTTTGAACCGGTACCAATCAAAAGAACTCAATAATTGCTTCTTTAATCATTTATGATAATCTTAATATTGAAACCGATAGATTCTTAATTTTTTGTATTTCCATACAATAAGCAAATTAATATATATCTATTCTCATAATTATTCTTAGAAAAAATTTTATAATTTTATAGGGTGTAAGAATATTGAGTGATGATAAAAAACCATTATCTTCAGAAGAAATTGAACAACAAAAAAAAATCATGGAAGATCTTTATAAAAAAGAGAAAGAAGAAAGAGAAGAATACTTAAAAAGCACCGAAAGTGATAGAAAAAAGGCATTTGCGACAAGTAAAACACAAATCCAGAAATCTGTTAGTGAGAAAGCTTGGCATATTGAAAAACAAAAAGAGAGAGATGCACAATTAAAAGATGTTAAACCAGAAATGGAAAAAACAGCTCAAGCTATTGAATCTTCTTTAGGAGAAAAGGCCTATATGATTGAAAAGAAAAAAGAAAAAGATGCGGAATTAAAGAGCTTAAGGCCTAGAATAGGGAGTAAGGCTATTGAAATCGAAAAATCAGTAACAGAAAAAGCGTTTATGATTGAAAAACAAAAGGAGCGAGATGCTCAACGTAAAGAAATAAAACCAGATATAGAAAAAGCAGGGAAAGCCATAGAGAAATCAGTATCAGGAAAAGCATATATGATTGAAAAACAAAAGGAGCGAGACGCTCAACGTAAAGAGCTAAAACCTGACATGGTAAAGTCAGCTGAAGCAATTAGTAAAACTATTGAAGAAAAGGCTTATATGATTGAAAAGAAAAAAGAAAAAGATGCGGAATTAAAAAGCTTAAGACCTAGAATAGGGAGTAAGGCAATTGAAATCGAAAAAACGGTAACAGAAAAAGCGTTTATGATTGAAAAACAAAAGGAGAGAGATGCTCAACGTAAAGAAATAAAACCAGATATAGAAAAAGCAGGGAAGGCAATAGAGAAATCAGTATCAGGAAAAGCGTATATGATTGAAAAACAAAAGGAGCGAGATACTCAACGTAAAGAAATAAAACCAGACATAGAAAAAGCAGGGAAGGCAATAGAAAAATCGATATCTGAAAAAGCCTTCGCACAACAGAAATTAAAAGAAAGTGATACTCAAAGACTTCAAATTAGAGCAAATATCAAAGGAATTGGCGAAAAACTAAAATCTGAAATTGAAAAAATAGAACAAAAGAAAATTAATGAAAATAAGTGATAATTCTTCTAAGTTAATGTAAGTTATGTTGTTGAATTCTTAATATTTTAAGTTTTTCTTAAATCTTTTTTTCTATAAGTTTATATTAAATTTAAATAATGAATTTAAATCTAAATTGTCAAGTTTATTTTTATAATTTATTATTTCGGGAGGAACATATCCCCTAAAGTTTTTGATTACGTCCTCAAATCTATAAAAAAAGTCTTTTAAAAGTTCATGAAGAATCGCTCTTTCAACATTGAGATTTGTTTTTTTTGTTATACCCACACATAATAACCGACCTTTTTTCTCATATAATATGCGTGTATCTTTGAAATTAATCTCTTGAATTTCTTCCTCCTTATTGGTACGAATTTCTCTGATAAACATATTTATCGCATTTAAGAAATTACTAATCAAATCATCATCCGTTTCTTTTAAACCATAATTAGTTCCTGAATATCTTTTACTTACTAATAAAGCACCCGTAAGACTGTCTACAAAATAAACGGCATGAAATCGATTCTCTTTGTAAATTAATTGTTCAATATAGAATCCAAAGTTTCTTTTTATTGAATCATTTTTCCATTTAAAAGACATAAACACCCATTTTTAGAATGATTAAGTTATATAACACAATAATTTTTTTTTATGACTTATAAGATTTACAAACTCTAATTTTCATAAAAAATGTGAACAATATCGCTGTAATATTCAAATAATATTTGATAGGTTCTCAATCTAGAAAAAAGAAAAAATAATATAAAATAATAAGAACTAATATATTTTATTCCAAAATTATCTATATTACTTTACTCTTGTTGATTATTATGGAAAAAAACAATGAGGAAGCGAAAAACAAAATATCAATTGGTTTGATAATCTCTAACGAGGATTTTAAGAAAAACTCGATTTTTCCGGTGGAAGTGAAAAATGAAATATCGGACTGTCCCTTCTATCTATTAATTTTCATTTCACGGGAGGATGTAATAAAAATTAGTTGCTTTCCTACCAACACTAATAATATCAAAAAAGTATTGATTCATTTAACAGAATTTTCTCCAGAATTGGTAAAAGGCATATCATCTGTATTAAAAGAAATGAATTTAAGCAAACATATTTTACATACCACGGGACTCTGCTATGAGATGGAAAATTGTTTTTATGAGACATACTTAGTAGCTGATAATTTAGAAACCAATGAAATTTCTATAAAATCAATTAAAAGAAAATTTATGAATATTGCTAAAGTAATGGACGTAATAGTTGAAGATATCCCTAATTTTAATAATTAAATATAACATTGGTTTATAATAGTGCATTGATTAACTATGAGTGATAAAAAAATACCACCCCCTCCAGTGTTACCTCCACGCGATTTTAAAATGAAAGAAAATTTTTGTCTTTTCCATAAAGGTGAGGTAAAGGGAGAAATTTACAAATGTCCCGCATGTAATACAAAATATTGCTTGGATTGTGCAAAAAAAGCTAAGAATGATGGAAGAAAGTGTGTTAAATGCAAACAACTGATTTTTCTCTAATATCAATCCTTATATTAGTCTAAATCTTAAGTTTTGCGTTTCATCATCGCAAGAGATCGCCATACCTTCCAAAATATCAACCACATTATTATAAAGATAAACATCGCGGTCACAAATGTATACCCTCCTATAAATAAATCAACAAGAAACATGAATGGAATTCCTGCTAAAGCAAATCCAAGTAAATATCCATAGCCCCAAAATCTATTTTTTATACCAATAATTACCCCGGGTATTATTATGGTAAATATTATTGATAAATAAGCCATTATCATTACGATTGATTCATAATCTCCCAATTGGTAGACTAAAATTATTAACATATTTATCCAGGAAACAACCGCACCGATTATTGTAAATACTATTGTGCCAATATCAATTTTGAATTCTGGGTCTTCTTTACCCAACGGATTTATTTTTTTTCTATCTTCATTTGGCATTTTCAGCTTTTAATAAATGAGTCTGATTTATATTCTAAATTATAAATTTATTGCTTATAAAACTATTAGTTCAATTAAAGATCTTTTTTAATATTATTCCTTAATTTATACAAATATTTCAAAATTGCGGTTGAATACTTAATTCTATTTATACTTTTTTAAAGTTTAAATCGTTTTAAATACATTTTTAATTATTTTATCCAATCCATTTAAATATCGGAAAATATATTTTTATCTTAAGATGAAGATTTAAATTTCATTAATAATAACTAACTTAACTCCTATAATTCAAAAAAAAAAATAAATAAATTCTAAAACCATGACTCCTCGCGCACCCTGGATTTTTGTCTTTTGGTTAGTGTATCTTTATACACTCTGATTTTGCCCTCCTCCCCCTATTTAATTTTTGACCTTGTATTTAGGTCTTGCGCGCAGGAGTCTCCCTTTTATCTTTATTTGATAAATCTACACCTTAAAATCTAAATCGATTTGAATTGGAAATAATGAAAGACCAAGTTTGATTTTGAATAAAATTTGATCGATTTGAAAAAGAAAATTTTAAAGAAATTTAAAGAAAACTTTAAAAATTATGTATTTCAATAATATCTTTAAAATTATTAGACTTCTTGTAATCTTTAAAAGCTTAATTGATTTATTTGATCAAATAATTGTTTATATAAACTTTTAATTATTTGTTAAAGTGAAAACTTATGACTGAAGAAGTAATCAGAACTACTACCTCCTTATGTCCAGAATGTTTAACTCAAATCCCTGCTGAGATCTTTGTTGATCCCAAAACGAATTGGGTTATGATGCGGAAAAACTGTAAAGATCATGGCGAGTTTAAAGATAAAATTTCAATAGATCCAGAAGAATACAAATGGGCCCAGAATTTTACTAATGAAGTAGGCTCTACCGTCAATAATTCTACAAAACCAGAATGTGTTTCTTCTGGCATCAGACAAACATTACATGGATGTCCATATGATTGTGGGATTTGCGAAAACCATCAATCTGCACCTTGTATTTGTTTAATAGATGTTACGAATAAATGTAATTTAGCATGCCCTATATGCTTTGCAAACGCGAGTGCGAAAGGTTATGTTGTTGAACCTACGTTTAATCAAATCGTCCAAATTATGAAACATTTTAGATCCATGGAGCCTTATCCGGCTGTTATGCTTCAGTTAGCAGGTGGAGAACCCACAATTAGAGATGATCTTCCCAAAATTATCAGTACAGGCAAAGAATTAGGATTTACAGAAACAATGGTATCTACTAATGGTGTGAGAATGGGAAAATCATTTGAATACACCAAAGCTTTAGTAGATGCTGGAATGGATGCTGTTTATTTACAATTTGATGCAACTGATGATCCTGAAGTCTGGAAAAAAGTTAGAGGGGTCAATCTTTGGCCTTTAAAACAAAAAGTAATTGAAAATTGCCGTAAAGCTGGATTTTACGGGCTTATGCTAGTACCCACGGTTGCTAAGGGGGTGAATGACCATGAAATTGGGAATATTATGGACTATGCTAAGGCAAATGCAGATGTTATATCGGGAGTAGTATTCCAACCAGTCTCATTATGCGGTCGTATCAGTTTTGAAGAATTAATGGATTTAAGATATACTACATCAGACCTAAAAGTTGCGATAAATGAACATACTCATGGAGGTATCAAGCGATTTTATCCAATAGCTACAACAGCCAAATTTACCAAACTTCTAGCTTGGTTTGATGACATGCCTGAGTTTGGTATGACAAGCCATAGCGATTGTGGCTTCGCTACAATCATCGTGGTCAATGATAAAGGCGAATGGGAGCCAATTGAGAATTTCTTTGATGCTGAAGGGCTAATTAAGTGGGCAAATAAAGTATATGATATGGTACATGATAAGAAGGTACCCAAACCTACAGGTCTATTAGGAAGTATCAACTTAGAGGATTACGGAGGTCTTGCAAATACAATTGGAAGGTTTATAGACGATATAACTAGTTTAGGCTATAAACAGATGATGAAAGCATACTTTTTTGCAGGTCTTCTAAAATATGTGAAGAATCCGACGAAAATCTTATCAAGCAAAACTTATCAATCTTTTGCTAAACTAGTTTTTGCTCCTAATTTAGCTACAGCCGCACAATTTTTACATACTAGAAATTTGATGATCTCTGCGATGCATTTCCAAGATGCCTATAATTTCGATCTCAATAGAGTAAAGAGCTGTCTAGTGCACTATGGAGTAATAGATCCGGAAGATTCAACCAAAGTGAGAGAGATTCCCTTCTGTGCGATGAACACTGTACATCGAGAATCTATCGAGCAAGCCCTTGCTTTAGAAGGTGAGCAAGCAGAAAAACCAGAAATAATTACCCAGAGAATCACAAGTTATATAGATTCTATTGATGAATAAATAGATTTTCTTAACTTTTCTTTATTATTTTTTACTATTATTTGTAATACGAGTAATAGAACTTATTATATTTTTCATTTATAAATAGTCTTAAAAGTATAATTAAATTGTAGTTAAAACATATTTAAGAAATATCAAAAAAAAAGAAGTAAATGATAAAAAAATTAAGTAATTTTTTATAGATTTTAGCTGAGATCAGAGCCACAATTAGGGCAAAATCTCGCTCCTGAAACTACAGAACTTCCGCAATTTGGACAAAAACTAGCCGATGGTGCTGAGGGTGCTGGTGTTGGAGTAGGTTGAGGAGCAGCAGTTTGATATATTGGTTGAGCTGGAGCTTGGCCTATATTTTTTATTATTGAAAGCATAAAGTAGCCGACAATCCTTAGAATCTCTCCTATAAACGAAAGAATTATAGTCATATCAAGTATGGAAGCTATTTTACAGAGTTTAGCTCCTGTATTTGCCCTACCGCTAATATTTGGGGTTAATAATTGTACATTTGTTTCAAAAAAGATTGCAAGTCCGCCCCATGCTTTAAATCTCAAAATAGATCCTACGATTATTAGAATCACACCTATGACGATTAGAAGTATGAAGCCCCCTATTGGTGTTGATGCTCCTCGTGAGATAATATCCCCTATTGCCCAAAAACCAATACTCCACATTATCTGTCCGATAAATCTTATAACAGTACCCCATAAAAATCTAGGTCTAAAATTTAATAGTTCTTTATTATTTAATTCCTTGCCGGCTCTATTTGTATTACCAAGCACTAGAAGGAAGAAAATAATAATAAGAAGGCCAAAGACAATAGTAACTATTAATCCTAAAACTGGAAAAAAGGCACCGATTATACCCAATATCGTACTCAGAAGCGTTAAGATTGCGATTGTTTTCATTCTTTTCCCAAAATCCGTGAATTCCTTATTTACGTTGGCACTTGACATTTTTTTTCACATTTTTTTATTGTAAATTAATTAAGTAAAATTCTTCAATATTCTTATTAAATATATTCTTAATTAATATAAAATTCTAGTAGACCAATATTCAAAAAAAAATTTTATAACCTTATTTTGTTTAAAAATTATATTTCTATAGGCTGAATAGAAATTTGATTTATATCTATTGTATTTCTTCAATTTTCACATTCTTTTCATTATTTATCTAAAAAAATGTAATTGTGAGCAATTTTTCTCTTATCTCTACCAGCAAGCATATGTATATGTTTAATAGTTTTAAGTGATTCTGGACTGAAATTGTCAAGTGGTATAAAAACTATTTCTCTATGCTTAACTCCTGCCAGTGAATAAAAATATTTACGAGGGGGTTTTTCAGCAATATAAAGAATATACCGTTCTCTTGAGAAGAGTATACCCGCTTTCAATAATCTCTCAGCTTTTCCTTTAGCATCTTTAAAACGATAATCCATATAGTTTTTAAAAAGATCTTCAATTTGCTGTGGTGGAAAAATGGATAATAATCCACCGATTTCAACATGAGATATTCCCGGCCCAATTAAATAATCTCCCGGATTAGTCGAATAAAAAGCCATATCACTTTCCTTATCATGTTCTGCCCACCATGTTATTTTATACGGATATTTTTCAATTTCGCCCTCATCTTTATCAAAAATGACTATTAATGTATCTATTTTACCCTGAATTTGTTGTTCGTTACGGACATAGATTTTTCTTTTAAAAGCCCAATTCCTTATAGTCTCCTTTATTGCAATTCCATCCATAAGAGTGGATTTAAATTCCTCTATCTTAACTCTCAGGTTTTTTAAATTCTTAATTGCCTTTTTTCGTAAGTACGTAAAATAATCTTCTTCAATGAGATCCTCTGGAGGCCAAGAAACAGTGATAAATTTCCCTTTTTCCCATTCATCTCTCCACTCCCCTTCATATTCTTCTTTAGGTTTTTTATTTAAAGGAACTTCTCGTTCTTTACCATAATAATATGGATGATGTCTTCTTAACCTAATATATCTTCCATTTGGATCATAGCCCCCTTCCATACTAAGTTTCATAGTTTCATATTTCTCACTCTCATCATTAAATGGGTATTTAATTGATTTTTCAAAAACTTTCCAAGCATAATCATCATCAACCACATTTTTGGATGAAATTAATAGATGAGTCAGGGTAGGTAATAATCTTCTCTCTGTTAATGAAAGATTTCTTGAATATTGGAATAGTGTTTTTAGCTTATGTAAGTCCACAAATTCTTTATATTCCTCTTCATAAGAGTATTTAGATTTTAAGAAGATTTTTCTAATATTTTCAATTTTTCTATAGGAATCTAAAATTTTATAGAGTTCCTCAGGCGTTTCAATCGATTCGAGTTGAGTTTTAGAGTACATTTCTCTAAATTTAATCCATTTGTACGTGTTATATGGTAATTCTTGCAGAAGAAATCGAGCGTCTGAACTTTTTATATTATAAAGTTTTACAAATTCATGTGGAATTAGATTGAATTCAACATCTTCAATTTTTTTAGGATTTTCTAAGTAATATCTAATATTTTTCCAATGTGCCATTCCACATACAAACAAGATTCTATTGTACAATGCCATAATTTTCAGTAAATGACTAGCCATATATTTCTCTCGTAAAATATCTTTTTCTAGAAAACTATATTCATCTACAGAACTTTCTTGATTTTGATTGTTAAGAAATTCCTCTAAATTAACTATATCTCTAAAAGAATCCTTTTTTCCCATGTGTTCCTTATCAAAATATTCTGATATTTTTTTATAAAATAAAGACAAACCTAGATCTTTAATAGAATAATCATCCGGAAGTTTGAAGCTTAGAGGAGCATAGTCTTTAACGGACAGATCGATAAATTCGATGGGGAAATCATATTCTAGACCAATTCTAATTGCTTCTATTATTGAATCACCTGGATCTATAGGAATAAAATTTAGTCGTTTTGGATTTAAAGTATCTGCATAGGCAATTAGAGATAAATAAGGAAGTCGTTGTATACCCTCAAGTACCTCATCTCGAATATTATCTGGTAACTCAACACAAATTGCATCTGGAAAGGTCATGAAAAATGCCTTTCGAACTAGTTTTGCAAATTCTAATCGTGAATGAAAGGTTGGGATGACATATATGTTTTTATACTTGATATAGGGTGTTTTGTCCATTTATTTTATCCTATAACTTTAATTCTATATTAACGGCTAAAAAGCTAAAGACATTATATATTAGTTATGATTATAATAAAAATTCTTAAATTAAAATGAAACCATATTAATAAATTTCTAAATTAAAAAAAAATTGAAGATTTTTTAATTTATTCGGAGATTTCTGAACCACAGGCGGCACAAAATTTCTCCGTACCTGATACAAGACTCCCACAATTTGGGCAAAATCGTTTGGCTGGCTCAACAGCTGCAGCAGGAGCTGG
>SMTZ1_10014285_pt1 | contig 10372 bp, 9 predicted proteins | sample DeeMarSWOR136_30_FD_25667 | JGI IMG/M metagenome (IMG submission 25667) | reverse complement strand
AGACATCGCCAGTTTTGGGGTGAACACTATTTTCCTTTAATACTTTACGTGTTTAGCTCACGTTTCTGAAGAGTTGCTCGCCCTCAATTTCACAGACAGGCAGGAATCAACAATACAATACCAAAAAGCATAAAAAGAATTCACAAACAACCTTTTCCTCGAACTGGTTTCTGGAGATTGTTAAGCTGAAACTTAAAAGCATATTAGGATTAGTTATTTTGGCAATTCTTGTTTCGCTTCTGATTTTTTGGTTTGCAGAACATCAGATCACCCTGATTTTTTCTATAGCTGCAGTTGGTTACCCCCAAAATTGGCTATATGTGATTCTAAACCTTGCTCTACTTAGCCTCTTTGTTCTGTTAATAGGATTCAGAAGAAAACTGGCACGCCTCCCCGCAAGCATCTACTTAGCATTTATTGTAGCCCTGTACATCGAAATGTACGGCTTTCCTTTAACCATGTACTTTTTCACTTGGGCTTTCGGGTCAGGTAGCGTAGCCACTTTATGGTATCTCCTCACAGCAGTCACAGGAGAAAAATTATTCTACTCCATATTCATGGGCGTGATAGTACCCATATCCAATGTAATCATCATCACTGGAATGTTATTAGTTATCTTTGGTTGGAAAAAAATCTTCAGAGCCAAAAACCAGCTTGTAACTACAGGCATCTACAGCTACGTTCGCCACCCCCAATATCTGGGATTTCTGTTAATCACACTAGGAATGAATGTTCTATGGGTTACATTCTCTACACTAATACTATGGCCTGTCCTAGCCTTCTTGTATTATCGCCTTGCCAAAGAAGAAGACAAACAAGTAGAAGAAAAGTTCGGAGAAGAATTTCTGAAATACAAAAAAGCCGTCCCAATGTTTATCCCAAAGTTGCAAAAAAAGTAGCTAACATATCTCTGAATCAAAGGTAACCGAGAATAGCAAGATTTAACTAAAATAAACAAAGCATGCAAATCGGAGTTCCTACTGGAATGAGGCATGACAACATTTTTTCTTGGCTTAAACTATACTAGTTTCACTAGTTTTTGTTATATGGTTCATTATTTGGGGCGCTGATTGGTTCATGTTTTTGACGATTCCTTTTTGGTTGTGGCTGGGGGCTTTTGCACTATTAGATTCCATCGAAGACAAGTTGAACAAAGACAAAAAAATGATTGCATGAGGTGGTGGGGCCGGCCGGAGTTGAACCGACGACCTTTACCCGGATGGTGGGGCCGGCCGGAGTTGAACCGACGACCTTTACCCGGAACAGTTCATCCCCGTCCCTACGGGTTTCTCCTCGCTCCAGAATCTCTTCATCCCAGAGTGGTCAGCAAACCCATGCTTATTTCTGGAGCCCTTAACGGTTTGCACCGTTTGTCGGTACGACTGTCGTCATCCCTTTCTAGCGCCCCATCAAAAGATAGAGCGTGGCTAGACTACGGCCCCTCCAACATCACTTCACAAATTCCCAATATATACGTTTCTTGACAACAAGCGAAACATTAAAGAAGCAAAGTTAAGGAAGATAGTTGGGTTGCCGGCCATAGGGCGTGGGACCCACCTGATCCCATTCCGAACTCAGAAGTTAAACCACGCTCCGTTTCCGGTGTTAGTGTGGTCTTCGGCCACGTGAAGCTGGGAAAGCTGGCAATCTACCTAAACATCAAAGAGCCTCCTTCTAGACAAACAACAGTAGCACCATATTCTTCATGTCTGCAGGGCTAGAACAAAATAACCTTAACACAATCGAGTTCCCACCTTATTCAGAGGAACTTATAATCTGCTCTTTGCGAAACATTCTAGCTTTATCGCACTAACATTTTCGGAAAACATTTCTTGGAAATACTCAAAATTTATTACACACCTCGTGCTTTTTGAGGAAGAGTGAATGTAAATGCTTCCCCAACTTGCAGGATTGTTTGGCGGCGGAGACAATATTTTCTCATTAATTTTTCAACTGGTATTCACTGGTATCTTCGTCGTTTTCATGTTCTACGGCCAGCGCGTCCAAATGATAGTAATGCTTAGAGAAGTTGAAAGTCATCTGCGCCGTCTCAAGTTCATAAGAGACGATGGTCGAAAGATAGCCATGGAGACGATAAAGGAGATAGGGAAACCCGTAGGAGATCCCACCGAGAGGATCGACCAATTTCTGGAATACATAGCCATAACCCCCCAGAGCATGGATCCTTCTGGCATAGTCTGGAAGTTGGAACATGTCCTTGACGTTAGAGACGTCCGCTTCAAAGATGAAGTGAAGCTCATGGCACCTGAAGCAGATGAAACGCAACTGAACAATCTGGAGAACACCTTGGAGGCTGCCATGGCGCTAAACCTGATCTACAAGGTTATTCGACACTTCTATCTCCTAGGCAAAAAAACTCTAAGCCTATACGTCATCATGCAAATTCAGATGGTTCTACCTCTCATCATGCAACAAGCAGAAGCCTATGCCCAAGCATTAAGAGCCTTCTCACTCGGTCAACCCATCGGTGACGGTGCTGGTGCATTAGTCGCCGCCAAACTAATGCAAGGATATGAAACAAAAGAAATAGCTAGGGATGTGGTTGCAGCCACAGTACCCATAGATGGTCGAACAGCCTATGTTCTGAAGGCTAAAGGTCCAGGAGGAAACGTGGGCAAGCCGGGAGACGGCATAAGACAGATCATAGAAGAGAAAAAAGGGAAGATTTCTACAATCATCATGATAGACGCAGCGCTGAAACTTGAAGGAGAAAAACCAGGGGAAATAGCTGAAGGAGTAGGCGCTGCAATCGGTGGACCAGGAGTCGAACAGTTCAAGATAGAAGATGCAATACTTAAAAACAAGATTCCTGTGAATGCGATTATCGTCAAGCAGGACCTCGGAGACGCAGTTTCCCCAATGCGGAAAGAAATTTTCGACGCAGTTGATCCTGTGATCGAAAGAATAAAGCGTCTGATTCTGGAAAGGACCAAGAAGGGGGATAACGTCATAATAGCGGGAATCGGGAATACTATAGGAATTGGACAGTAGGTGAAAAAAGATGACTGATAGTGTTGAGCCTGTTAGAAAAATTTCTCCCTTTCTTCTCGTGATAATACTGATAGCCTTTATTCTGTCATTGAGTGCCCTCTATATCGCAGTGAACTCCATTATTGATCAAACTGACATCCTCAATTCATACTCTTTCTTGGCTATAGGCTTCTTTGGACTAGCTCTATCAGTATACATGCTGTTGCAGACGAGGGGAAAACCCATGCACGTAACCCTTGAGCTGCCAAAAGTGGTAACCACGCTAGAGTGTCCGAAGTGCGATTTCAAAAATATTCGAGACTTTCAGAAAGAAGACTACATCTTCAAAGAAACAGTGCCTTGCCAGAAATGCAACGAAACGATGAGAATAACCGCAATCTATCGTGAGGCTAAAAAAAAGAGTTAAAGTTAACCGTTCAGGTTAGCACAGCACACCCGTCTTTCACTATCATAACAGTGTATTCTGCTTGCGCCACGAGGTTTCTGCTTGCTTCAACAAAAACAGGGTAGCTTATTAAAGCTTTAGACGAAAGAAGCTCAGAGAAGGCGCTTTTGTAGCGACTAGAAGACGCGAATTTACTTAACCACCTTTCAGTGAAAGGCAGGGTCTTAAAATTATTTTTAATATATTTCAAAATCTGTTTAGCGTAAGGCTCCTTCAGGGACTTGTGTTTCGAGTAATGGAAGATGTAGGCTTCCCGTAAGTTCTCAACTCTGCCTACGGCATTCGCAACTGTTACGAAGGGCTCAACGCCGTAGACTTCTCCCTCCTTTATTCTGGATGTGGAGATGTTAAAGACGTTGGGTAGAGACTTTCCGGCGTGTATTATATATCGTCTGATCAGGTGTCCGGTGAGATTTGAGACTGGTTTGAATCCTCGGGTCTTGATTACTTTTTGAATTGCTGAGCCGAAGCGAGTTATGGAGAGTCCGGGTCGAAGTATCTCCACAGCTTTTTCTAGAGCCTCTTCCGCCGTGTTAACCATGTCAACATATTCTGGATCGAAACAGACGCTCACTGCTGTGTCACCTATATAACCGTCAACATGAACGCCGATGTCTACTTTAACTATGGATCTTTCAGGTATGGTCTGCTTGTCGTTTGGGGGCGACGTGTAATGGGCAGCGATCTCGTTAACAGAGACGTTGCAGGGAAAAGCTGGCTTGCCTCCCTTTTCTCTGGTTAAAGCCTCTGCCTTCTCGCAAATGTCAATGATTGGCATTCCTTCTCTAACGGTTCTCCGCATCTCTTCCCGAACTTCTCTTGCAATTTTGCAGGCGCGCTGATGTTTTTGTAAATCTTCTTCAGGAACTGCCATAGCCGTGCACAAACTCATTAAGCATGTGGAGAGTTAAAAAAGTTAGGACGCCGAGGCTACTTTCAAGATGAACATTTTTCTTCCGGAAACCTTTAAACCTGTAGATTATACGGTTTAGCAAAGGTGGAACATAATTTGGCTAACGCTGATGATCGGAAGTCTGTGCTTGACCCTTGGGGAACAACTGTGGTTGAAGACTACAATCACCTTTACGAAGAATTTGGTATACAAAAGTTTGACTCTCTTCTGCCGAAGATACCTGACCCGAGCATGTACATGCGGAGAGGCGTCATCTTCGGTCACAGGGACTTTGACTGCGTTCTAGAAGCCATGAAGCAGGGTGGAGACTTTGCGGTGATGAGTGGCATCAAACCCACAGGAGAATTTCATTTAGGAACCCTCATGACCGCCAAGGAAATCATCTATTTTCAGCAGCAGGGAGCCCAAGCATTCTACGCTATCGCAGACATAGAAGCATACGAAGACAACAGACTACCCTTTGAAGAAACCAAAAAAATCGCTGTTGGCAACGTTGCAGATCTGCTGGCGTTAGGCTTCGACCCCAAAAAGGGTTACATTTACAGGCAGTATAGGGAGCAGCGGGTTAGAGACTTAGCGGTTCATTTCGGGGCTGGCGTGACTTTAGCTACGATGAAAGCCATCTACGGTGAACGGCACATTGGTCTCTATCTTTCAGCTCTTGTGCAGGCGGGAGACATACTTATGCCTCAACTCAAAGATTTTGGTGGACCTAAACCGACTGTGGTTCCTGTGGGAGTAGATCAAGATGCGCATCTTCGTTTTACCCGGGATTTAGCTAACAAGTTTCGCCGCAAATTCAAGTTTGTTCCTCCCTCTTCTACTTATCACAAGATTCTGAAAGGTTTGGATGGTTCTCCGAAAATGTCTAAACGAAACCACATGAGCTACTTCACCTTGAACGAGAGCCCCAAAAGTATAGGCAAGAAGATTTCGAATGCCTTCACTGGCGGAAGAGCTACTGTGGAAGAACAGAAGAAACTGGGGGGAGTTCCGGAGATCTGCCCCATATATGAGATTGAGATGTGCCATTTCGTCGAAGACGACAATGATGTAATGGAAGTTTACAAATGCTGTAAATGCGGAAGCCTCTTATGTGGAGAGCACAAGGCTCGGACAAAAAAGATTATTCTGAAGTTTGTTGAGGATCATCAAAGAAAACGAGAGAAACTTGTTGACAAAGCACGGGAAATATTAGGGGTTAACTAGCCGAAAAATGGTCAGACACTCAATATCTGACTCTTTTCTTCCTTCTCCAACGTTGAAACCTTTAAAGCCTTCTTATTATAAAGCTAAACCAAGTTCACAATTCCATATTGCAAACTAGAGATATTACGGAGGAGAAACAGATGCCTGAACTTCGGGAAAATGAACAGAAAACCTTGCTTGCCCTAGAAAAGCTGAAAGGAAGAGCCCCAGTTGATCAGATGATTAAAACTAGCGGTTTGGCTCATGCGGCAGTTATGCGTGCCGTCCTCTCCCTCACCGAAAACAAACTGATAAGAACATATGAAAGAAAGCAAGCCTTGATCTCGTTAAGCGAAGAAGGAAGAAGTTATGCAAAAATAGGGCTCCCAGAGAGACGACTCCTCAACTCGCTGATCAAGCTTGGCGGCGAAGCAAAAGTTAACTCCGCTGTTGAAGAAGCAGGCTTAGAAAAGAAGTTTCTATCCGTGGCGTTGGGATGGCTTAACCGAAAGGGCTGGGCGATCATAGAAAAAGGTACACTAAAATCATTGAAGAAGCCACAGCTTGGAGAAGATGAAAAACTTCTGCGACTATTATCTGAAAAAGGGTCTCTGACCGTTGAGGAGTTAAATCAGGAACTGCGGAAGACTGTTTCTGTTCTGAAAGGACGGAAACTTGTGGAAATCGAAGAGAAGACTCTGAGAGAACTAGAATTAACGGATAACGGCTGGAATCTGGTTAAGAAGGGAATTGAAGTTCAGGAAGAAATTAGCCAGCTAACCCCAGAGCTTATCAGAACAGGAAACTGGCGAAAGGTAAAGCTTAGAAGGTTCAATGTGAAGGCTCCTGGACCTACAGTCAGTCTTGGAAAAATTCATCCAGCTCAGCAGATAATTCAGCATATCAGGGAAATTTTCTTGGAGATGGGCTTCACTGAGATTCGAGGCTCCATAGTTGAAACAGCCTTCTGGAACTTTGATGCACTGTTCCAGCCTCAGGATCATCCAGCCAGAGACGTCGTGGACACCTTCTATCTGGCTCAACCAAAAAAGGGGAAGCTACCCGAAAAAGAGGTTGTGGAAGCAGTTGCTGCGACCCATGAGAACGGCTGGAATACAGGTTCAAGGGGTTGGGAATACTCTTGGAGCCCAGAAGAGGCTAAAAGATTGGTGCTTAGAACCCATACAACAGCTGCAACTATCCGTTACTTAGCAGAAAATAAGAAACCGCCAGCTAAGGTCTTCTCAGTGGACAGGGTGTACCGCAACGAGAAGCTGGACTATAAGCACCTTGCTGAATTCCATCAGATCGAAGGAATAATAATGGACAAAAAGGTGACCCTGCGAGACCTCATGGGAACGCTTAAAGAATTCTATCTAAAACTTGGATTAAAAAAAGTACAGTTTTGGCCTAGCTACTTCCCATACACCGAACCTTCCATGCAGTCCACAGTTTACGTTCCAGAACTCAAAACTTGGGTTGAACTCTGCGGAATGGGGATCTTCCGCCCCGAAGTTCTGGCTCCTCTTGGCATAAAGCATCCTGTATTGGCTTGGGGTGGAGGCTTGGAACGATTGATACTTCTCAAGCTCGGGATTGAAGATATACGGGTTCTATACAAGAACGATCTAGGTTGGATAAGGAGGACACCGGTATGCCAACGATAACCTTGGAAAGAGACCGTTTCTCAGCTTTTGTTGGGCGAGACCTTAGCGTGGAAGAGATGGCCAAGTGGCTTCCATGGCTGGGAACTGACACCGAAGAAGTCGGATCAGACTACGTGAAAATAGAGTATAATCCGAATCGTGTGGACTTTTCCAGTTACGGTGGAGTGGCTAGAGCCTTTCAGGGGCTCATGGGTTGGGAGACAGGCTTGCCCAACTTCGAGGTGAAACAGGGAAAAATTGTTCTGAAAGTGGACAAGAGTGTGGCTGAGGTCCGACCCTACGTTGTGTCTGCTGTTGTCCGAGATGTGAAGCTTAGCTATGACATTATCAGGGAGCTTATGGAGATGCAGGAGGACCTCCACTGGATGGTTGGCAGGGACAGAAAAAAGGCTTCCATCGGAGTGCACAACTTGGATGCCGTTGAACCTCCCTTCTCGTACATCACATGTGCTCCTAACGAAATCAAGTTTGTTCCTCTAGACAAGACTGAAGAGATGACTCCGCAGGAGATCCTAGAAAAACATGAGAAAGGCATGGCATACAAGAGTGAAGTGGACTGGACTTCAAGGTATCCATTTATCGTGGACCGAAAGGGGCAAGTTCTCTCCTTCCCACCCATAATTAACGGCGAACTGACGCGAGTGGATAATAATACGCGGAACCTTTTCATCGACGTTACGGGCACAGAGCTTAATGCGATATCTAGAAGCTTGAATGTTCTTGTTACTGCCCTAGCGGACATGGGAGGCACCATAGAGAGTACCCGCGTCGAATATTCTGATCACATCTTGGTTACTCCAGACCTTACGCCTCAGAAGATGAAGATGCGAGTAGATTACGCCAACGAAATGTTAGGTCTAAAGTTATCAGAATCAAAAGTGGTAGAGGCGCTAGAGAAGTCTAGGCTGGGCGCAAAAAAGGTTGAAAAAGGAGTTTTGGAGGTTACGATTCCCGCCTACCGAACTGATATAATGCATGAAATTGACTTGGTTGAAGAGGTTGCCATCGGCTACGGATATTTCAGGTTGAAGCCCACGAAGCCGGCGACGGTGACAACGGGCAAAGAACATCGAGTCAATGAGGTGGCAAACACCGTTCGGCAGATAATGGTGGGGCTAGGTTTCGTGGAAGCCTTAAACTTCATCCTCGCCAACGAAGTTGACCATTACCAGAAGATGCAACGAAAAGCTGAAGGATTAGTAACTTTGGCGAACCCAGTTTCCACCGAATATTCCATAATAAGAAATGACCTGTTGCCGAGTCTGATGAGGAACTTGGCGGACAACAAACATCAAGTTTTTCCTCAGCGAATGTTCGAGGTCTCCGACGTGATAAGAATCAATGAAGAGTCTGAGAGCCGCACAGAACGGAGAATACATGTTGCTGGAGTTTCTTCTCATTCAATAGCTAACTTCACTGAAATCAAGTCCATTCTAGAAGCTTTGTTGATGAACCTTGGCTTGAAAAACTGGACAGTGAAAGAGACAAATCATCCAAGTTTCTTGGCGGGAAGAGCAGCCACAGTGTCATTCAAGGGCACAGAACTTGGTGTTGTCGGAGAGATTCACCCGGAAGTCCTCAACAACTTTGAACTGGAAAATCCGACAGGCGCCTTCGAAATAGACCTCCAAAAAATCATAGACGCCGCCAAGTGAAGGCTCAGTTTTTGAATAGAAGGCTCATGCAGACGGACCCGACAGAGGCTGGTGGCTTTCACCTACTGTTGACGGAGGGTTTACCCAGGCATGGGACACGGTGGGCGCGGGCAAAACCAACCCACGTTTGAGAGAGCTCGTCTGAGAAGAGCGCTTATGCTCCGTCTGTGAGGGTGAGAGTTAGTTGCGTGGGACACAAAGCCCGCGATACTTGCAAACTAACGGTAAAAATTCACATTTCTGTGTTGTCTATTTGGGGTCTATTAGTTTCCTAATAGTAGTTCATTGTTGAAAAATAGCTTTTTTCAGAAATTTTCTGCACTGCACGCTTTTTCAAAAAAAGTTCACACCAACATTTGGTGTGTTGTTGTTTATGCTGTCGGGTATTTTCTGTTTGTTTGAGTGTGCCGTTATGCTTAAATATCAGATGTTAACTATATCTAACATAGAGTTAGAAATAATCAACAAAATGTGATAAATAAACAACGGAGGAAACACATGTTGAAAAACCTGAGCTACATCATCCTCGCCCTAGGAATAGCAACATGCCTAATCGGAGCATACATCATGGCCTTCGGAGAACCAATCGTAGGCCCAGACCACACAGGCATCGCAACAATCGTCGGCATAACTGGAATCGGCATAATAAGTACAGCAAATACAACATTGCTGGCAGGAAGGAAAAAGGAGGAAAACAGACAATGACAGGTTTTGTGTGGCCAATAATATTAATCTTGAATGCGGTCCTCGTGCTGCTGGTTGGAGTGTTTGTTTTGTGGAAACTTCATAAAGACAGAAAATCGGGTTATCCTACTAAAGATGAACGCACCATAAAGATCAGTGGAAAAGCAGCTATTGGGACTTACTGGATCAGTCTCGCTTTCATGATATCACTAGCGTTGTTCATAATATTCGGAACAGAGTTTCTAGCTTTGCCTGAACTTGACGCTGGATGGGCCATAATTGCAATAATGCTCGTCTCTGGTATCTCAAATGCTTTGTTACAATGGTATTACAGCAGAGAGCAAGACACGATCTCACTCAAGACGATCTGGCAAGGATGGTTGGAGTACGCAGAGAAACTATACTGTACCTGGAGAAGGGAAAATACAATCCGTCGTTAAAGCTTGCACATGACGTAGCCAAGGCTCTGAAGACAACAATAGATGACCTATTCGTTTACAGCTAACGCGAGCACTTTTCCTTGTATACTGAGGCGTTCGCTACAAGAACTTTTAAGTTAATAGAATAAGATGAGAAGATAAGAGGGCAATCGATTTGGACCTGCAAAAACGAATCGACCTCGTTATGAGAAACACGGCAGAGGTTGTGACTCCTCAAGAAATCAGCACATTACTAGCGACAAATGTTAGCCCCAAAGCCTACTGGGGCTTCGAGTGCTCTGGACTATTACATATCGGCATAGGATTAGTCTGCTCATCCAAAATCAAAGACATGGTAAACGCCGGCTTCAAGTTCACAATCTTCCTAG
>SMTZ1_10008316_pt1 | contig 10372 bp, 14 predicted proteins | sample DeeMarSWOR136_30_FD_25667 | JGI IMG/M metagenome (IMG submission 25667) | reverse complement strand
CAGGTGCCGCATGCCTCACAGGTGTCAGGATCAATTTCAGCATAGTAGTGGGAGTTGACCACCCTAGAGGCTGGTATGCCCATTTCATTGATCCCTCTCAATACGCCGCAGCAACAGCCGCAACAATTGCAGATGAAGAAATGCCCTCCTTGTACGTTCCAGGTGAGATGGACCAAACCGGCCTCTTCTGACTTGCGGAGCAATTCATATGCCTCTTCCTTGGAAATGGGATGACCATACCGGTAGTTATCAAAAACGTTTGGGACTGGAGCAATTCCCATGCAGACTTCCAGAGGCTTATCACAGGGATTGTCCAGCAGCCCTTGCTCTTTCTTACAGATACATTCCATCTGGAGAAATGATTGGCCATTTTCTATAATGGAAGAGACCTTTTCGTAATGCAGGGCCTCATGCGTGGCCTGGATTTCCCGTTCGATGGGAATCACCTGCATGAGCTGGGGTTCGTGCTCCAAGAACTGCTGACCAAAGACTTTCATGTACTCCTCACACATCTCCGCCAGTTCCCGGTCCATATGCGGGAGTTGAAATTCGTAAATTCCTATTGCCCATGGCGCCATCCTGAAAAGCCTGTCATTGCCGAACATGACACTGAAGACTTGCCCCCGTTCCCACATGGTCTTCAGCATCTCTTCCAAACCCTCCAGTGGCCGACCCGTCCTTTTGGCGATCTGCTCTGGCGTCTCAAGAGTCAGCCTCAGGTCACAAAAAAGATCGGCCTGTTCCGCATCAAATATCTTCTTGAGTATCTTGATTTCCACGCCGCTTTCCGTTGAGGGGAAACCGTTTGGCAGCGTGTCAAGCACCTTGGCCACTTTGTGATAGACTTCATCACCCATGAGATATTACCTCCTCGCAAAAAGATTCCTAAGTGCGCATTTTGAGCTACAATTTGGATATTCATCTCAGGTCATTGAAGGCATCCCAGACAACTCCTATTAGGTCCCCAGGGATACCTATTGCGTCGGAGCGTTCACAATCGGCGACGGTACTCCAAAAAATGACTGTGCTTGACCCATTTTTCGGATTCGTCACCTTGTAGGCCCCTTCAACCTTCTCATCCTCTTCCATAATCTCTAATTCGGTTACAGGCTTCTCATAGGCTCTGCAGTACTGGTTATACCAGCCTTGAATCATGGCTTTTGCCCGCTCTAAGGGCACAGGCGGTTTCATGCTTACCTCCTTAAATAAGGTTCATCGAGATGCAAGCGTCATATTTGCCCTATTCTTGGGGTATTTGCAAGGGCGAAAACAGGATTAGGCCGGGCTGAAGGGTATATTATCCAATGGAAGGCGTTGAGAGAAGGGTATCAAATGAAAAAAGAAGTCGCGGGGATTACTTCTCCGTGAGGAATCTCTCCACTTTTGCTTTTGTCTTTAGTCCCTCAACGTACACAGTTATTTCTTGCTGAACTTTTTCGTCCTTAAGATATTGTTCAAGCCTCTCTTTTATGTCCGCATAAGCAACGATCGTTTCAGGCTTTTTTTCCGTAACCTTTATGAGGTGGTATCCGAACCGGGTCTCTACAACATCACTCAGTTCACCTATATTTAGAGCGAAGGCGGCATCTTCAAAGGGTTTCACCATCTGTCCGCGTCCAAAATAGCCCAGGTCTCCCCCCTTGACGTTACTGGGACCCTCAGAGAACTCTCGAGCCAAAGTGACAAAATCTTCACCTTTTAGTAATCTCTGCCGGAGCTCCTCAATTTTCTTACGAGCTTCGGCCTTCTGCGATGCGTCTGCCTTGGGATCAACCTTCATCAAGATGTGGCTGGCCCGCACCTGTTCTGGTTGCTTGAACGAATCTGGATGACTATCGTAATAGCCTTTGACTTCATTTTCCGGGACGGTAACTTTCTCAGCAATCTGCGTATCGATCAATTCTTGAATGAGCAGCCCCCTTTCAATCTGAGATTTTACCTCCGCCTCAGAGATATTCATGCTGTTCAACCTACTCTTGAATTCTTCTTCGCTGGGGAATCGGTTTTTTAGCCCCTCGTATTCTGCCTCCAATCTCTCCTTCTTGATTTTGATCCCCTTCTTCTGACCTTCCTGGTAGAGCAACTCTCGGCTGATAAGGGTCTCAAGGACCTGGCCTCTGATTGCCATGAGCTGGACCTCGCCCATGGGCCTTCCCATGCTAGCAAGCCTTTGGCCGACTAGGTTCACTTCCCTATCGAGTTCTTCTTGGGTAATGATTGATCCGTTGACGACGGCCACCTTATCTCCTACCAGAGGTTTTCCCGTTACGAATCTTGGCAAGGCCGTGCATGCTAGAACCGTCACCGCTACCATGGCCCAAAGCCACATTTTCGTTTCTGTTTTCATTTTAGTTACTCCTTAAAACCAGAATAGAAGGGGAACCGTTTCCAAACTGAAATTCACATTAGGTGTTCCCAAAATCCTCGGGGTCCATCTTTTCCAAGATCTCCTGCCATTTTTTGCCCTCATCTGAGGTATCCTCTGGCTCGCTCTTTATATCTATAAGCATCGACTTGGTGAGGACCTTTTCCGAGGCAAAAATCGGCACCTCAAATCGCAGAGAAAGGGCGAGTGCATCACTTGGCCTCGCATCGATGGACATTTCTTTGCCGTTATGGCGGACATGGATAAGGGCAAAATAGGTATTATTCTTGAGGTCGCAGATCTCCACACGCTTCACCTCCACATCTATCAAGTCCAGAATATTCTTGAGGAGATCGTGGGTCATGGGTCTAGCGAACTTGACACCCTCCAACTCACTGGCAATAGCGTTGGCCTCCAGAAACCCGATCCATATGGGAAGCGATCGTTCTCCGTCGATCTCTTTCAAAATCACGATGGGACTCTGGGTTAAAGAATCAACCGCCACTTTAGATATGACCATTGGCCTGAACATTATATTTAACCCTTGCGATTCCTTTGTTCTTGTCTCATCCGCATAATTATCTGTCGTTGCAAAGATACAGTGGTCATGATCTCTTCTCCGCTCTCCCAGCGGATGCGCATGGCATTCCCCTCGACCGAAAGGACTTCATAGACGCCCTTCATGTTTTCGTACTTCTGTCCCACTTCGAACTGGATAATACCCATAATCAGAATCTCCTCCTTTCATTCACCCGTCTTATCACGATCCTATGATCTGAGAGGGAAAAATATCCGTCCCGTTTTACACGATCATCGGCAGGCCACGGCAGATGAAGACCTCCAGATGGAATTAGGCCTTATCCTCTCGTTAACTAGTAGAAACGCCGTCCGCTGTCGCTTCTTCCTCCTCTTCGCCCCCCTTCGCGGCGAGGACGAGCCTCACTCACTTTGAGCGTTCTCCCCTTCAACGTCGTCCCGTTCAGGCCCTTGACCGCGGCCTCACCCTCATCCTTGGAGGGCATTTCCACGAATCCAAAGCCCCTTGACCTGCCTGTATACCCGTCCTTTATAATTTTGGCAGATTCAACCTGGCCAAACGCCTCAAAAGCCTGTTGCAATTCCTCCTCGGTGAGCTCATATGACAAATTGCCGACGTAGATATTCATCAAAACCTCCTCCCAAAACTCAAGTATTCACTTATAATCTGGGGCAAACAAGATGACCGGAAAACGACCGGCCTATGAGAAAACCCTGCAAAACTGGGCTTCACGATCTTCGTCTTTTATTTTACTGCACACAAAAAGCCAAAATATCATGCGATATCAACAACTTCTACGTCAAAAAACAATGTGTATCCAGCCAGAGGATGGTTGGCATCAAGCGTGATACTATCTTCTGTCAAATCTGTAACGGTCACGACAATCGGATTGCCATCCCCTTGCTTAATCTGGAGTCGCTGCCCAATGGTAGGGGTAATGTCCTTAGGAAACTCGCTCTTCTTGACCTCCACCACCAGCTCATCTTGCTTTTCCCCATATGCATCTTCAGGAGGGATTTCTATGGTCTTGGTATCTCCGACCTCCATACCGAGGACGCCTTTTTCAAAACCGGGGATGACAGCCTTATTCCCCACTGTGAATTCAAACGGCTCTTGCTCCCTTGACGAGTCAAATACGTCTCCATTTTTCAGCTTTCCCGTGTAGTGCACTTTTACGGTATCTCCATCCTTTACTTTACTCATGAATACCTCCTCTAGGTATACGGCTCAGTCCAAAGGTACATGCTGACTTTCGTTGGACAAATAGCTAAGAAGGCCGATGCAAAAGCACGGTGGCTAAGAGTTTTCCGCTGCCCTTATCAGGTGAGGAGTCTAGACTCAGTTGAGTGAGGCGGGAGAACTTGGCCGGATGGTTTTGACATCATAATCATGTGTGCCCAAAGGTGGGCTCCAAAAAATGGAATGATGGCCTAATAATGCTATCAACAAGCACCTATCATCATTCGACAATTAATAACTGAATAGTTAATATTTTATAATATTAGGGGAAATAATCAAGTTTTTTATGGTTTCTTTTATTTTCTCTAACTCTTCTTTCCATTCTTCTTCAGCCTTCCCCACCCCTATATCCCCTGTTTCCTGACTGCTTTGTGCTCGGCATACGTCTACAGGTATGCCCCTTAGCCCAGATCCTGGGGAAAGGCCTGAATGTATGCGAGACAGAAGATGATGGGAACAGCCCCGGACATTTGCCGAGACCGTCATTTGATGAAAAGGATTATTTTGACTTCTATCTGGTTGATTAGCGTTTTTGCAAAAAGCTGATCAAGGCCCTATTGAAGGCCTCAGCCTGCTCCACGTTGGAAAGATGGGCCGCTGAGGGCAACGCCACCAGTGAAGAACCCGCAATGCGCTGCTGCATGGCCTCCGCTGCAGCCACTGGCGTTCCCGGATCCTCCTCACCCACCATGATCAGGGTAGCCATTTTGATCTCAGATAGGCGCTCCAGATAATTCAGCCTGCGAATGGCCTCGCTGCATCCAATATATCCATTTACTGGGGTGGAGAGAAACTGCTCTCGGATGCGTTTTACTTCTGGCGGGTCCTGCCTGAGAAAAGCCGGGGTAAACCAACGCTCAAGGGTTTCACCGACCTGGGCTTCTATCCCTTTTTCCCGGGCCAGTTTGATGCGTTCCTGCCAGATGGGCTGGGCCTCCTCTGGTAGGAGGGCAGCCGTATCACATAGCACCAGCTTTCCTAGCCGTTCAGGATGATTCAGGGCCAGGCACTGACCTATCATCCCACCCATGGAGAGGCCCACGAAATGAACCTTCTCAATATCAAGGGCGTCAAGCAAGCCGAGAACGTCCTCCCCCAGCATATCAAACGTGTATGCGCCAGACGGGGCGTTGCTTCCACCGTGGCCCCTCGTATCGTAACGCAGAACCTGGTAGTGAGGCTCCAGGACCTCCAACTGGGGATTCCACATGATCAGACTGGACCCTAGGGAATGACTCAACATCACGACGGGCGCCCCCTCCCTGCCGGAGAGTTCATAATTCATCTTGATACCATTCGCTTCAATCAGCATGATCCACACTCCTTTCTGTGCTATACAAGAATCTGTCGGAAAAGGTCCATCTGCCATTCGGCAGGCTCACGGCCCTGCGCAAAGTCGAAGCATCGAAGGGCTGCGTTCCCCTGCTCCATGCCTCATGGAAGAAGCCTACTGTTGTCGTTCCTTCAGGATTCTTCCATATTGCACAAGGCCGGCAAGGGCATTAACAGCTCTGAATGGCTGGGTATAAAAAAGGACTCCCTTCCCCTCCATCTCTTCCATGACCTTTCTGCTCACACCCATCTCCGCGGTAAAGTAGCTGATCACCAGCGGTTTTTCAAGTCTTTGCGCAAGCGTTGCCAAACCATCAGAGAAGAACGTCTTGAATGTGTCCGCGGGATCGGCCAGAAACAAGGCCATGGCATCCACATTGGGGTCTTTCAGGACCGTGGACACCGCGTCCTCAAAAAGCTCCCGCGTAAAGGCAAAGCCCAGGTCTACAGGATTGGTGCGAATGACCTGGTTTCGCGTAGGAACCTTGAGCTTTTCCAGGGTCTCCCTTTCAAATTTTGCCAGGGTGAGGCCTTTTTCTATGCAAAGATCGGTCATCAGAATCCCAGGTCCGGCCTGACCAGAGAGGACCGCCACCCTATCGCCTTTGGGTGGGGGCAGTGTGGCCAGGGCTCTTGCCACGTCCAAAAGCTGGATAGGATCAACCACGGGCACAATCCCAAATTGGGAAAATGAGGCCTGATAAAGGGCGTGACGACCCGTCATGGCCCCGGTATGAGCCACGGATGCCTTCGCAATGGCCTCAGACCTACCACCCTTTAGGGCCACAATAGGCTTTCTCTGAACGATGGACCTGGCACTTTTCAGCAGCGGACCGGGCGTCTCGATACCCTCGATATAGAGGGCAATAGACCGAGTATCCGGATCCTGGCCCAGGTATTCAACCAGGTCTGAAAAATCCACGTCAGAGCGATTCCCCAATCCCACCACCTTATTAAGCCCGATCCCCTCATGGACCGCTGTGTACATGAAGAGGTGGCAGACGCCCCCGCTCTGCCCGATCATGGATATGTTCCCCTTCTTTAGGAGGTTGAGGGCTGGGGAGAAGGAGGCATTCAGATGGGCATGGGTGTGAATCATTCCAAAGGTGTTGGGGCCAATGAGTCGAATCCCTTTCTCTTGCGCAAGAGTCGCGATCTCTCTCTGCAAAAGTTGACCCTTAGGATCGTCCATTTCCCTGAAACCGGCGCTGATGATCACGGCGCCTTTTGCCCCCCTATCGGCGCATTCAACCAAGACCGAGGATACGGCGGATGCAGGGACCACCACGATGGCCAAATCAATCTGTTCCGGCACTTCCTTCACAGATGCATAGGTCCTCGTCCCCTGTATTTCCTTCGTCTTCGGATTTACGGGAAACACCTTGCCTGGATAACGGCCACGTATGAAGCTACTCATACACCAGCCGCCCATTTTCTTCGGATCATCCGAGGCCCCCACGATGGCAACAACTCTGGGGTTGAAGATCCTTTCAAAACTGTCAGAACTTTTCATGATTCACCTATACGACTAGTGGCCTCTGTGTGCCCTTTCTCTCCGTACGGCGGGGCATGGAAAGGCGAGTGAAGGGAGGTTAGAAGAAAATGCGGAGGTTTGTCAAGGAAACATGCCACATCTTCTGATGCAAAGACCCTGGCTCCAATCAACTGGAGAGGTCCTGAGTAGATTTCCTTGAACGCCTTGATTCGAGAAATCTCCACTCCTTGACACCCGCACTCCCGTTCCCTAATATCTTTTTCTAACAAGGAAGGACTATTTCTTTCGAGGACTCATCTTAAAGACTTCATACGACGAAGGAAATAAAGATTGAATAGATCACACAAGAAACAGCTCCTGTTGGTGGGCGGCGGACATGCGCACATGACCGTCATGTCCAAACTCCATCATTACACCCGGCTTGGACATCACGTGACCTTGATCAGCCTCTATCCATATCACTATTATTCCGGTATGGGGCCAGGATTGCTTTCAGGTATTTACAGGCCAGAAGAAGTGCGCTTTCATGTGCAGAAGGTGGTGGAAGACCGGGGTGGAACCTTTGTTCAGGGCAGTGTGGTGAGGGTAGATCCGAAACGACGTGTCCTATTCCTCAACTCCGGTGAGGAGGTACGCTATGATGTGGTCTCCTTTAATGTGGGAAGCCATGTCCTCGCTGATTCAGCACCCGTTTCGGATCCGAATGTTTACGCGGCCAAGCCAGTCCAGAATCTATTCAAGGCCCGTCAGGCGATTCTGGAATCTGGCCATATGGGGGAACGGAGACTTGTTGTGGTTGGCGGTGGTCCCAGTGCCATGGAAATATCTGGGAACCTCTGGAAATTGGTACATGACAATGGGATCGCTGCCAAGGTGACCCTGTTGGCGGGCAGAAAACTCCTATCACGTTTTCCTGAAAAGCTCCGAAAACTGGCAATACTTTCCTTTAAGGAGAGAGGCATTGAGGTGACAGAGGGTGAGCGTGTTGGCCGGATTGTCTCGGGTCATGCCTTTTTGGAGGATGGATGTGACTATCCATTTGATTTCCTTTTCCTGGCATGGGGTATCAGACCTCCAGCGCTGTTTGAAGAATCGGGTCTCCCCGTTGGCGAAGATGGTGGGCTGCTGGTAAATAATTATTTACAGAGTGTGGCCTTTCCTGAAATCTTTGGTGGAGGCGACTGCATCAGCCTCCAAGGGCGTCGTCTGGACAAGGTGGGCGTGTATGCGGTTCGCCAAAATCCCATTCTCTATCACAACCTTATGGCAGCCCTTGATGGTGGGAAGATGAAGCGCTTTGATACGGACGAAGTATATCTGCTCCTTTTCAACCTGGGTGATGGGAAGGCCATATTTAGAAGGAAAGGATGGATTTGGTGCAGCAGGTTCAATTTTCTTCTCAAGGATTACATCGACAGAAGATTTATGAAAAAATTCCAGGTCTCTGGAGAGCTTTCGGAACAAAGTCCCTATAAATCTTTTGAAGCAAGTGAGTCGGCCTAATCACCCGCCTCGGGGAGCTTCACTTTGGATTTAGCAGGAGGGAAAACATGATCGAGTTGAAAAGACTTTTCAAGCCCGTGAAGAATATGGACCCGGAAGAGGCCAAGGCATTCATTGAAAAGCATAAGGAAGGGACGTTTACGATCTTGGACGTGCGCCAACCCGGGGAGTATGAAGAGGCCCACATCCCGGGTACCAAACTCGTGCCCCTGCCGCAACTGCGTGATGCTGTTGATGAGCTGCATCCCGAGAAACCAACCCTTGTCTATTGAGCGGCTGGCGGTCGGAGTCGCGTGGCGGCTCAGATGTTGTCCGGACTGGGATTCAAGGAGGTCTATAATCTCAAGGGCGGTATGATGGCGTGGGAGGGCCTTCAGGCCTCCGGTCCCGAGGCGCTCAATATGGACTTGGTACGAGGGGATGAAAGCCCCGTGGAGATGGTCAGACTTTCCTACAGCATGGAAAACAGCTTACAGAAATTTTATGAAACTATGCAAGCGAGGACAAAAAATAAAACCATTGAAACACTCTTTTTGAAATTAGTCCAGATTGAGCAAAATCACAAGAAAAGGCTTAGTGATCTTTACGAGAAGATCGAGCCTTCAGGCAAGGACTTGGGGAGTTTTGAATCGGACGCCGCTAAAGGGATTATGGAGTGAGGCTTCAGCATTGAGGCGTTTGCACAACAGAATGAACCATTCTTGGACACACCTCATCATGTTATTGAAATGGCTATGATGCTGGAAACCCAGGCATTGGATCTTTATCTCCGATTTTCCCAGAAGACTGAAAATGAAGAGACCAAAGAGGTCCTCTTTAGGCTGGGCGATGAAGAAAAAGCCCACCTGGCTTTGCTGGGTCGCTGGCTAGAGGACAAAACAGATAGGCTATTCATATAATGTGGATCGCCTTCTCCTCTGTTTCCTTCCCATAATGAGACCGAAAATGAGCCCGAAGACAAGCACTGACGCCCCTGTTATAAACCATTTTATCCTTTGAGAGTATCGCAATTCCTCGTTTTCTCTGGTGAGCTTTCGAAGATTTTGCCTGCTGGTTTCCAGTTCTGATCTGACGGATTCGTGCTTTGTTCTTAGTGTTAGATAGTCCGCAGCCCCCTGTTTTAAACTACTAAAATCTTTTTCAAGCTTTGCGAGTTCGGCGCTCGTATTTTTCAGCTTTCCGGCGAGTTCTCTGCTTAGACGGGTCGTCTCGGCCAACTCCTTTTCTACCGTGGTAAGCTTCTCCTTGAGCCTGCCGTTCTCTTCGGTCAATGCGTTCGCACGCACTTCCCACGGCAGACGCGTTATCAAGAATCGGCTCAATACCCAACCCTCCTGGGTAATTTCGTCATTCTCAAGGACTTGAACCCGACTCCATTCACCACTTGTCTCGAGGACCTGTACAACCTGGCCCGAGGGAAGCATCGTAATGATCTTGTTATCCACGCTCGGGCCCGTGCGGAGTGTAATCCTCAGGGAGTCGGTCACATAGACCTTTTGTGCCCAACTGGACTGCGCCGAAAAAAAGAGGGCGAGCAGAAGGACCATGACAAACGAGAATCTAGACATACGTTCCAGACCTTTCATATGGGTTTGAAGTGCCTTGTATAGACCCGACCGAACCATATCTGATCATGACTGCCCTGAATACCGCAATTCTCGTTCCGGGTCAATACATTGTGGGCTTGATCGCAGGATTCAGGGGGAGAGCCTTGTATGAGAAATTTTCCTCGGTGTACTCTAGTTAATAATTTTAGTAATATTTTATTTATATTCTATTTTATTAGTTTTACATATTAAAAATGTATTAAATTGATTTCAAGAAGTTGATTTCGCTTCCCTTACTGCTTTCCGAGAAAAGCCCCCATCTGGAATCCAGAAACCTCTTGCTCTAAGGGCAT
>SMTZ1_10013729_pt1 | contig 10373 bp, 8 predicted proteins | sample DeeMarSWOR136_30_FD_25667 | JGI IMG/M metagenome (IMG submission 25667) | reverse complement strand
TGGATAAAATCCATAGCATTGAGAGTACTATAAAACGGACTCTATTCTTTGATTATGGCACCATTACGTTCCAGAATGAAGAATACAAACTAAAAGTCCATCTCTATTCTACAACTGGCCAAGATTTCTATGCAATTACTAGACAAATTACTTTAAGAGCAACTGATGGAGTTATATTTGTTGTAGATTCCCAAAAAGATGTATATGAGAGAAATCTTTTCTCATGGAGTGAATTAATCTCATACTACCAAGAAAAAATCGATGACTTACCAATAATCATTGCTTTCAACAAACAAGATTTACCAGATAAATTCAATTCTATTGCATTTTTGAATAAAATAGATTATCATAAGTATAGAAATATTGATTCTAGGTATACAATTGCGATAAATGGTGAAGAAATTTTAAAATGTTTTGAAGATATTTTAATTTTGATTCTAAAACGATATTATGATTACAAACTGATATCACAGGTTAATTAATATAAATTTTTTTTCTAAAAGAAGTCTGTAGCTACAGGGGATTGGATTCTTATACTCTTTTGGCTATTATCTTCCAATATAGAAATAAGAGCGGTAACATCTTGTTTAGTTTCATAGATTATCTCTTTTTCCTCATCTTTTTTCCATTTTTTAAAACCTGTTAAAATCGGTGCAGTCTCAAATAATCCACTTTGAAGCCCTGCAACTTTCACAGTTACACCTTCAAGGTCACTTTTTGAAATATTTTTGATTCGTAAACGATATTGTTCTAAATCAGAATCTATTGAAATAACCTTATATACTTTCTGAAGTTTTGAAGAAATTCCATCAAATATAGACGAAGCGGCCGTATTAGTCTCTGAAAATAAATCTACACCTACTTTTTCGCCTGTAATAGGACCACTGGCAATAGTGATAGGAACTTCAAATTTAATAGGTTCTAATCCATATTCAGATTTTTTCTTACCAATAATGAGCAGTGACCATTTGGTGTAAGCACCATATCTAAATCCAAATTGTTCTTTTTCAGAAGGGCTCCAGATATAATTGTGACTTGGTTCAGCAACTTCAGGTACTTTAAGAAGTAGAAATCCTTTGTCGATATCGGTTGTTTTTGCATCACCTGCGATTGCTGGAGGTAATTCCTCTACCTTACGGCAATTCTGTCCATATGCTTCGCAATAACATACAATGTTAGAGTCCTGTAATAATCTTATTTCTATGTGTTTTAGTACATTCGAGGTGAAACTTATTTTGATTGTTTCACCTGGTTTGAATATGTCCTTAGTAAGTAGAATATTTAATCCTGATATTGAAAATGAAATTGGATTTGGTTGGTTTACTTGAAGTCCTGAATCTCTTGCCTTTATTTCAATATCATGTGATTTATTAATTATTAAGTCGTCTTCAGGATTAATTGGATTCGGTTGTCGTAAAATAAGTTTTACACTATAGACTAAATTTCTATTTTTTATTGTTGGAACTACGTTACTCTTAATTAATAGCGCTTTTTCCCTTATATATTCACCTGCCTCAAAATGTCCTTTAGAAAATATTTCCTCTCTAGTAATTTGTAATTCCTTTGCGCATGGAGGATTAGTAATTAATCGAATACCACTCCATATAATATTTGTATCTTCCTCAAAATTAAATTTGGTTTTTATATTTAATTTATCTCCTATAAACACAGAACCATAGTTTAAATCTTCTAAATGTAATTTTACCAAGGTGATAATTACCAATTTTGTATTAATTTAATAAAAAGTAAGAATTTTATAAAAATTTTTTATTAATAGTTATGAAATATCAGCAGAATTATTATTCTTTTTTGTTTTATCCTTTTTATTCAAGATTGTCAATATAATGATGTCATGATAATCACGAAAAAGTAAAAAGAATGATTCATTTTTTATATTGAGAGACTTTTTTTATATTAACAAAAAAAAATAATCATATTGGTTATTAATGGAAGATAGTCTGAATAATAAAATCAAAGCAATTCTTTTTGATTTAGACGGTACATTGCTTGATGTAGATTTGGATAAATTTATTTCTCACTATTTAAGATTATTAGCAGAAAGTGTAGCCCATATTATACCTCCAAAAAAATTTATTAACAAAATAATAAAAGCATCCCAAGAAGTTGAAAAAAATGATGGCCGAAGAACTAACGAAGATGTATACCTTGAAGCTTTTTTTCCTGTAGAAGGTTACTGTCGTGAAGAGATAGAACCTTTTTTTAATGAGTTCTATAAAAAAAATTTTTCAAAACTACGACAATATACTAAAAGAAAACCTGAGGCGAGAGAAGTAGTCCAAACTGCTTTTGACAAAGGGAATGATGTGGTGATTGCAACAACCCCTCTTCTTCCAGCTACGGCAATTGAGCAACGTTTAGAATGGGCGGAACAAATCCTTGATAAAATAAGTCGACCTGCGAACGCATGTTTGATGGTTGGCGATGAGGAAAAAGATCTTATATCTAAACGTCTAGGAATGAAAACTTTTTTTATTGAAGGGAAAAATCTAGAAATTGCTAATGGCATTCCAGAACCAACATACAAAGGTTCCCTTGCTGATTTAATATACTTACTTTAAGTTATTTAGAAATAAACATGCTTGCTTTCAAGGTACAACCAAGCTTAATCAAATTATAAACTTTAGAAGGGCCTTCCAATAACAATTTTGCGAGATATATAGCACAATAATACGATTCTTTCTTTCTATCGGAAAAGAAGTATATAAATAAGTTGTCATGTGTTAGGCAATCATCACATCTTATTGCTTTAATCCAAAATCTACTAAAAAAAATTGAAAATCTAATTATAATTTCCTAAATAAATTAATAATTAAAGTATTGTATTAATGTTTAGATAAAGATAAGCTAAGAATTAAATGCTAAATAAGCTATGTTCGATATCTTTATGATATAAAAGATAAGATTAAATACAGAATCTATTATAATTTTCATTAAAATGAATTTATATTTTCTTTCGTTTAAATTTTCTAAATATCTTAATATTTTTTTTAATAGGATGATATCAAATGCATGAGCTTATATCCTTCAGTATGTTTTTATTAGTTTTAATAAGATCACTTGGACTTATTGTCTCTATGAATTTTTATTATGAATCCAAATCTCGTACATATATTTATTTCAGTATTGGTTGGATTTTGTGGATTTTAGCTGGTATTATTGCCTTACTTTCTGCAATAACAACTATTAATATGGTAGAAAATGTTTTTCTTTTAATGAATTATCTTCTTGGGCCCATGTCGATATTTTTTTTAGTATCTGGACTAAGTTCTTACTATATTGATATTTCTCATAATAAAATTAAATTAATTTCTGTGGTCCTATTAATTTTTCCCTTAATTATTTATTTTTCTGTAGGAATAACTCTTGTCGCGTTATATACCCGTATCTTTCAGTTTCTTGGTATTATCCTGATTTTTGTATTACCCTTTTTTAAATATAATATTTTTAAGAAAAAAATTGGAAAAAGCATTAGATGGTATTATTTGATTTGTTTTTCAATAGTTATCTATATACCCATAGCAATTTTTAGTATGAAAAATTCTCTATTTACTGGTTTATTCCAAAGTCAAGATATAACCATAATCGTTAGCGCTTATTCCTCTATATTTATAATGACTATTTTGATTATCGTATTTATAATTCATCTAGAATATACCATAACTAGTGAACAAGAAAATCAATTAAAAGATAAATATTCTCATAAATTGGGAAATATTATGCAAGTAATTTATAGTTCTGCTGATCTATTTAAAAGAATTTCCAAGTCAGAGAATATTGAAAAGGATAAATTAGATTTAATAGAAAGAAAATGTAAGGAAGCTTCCAAAATAATAAATGAAATAAGAGATCTTTAAATTTTTAACAAATCAATTGAATTCTGAGTGATTATTATAGCAAAAATCTTGATTGTTGATGATGACATAGATATTGTTGATCTTTTTGAGCAATTCTTAAAATTAAAAGGACATGAAATAATTGCTAAAGCTTTTAATGGTTCAGAAGCATTAGAGCTTTATAAAAGCTCTCAAAATGTTCCTGATATAATCCTAATGGATCATAGAATGCCTTTAAAAGATGGTTTAGAGACAACAAAGGAAATATTAGCTATTAATCCTAATTGTAAGATAATTTTCATTAGTGCTGATTATACAATAAGAGATAAAGCTTTAGAAATAGGAGCACTTGATTTTTTAGAAAAACCTATAGATTTTTCCACTTTATCTAGAAAAATAGAAAATCTTTGTTAACTAAAACTAATCAACGTTTACTTATTTATTCTTTTATTAATTTCATTATATCTAAAGCAATCAATTACATGATCATTAACCATCCCAACAGCTTGCATAAATGCATAACAAATTGTTGGTCCAACAAATTTAAAACCTCTCTTCTTTAAGGATTTACTCATCTGTTCTGATTGGCCAGTTTGAGAAGGTAGTTCTGATAAATCCTTGAATTTATTATTGATTTGTTTATGATTTACAAATTTCCATATATATTTATCAAACGAACCAAAATCCTTTTGTACTTTCAAAAAAGCCTGAGCATTTGAAATCACAGCATTAATTTTAAGTCTATTCCGAATTATTCCTTCATTATTTAGAAGTTGTTCCAACTTTTTCTCATTATATTTCACTATTTTATTAGCTTCAAAATTATCAAATGCTTCCCGATAATTCTCACGCTTCCGTAATATAGTACTCCAATTCAAACCAGCCTGAGCACCTTCAAGTATTAAAAATTCAAACAACAATCGATCATCATGAACAGGTGTTCCCCATTCTTTATCATGATATTCTATCATCTGGGGATCAGATCCAACCCAATTACATCTACTTTTCATGTCAAACACGTCTTTCTATTAAATTTTGTAATCCGAAAATAAAATTTAATAATTTCGAAAGAACTAATTTAAGCATATAAAAAAATTTCCTATGTATAAGCTTTACTCGCATTATTCGTAATTGCTTCAATTACTCGCGGCCAAACCTCAGGTGGCAAACTGTGTCCCATTCCTTCTATTATCATTAGCTCTGAACCAGCTATTGCTTCTGCTGTGTCTTTCCCACCTTCACGTGAAAGAAGGGGATCGTCTCCTCCATGGATTACAAGTGTGGGCACCGTTATAGATAAGACAGCTGGTTTTCGATTTCCTGTAGCTAAGATCGCTGCTAATTGTCGTGAAAAGCCTGGCCGATAATTTGAGCGATCGTATGATCGTATCGCAAGTTTACGAGCTCTATCTTCATCAAAAGGAAAGCCTGAACCATGAATTATTCTCATACGGGTCACCCCATCCTCAATAATTGCTTCTCGTCCTTCAGGAACAGGTTTTATTAATACTTGCAATGCTTCTGGTTTTGGTTGAGGTAAATCAGGATTACCAGTACTACTCATTATTGAGGTAAGACTTAAAACATGAGAAGGATGCCTGTATGCGACGGTTTGAGCTATCATACCTCCCATTGACGTGCCACAAATATGAGCTTTATCAATATTGAGTGCATTTAAAAGCCCAACTGCATCATCAGCCATGTCTTCTAAAGTATATGGAGCTTCAATTTTTTCCCCTTTTTGTACAGAGATGAATAATTTCATTAAATCTGGTTCTCCTGCTTCTTCAAATTTTGTGGACAATCCGACATCGCGATTATCAAATCTGATTACAAAAAAACCACGTTCTACTAGTTTTTCGCAAAATTCCTCATCCCAATTGATCAGCTGGGCACCTAACCCCATAATTAAAAGTAAAGGTTTTGATGAAGGATCTCCAAAAGTGTCATATTCAATTTCAATATTATTAACTTTTGCTTTCGGCATTTTCCTATTCTTCTTGATTTAAATTAAGTTTTATTTAATATTTATATACTGTTATAAATTTAAAACTATATTAATTCTGAAAATTCCAATTTCAACGTTATGTCCTTATCTCTGAAAACTAAATCATCCAAAAATATCACTAATCGTACCAAAAAATAGTAAGAATCCAATTACCACGGTTAAAAAAATTAAAATGGCTCCCCATTTATTAAGATCTTTTGTTGGTTTTTCAAGAATATTTTTACCAAAAAAACCTATTAATAATGTAAGAAAAGTCAAAACAATTCTGAAATCTGAAAGTTCAAGGGTAACGTTAGGATTGAATGAAAATATTATATATAAAATTGAAACTGATAATGTATTAAATAACATTACATTCATTCCAATTAACCATCCAATAATTCTTCCTGTAAAACGAATTTCTAAATCAAGTTGAAAATCAGCTTCTCGAATTGTAGTGCTTTTTGGGATATGGAAAGAAAGAATATTTTTTGAAAGCTCATGAGGAAGTCTTAAAACAATGGGTCGTTCTAAATTTTTTATAATTCTTTTAATTTCCTTATCAATTCTTATGTAATGAAATTTAGGGGCATGAATTACCCAATCATAAGAACAATTTCTTCTTAAATTAGTTGGAATAGAATAAGTTTCCCTACTTTTATTAAATTTATGAAAAAGAAGACTTGAAGATTGATTGATTTCCTTACGAGGTTCTTGAAGCCCTGAATAGTATTTGTAATTGTAATTAACAGCGTAGAAAAACAAAATTACGAAAAGAATCGAAAAAATAAGTAAAAATATATAACCATGTTCGAAATTGTAAAATAAATAAAAATTTAGAAAGGGTAATGCAAATAAAACTATTAAGATTGGAAATGTCGTTTTTTCTACAACCATTTTTTCTCTACTTATTTTATTCTTTTTCTTAACAGCTCCAATCGTCCTATTGGTTTGAATAGTTAATTGATATGCATTTTTAATAGGGATTTTTGAAAAATCTAGTACAACATATAAGTTCCGGAAATAATTCATGTGCTCTAATGTTTCAGGAATTATTTCTTTCTCATCAAATTTAATTACAGTAGAAAATGGGTTAAATGTTTTGTAGTCTTTTATCGCCTCATATAAATTATTATATGTAGCATTATATATTCTCATAAATAATTCATTAGAGTGGTCATCAAGATACTTTCGAAAAAATTTCTTTTTTTTCCTTGAATCAAGTTCAACTTCTTTACTGAAATTTTTTAAAATTTCTTCTAATTTTTGCTTTAATCCTCCTTTTTTAGTGATTCTATGTTGAAGAATATAATAGTAAATAACATAATAAACTATAGAATAAATAAAAACTCCCATGAACCACAAACCAAGCAGCAATAAAAAAGTACTGAAAAAACTTGAGATCATTGAAAAGATACAAGAAAAAATTAAAATCTTTAAAAATAAGTTTTTCAAATCTTTTCGAGGATAAGTAATGTGTTTCCTCCGGGTTCGGGAGTAGTCAAGAATGTCTTTTAAATCAACTTCTGATTCAAAAAACTTCTTTAGGTCAATATTTTTAATTTTTTCCTTCGTTGGAGTCCTTAAGAATCTCTCTTTTTTGTATCGTTTTTTAAGTCTATGTAGTGGTTCTCTAACACGCTTAACTAAATCATCCTTAATTTCTCTCCATTCGTTATCAATTGTTCCATTTTTATAGATTATCTCTAAAATATAATACCAAATTATCTTTTCGAAAAATAATGTTGAATCTATTTCCATTAACTCGGGTTTTATATTCATTCTAACCTTTTCAGGAATCCTAAAATAAGAAAAAGGAGTAATAAGTAAATATTTTTTGCTCGGATCAATTTCCTGTTTAAAATTTATTAAGTATTTTGTTTCATCTTCGATAAGATTGATATCTTGAAATTTAATGGTCTTTGATTCCCTGAGAATCTTATATTCCAATAAAGGTAGTTTTTCATGATTCTCTACTATGTTTTGAAAGTTAAGTGTATCTTTTTGTGTCATTAATTTTTTGAGTAAAAATAACTATTTCTTTGAATTTCACTTAAATTAATCATAATATAATTTGTTTTCGAAAATAATGTTGTTTATTAAAAAAATACCGAAATTAAAAAAGATTTAGCTAGATTTACCTTTACTTATAATTATTATATTAAAAATGCAAAAATGAATTTCTATACATTAAAATGAAAAAAAGATATAAAGAAAATGGTTATTATTAGAAATTAAAAGTTTAATCTGTATGCGCTGATATAATCAAATCAGCAAACAACTTCATGTCATTTAATAACATGTTTAATTTATCTTGAGATCCTCTATCTAATTCTCCTGATTTCATTACTAAAACAGAAATGATATATTTGAATATATGGAGCTCTATTTCCTTCCCATCACCATTTCCACCCCTAAATTTAGCAGAATCGGCCATGAATATGTTTTCCCTAACTGTATTACATGCATTAATAAAATCTCTTAGATCTCCACGTAATGTTAAACCACTACTCACTCCTTGAACATTGTGAACAATAACATTTCCTGAAATATCCGCAATGATAACACGTGCTTTAATCTCATCAAGTTGTTTTTCTGCTTTTTCTACATGAGATTTTAACTCAGCATATTGAGAAATTAGTACATCTCTAAAGACTTTTGCTAGCTTATCTTGTTCATAGATGCTTGTGAGCATGTAGTTGAAATCATAATCCTTAAATATATCTAAGAAGATTTCTTTGGCATTTTTAACATTTGTATCAAGTAATTCCTTCTGATAATCTTCAGTATCATATTTATGTAAGAATAAAAAGATCTTGGGTTTTTCATTATTTTTACGGTATAAATCCAATAAATTTATGAAATAATCTTTTGCATCTTTAAAAGTTTTTGGATCATGCAAATCAACGATAGGAATAAGAATATCAGTCCCTCTAAATATTTCAGGTTTTTCCATGTATTCACGTCTAAATTCTTCTTGTCCTCCAAAATCGAAGATGCCCACTTGCAATCCAAGAAATGGATGTCTTCTTGTTTCATAAAGAATGGTTGGTGCTAGACCTTTTGTTTCTTCTGGCCTTTTCGCAGCAAAAGCAACTGAATAAACAGATGTCTTACCACAGCCACTTAGTCCTACAAGGCTTATTTTCAACAAATTCCACCTTTTTTCTAATCAGTTTCTAATATTTTTATATTATAATATATTTCATTAAACTTTTTTAATAAAATTTTATTTAAGTTTCATTCTTTTGGTGCTAATTTAAATGTTCTAGAAAATATTTTTCCAAATGCTTCTGTTGAGGCTTCAACAAGAATGTTTGCGATGATTGGTTGACCATCAGGTATATCCAAGGGATATCCTATTTCCACAGTCTCAAATGGAAATATCTCTCTAATTGTAGTTATCCATGGTTTTTTTTCAAATAACTCTTCAACTGTTACAATTCTAATTTTCATATCCTCCAAAACATATCCTATTGTATTTGTTAAAGAAATATTCAATATTTTATCCTGCTCCCTTAAATCCTGTGAAACACTTAAAAATTTTCTAGTTCCGAGTGGAGGTTTTACAGCACTTTGATCTGCTTCTGGTCCTGTTTCGATACGTGCTTGTTCTTTTTCCTCGACATCTCTAACTATAAAAACTTTACGTTTTCGAACTGTATACTGTGAAACTTTCTTTAATTTTGCTAAGAATAGCACAGAGTTCAGATTTATGGAATTAAACGAATCAATTTTGATATATCCCTTCTTAGCGGCATCCTCTACAATTTCAGAACCAATTCCTGTTCTTGCAAACACGGTATTTTTATTTGGACCAGAACCGACACTGCCTATAGATATATCAGCATGTTCAGCAGTTAAATCAGTACAAAAATTACAACTTGAGGATTTAAATTTATCTAATTGTTTAATTGTATATGATTTCACTGGTTCTCCTTGTAGATCATAATATAAATGAAACTTTCCCTTGTTAATATCCATTTTAACTACTTTTGACAAATCTATATTTTCTTTTTCAAAAAATGGATATAGAGCTTCTGGCGCAAATGAATCCATACAAAATAACCCTATTTTGAGTACGTGACATCGCATAAAATATTTCAACATACCAGTAGGGCTGTCAAACATCTTGGATACAGCATCTATATTACACGGAGTTCCCACAAATGCAATTGATCGAAAATCTTGACGAACAGCATCCATTAAAGCTTCAACAGTCTGTGAGTGGCTGTAAATAGAACCCGAAGATTTAACCGCATCATCTTTACTTGTAATGATTTGGGCAGTGGGATACCATGGCTTATTTGGATCTCTCATTGTTACTATGGCCGCATCAATTAAATGTTCATCAAATAAATAACAAAGAAGGCTTGTAACAGTACCACCATCTTGACCTCCAATAACTTCTGGAATGTTAGTGTTTGCGACATAACCTGTTTTAAAATCTCCAATAAGCTGATAGGGATCTGTTATGGTTCTTGGGCATTGATTATAACAAATACCACAACCTGTGCATTTACCAATAAGTT
>SMTZ1_10013814_pt1 | contig 10374 bp, 7 predicted proteins | sample DeeMarSWOR136_30_FD_25667 | JGI IMG/M metagenome (IMG submission 25667) | reverse complement strand
ATTACATGATGTCGTAGAAGACAGAAACGTTGAACTTGATGACCTTGTCCGCGATTTTGGGGAAGAAGTTGCGTCCCTTGTTGACGCTGTTACAAAGTTGGCTTCATTGCCGAGAGTCTCACGCAGCGATAGAGTTGAAGACACTGAAGAGGAAAAACAAGAGCGCGAATTGGCAGAGCGTCGTGGTTTGATGGATCCGGACGAGGAAGCACAACAGCGTATGCGAAGCAGGCACTACGATTTAGCTTCTGAAAATCTACGAAAGACATTTCTAGCAATGGCGGAAGATCCCAGAGTCGTGATTATCAAGCTTGCTGATCGGCTACATAATATGCGAACCCTAGGTTTTGTTCCAAAACATAAACAAATCCGGATTGCCCATGAAACAATGGATATATTCGCCCCACTTGCTAGTCGACTGGGCATCTGGCAAATGAAATGGGAATTAGAGGATCTTGCATTTCGCTATGTCAATCCACAGATGTACAAGGAGATCGCTAAAAATTTATCTGAAAGAAGATCAGAACGCGAGCTTGAAGTTGATGCGATTTCACGAAGGTTAAGGGGGGTGCTTGTCCAGGCTGGCGTGAATGCGGATATCTCCGGTCGGCCTAAGCATATCTATTCTATCTTCAAAAAGATGATGAGGAAAGGTGTGCCTTTTGATATGGTTCATGACATCAGAGGGGTGCGAATAGTCGTTCCTGATCGGAATACTTGTTATGCTGTATTGGGAGTGATCCATTCTAATTGGCGGCCCATACCTGGAGAGTTTGATGATTATATCGCCGCTCCAAAAGATAACTTTTACAGGTCTCTTCATACTGCGGTTGTATATGATGATGGAAAGACACTAGAGGTACAAATCCGCACACCAGAAATGCACCAAAGTTCTGAGTATGGTATCGCAGCCCATTGGCGATATAAAGAAGGGTTTGGGCATGATCCAGATTTTGAGCGACGAGTCTCCTACCTACGGCAGTTAATGGAGTGGCGTCAAGATGTGGAAGATGCCCAAGAGTTCGTAGCAGGGATGAAGTCAGATGTATTTGGCGATAGGGTTTACGTATTTACTCCCCGGGGAGACATCATTGATCTACCAGCGGGATCTACTCCCATAGATTTCGCTTACCATGTTCATACCGAGATAGGGCATCGTTGTCGTGGTGCAAAGGTTGGGGGTAAGCTCGTTTCCCTTGACTATGATTTAGTAACTGGAGATCAAATCGAGATCATTACAGCAAAAAGGGGAGGACCGAGTAGAGATTGGCTCAATCCACATTTAGGATTAGTGAAAACCCAAAGGGCGCGGTCAAAAATCCGTCGCTGGTTTAAGCGTCAGGCCAGAGATAAAAATATTAGTCATGGAAAAGACGTGCTTGATAAAGAATTACGCCATCTCGGGCTGGTTGCGGTGAATCTGGATCAATTAGCCAAAAAAATGGGATATAAGTCCATTGATGATTTGGCCGAAGCAATTGGATGTGGGGATATTCCATTAGGAAGAGTTGTCAATGAGTTGGTACTTGTAGAAGAAGACGAGGATGAATTTTTTGATTTTCCTGCTCCACCTCCAGAAATCCGAACGAGGGCAGTGGATGAGGTTACCGTTCGGGGGTTAAAAGGGTTACTCACTAATATTGCAAGGTGCTGTAACCCGGCGCCAGGCGATGATATCATCGGCTATGTAACCCGAGGAAGAGGGGCTACGATTCATCGCAACGACTGTCCGAACATATTAAGGATTCGAGATAAAGAGCGATTAGTAAAGGTCTCTTGGGGAGAGGCAACTAGCACATTCCCGGTACCGGTGAGGGTAAAGGCGTATGATCGCGATGGGTTGATGCGTGATATATCTACACTGATTGCCGAAGAGGGAATCAACATGGGCAAGGTTCACGTTGACGTAAACCGGCGTAATATGGCTGTCTTTGATTTAATCTTAGAGGTGCGCGATATCGAGCAACTCAGCCGGGTTCTTGATCGCTTAGAACGTTTATCGAATGTGTTTGAGGCAAGACGAATCCGGCCAGGGTAGGTAGTCGGTTTCTTTTGTAGGATATGTACGACAGAGGATATAGAAGCTACCGAGAGAAGATAGAAATAATGGATAAAAGGAAGAATGGAGGATAGTTAAGTGCCAAGAATTCGGTGCCGTTACTTGAATTGTGTTCATCTTGACGATGGCTATTGTGATGCTCACAGGATAGAATTAGATCCAGATGAGGGTTGCTTGTCTTTCGGCCAGATCGGCGAAAATCTGGATGATGATTGGGTTGGTGATACAGAAGAAAATGCATACTGGGGGGATGATCCAGAAGATGAGTGGCTTGATTTTGAGGATGATTATTAACGAGCTAATGAACTCAAGATAGCGATGGTCTCCTTTTTATTCGCATATCCCAATTCGCCTCCAGGCCCAACACATGAAGGACATCCATTCACACACCCACAGTTTTCTACCAGATCATACGCATGTCTCATCATTGTTTTATGAACAGCAAAGAGCCTTTGGCTGAAACCGACCCCAGCGGGGATTAACTCGAATATCACGATTGTAGGCAGTCCATTCGTTAGCGGAGATTTGGGGTCTGAATAAACACCGATATCTTGGTTATCGCACATCAAGAATAGGGGCGCAATATGACTTAGTGTGTACGACAGTCCCGATAGACCGCTCCGGATACGAACTACATTTTCAGCCTGGCTGTGACAGGCTGGGCATAACGTAATTAAGTTATCGATTTGATTTGCCTCTTGGTAAGAGGGGTAAGTTCTGAAGGGTCGCTTATGATGTACATGATGGGTGGATTCACCCTCAGGCGCACCACATACTTGGCAGAGAAATCGATCCCGCTCTCTAGCAAGATTGCGTTGTTGTGCCCAATTGATCCCATAATTGTTTGAGGTACTGCTCCATAATCCTTCAGAAAGCAATATATTAATTGTGTCTCTAGATAAGCTTACCCAATATCCACGCGTTAATAATTCTGTTGGAGGTAAGTTAACTTCACCATAACCAATATTTTCCCGTGTGCTCCAAACGATCATTTTATATCCGGTGACTTGTGATGTTACTAATATCTCGCCATGGGCTATTACACCTCCATGGACGGCCTTCTCTTCTTTTTGCTCAATAAGAGCAACAGTTGTTTCCTGTTGTGGACGAGTGTAATAGTCTGCATCAATGGGATTCAAGCAGGCAACTTTACCGCTTAGATCGAGAGATTCTACGAGATATGAATCGCCTTCGTGCAGATATATGGCATTGGGATGTATCATCCAGTGGGCGCTTACTCGATCGATAGCGCCAATAGTTTTTGTGTTGTAATTGCTATCGATTTGTAAAATAATTTCATCTGATGAAGCATTGCGGAGAGAAATATTAGCGGCAGGATATTCATCTAACATCCAAAAATACTGGTTACTCGATTTAAATAGAACACCGGATGATTGAAGGAACCCTAAGAATTCGGTAATAGTCTCGGGCTCTACACTCCCAAAGGGATCGTCTTTTATAAATGATTTTTCGAAGGCGGAACATTTGAGGTGTTCGAGGAGAATTAATATATTATTTGGATCGATCAGGGCCTCCTCAGGAGTTCGATCGAAGAAGTACTCAGGATGTTGAACCAGGAATTGGTCCAAGGGGCTAGATGATGCGATAAATACAACTAATGATGTATCTTGTTTCCGGCCCGCGCGCCCCGCTTGTTGCCAGGTTCCTGCAATTGTACCTGGGTATCCAGCAAGGACTACAGCACCCATTCCACCAATATCGATACCTAATTCGAGAGCTGTTGTGGCAATAACGGTTCTAACCTCACCGCTTCGTAAACCTCGCTCTATATCTCTTCGTTCATTCGGGAGGTAACCACTTCGATAGGCACGAATGGATCTCCTTGGATCGTCATTGATTACATAATTATGGTTGTTAAAATCTTCAATCTGTTCCTGGTTGATACGCAGATAACGCAAAAGGATTTCGACTGTCCGCCTCGTTCGTCCGAATAATATGGTTTGGATATCGTATGTATGTAAATCCTTTACAATACGAAGGCTTTCCTGTATCAAGCTAGCGCGCAATCCCAATTCGGGATTTATTATCGGAGGATTGTAAATGAGAAAATGGGTTTCACCTCGGGCAGAACCATCATTATCTATCAAGGTAACTCGAGAATCTATGAGTTTTTCAGCGAGCTCATGGGGATTTCCGATTGTAGCAGATGTGAGGATGAACTGGATTTTGTTCCCGTAGCTGTAAGTAATTCGCTTAAGCCGGCGGATGATATTCGCAACGTGTGATCCAAAAACCCCGCGGTAGGTATGCATTTCATCGACCACGATATAACATAACCCTTGAAAAAATGCACTCCATCGGGAGTGGTGAGGCAAGATGCCCGTATGAAGCATATCAGGATTTGTGATCACAAGCCGAGAGCGTTCACGGATTCTTTGACGGGCGTTAGCTAAAGTATCACCATCATACGTTGCGGGTGATATTGAATCCAGCGTAGACCTATCGTGCGATAATAAATTTTGGATAGCGGTAAGCTGATCTTGGGCTAAAGCTTTTGTGGGGAACAAGAAGAGAGCAGTTGTGCGAGGCTCTTTGATTAGCCTATCTAGGATGGGCAGGTTGTAGCAGAGAGTTTTTCCGCTGGCCGTTCCTGTAACAATGGCTACATGCCTGCCCTGGTTAATATACTGCCACGAATCTATTTGGTGTGAATACAGAGCTGTGATTCCGGAATTGTTTACCCCAGTAATAAGTGATGGGTAGAGTTCTGGTGGTATGCCTCTGTAATCGGCATTTTGGGGTGCAATCGAACGCCAGGTGACAATGTTTCCACCAATACCAGGGTCAGATTGCCAGTGGCTTAAGAGTTTCGATACGGACATGAAAATTTTATATTCTGATATTCTGAAGATTCTATCGAAAAAACAGAAACCGTCTCACATGAATTGGGAGACGGTTCAAGGCGCAAAATACAACAAGCCCCCACTTCCAGAATCCAATGGTTTATTCGATATTACTTGACTCCTTCTCTTCGGACTCTTCAGATTCTTCCTGATCGTCTCCTTGTAACCCATCTTTGAATGCGCGGATTCCGCTCCCCATCTCTCCTGCAATCTTACCAATACGACCAACTCCAAAGAGCACTATGATGATTACAAGGATAATTATTAGTTCTGTAGGACCTAAATTCATGGTTATGCTCCTTCTATAAGCAGTTAATGGTTCGTACCCTACTTCTAACACAATTTCCGAAAAATTACCAGTCCAAATCATTCACTTTTATTTAGTAATGTCAATTCTACTGGAAGGTGGTGTATTTCAATCGTGGCATCGTCACAGAAAATCATTGCACGTTCAATGATATTCCGCAAAACCCGGATATTCCCCGGCCAGTTGTAGGCTGTTAATATCTCCATTGCATTTGGTGATATATCGGTTATATTTTTGCCCATCGAAATATTAAATTCGCGGATAAATGAGCCAACAAGCTCAGGTATGTCTTCCTTTCTATCTCTCAAGGGAGGAACATGAAGATCAACAACTTTTAAACGGTAGTACAAATCATCCCGGAATGTTCCATCTTTTCTCATCTGGTCTAAATCGCGATTAGACGCTGCAATTATTTGAACATCAACTTTAAAGTCCGAGGTACCACCAACCCGACGGATTTTATGATCATCGAGTACCCGGAGAAGCTTAGCTTGCATATCTACTGGCATCGAGGAAATTTCATCAAGGAAGAGAACTCCTTGATCGGCGACTTCCATTAAACCAGGTTTTCTTTTCTGGGCACTGGTAAAAGCCCCGGCCTCATGACCAAATAATTCAGATTCTAATACAGTACTTTGGATTGCAGCGCAATTAACGGCTACATAAGGTTTCTTTGCCCGAGGCCCCATCTGGTGGATGGCGCGAGCTAGCACATCTTTCCCGGTTCCGGTTTCACCAGTGATCAGAACAGAGACAGAGGCTTGCGCAGCGCGTTGTGCTTGAACGACAAGTGTTTGCATAATTGGACTATTACCGATAACGAAATTCAATTGTTGCCTTTGAGTTTCACGCAGGTGGTTTAATTCCCTGCGCATTGCGACGAGTTCATTTGCGCGTTCGATTGAAGTCTCTAATCGGTTAAACTCTATCGGTTTTGAAATAAAGTCATGGGCACCATTCTTCATGGCATCAACCGCCATATCGATGTCGCCATGAGCTGTTATTAGTATAATCGGTGACCTAATAGGCATCAGAGCCGTTTCTTCCAATAGATCGGGACCATATCCATCCGGTAGTTGTACATCGAGCAATATAATATCAGCACTACCTTGATGTAAGCATGCCCTGGCTTCTTCCATTGTCGCTACTGTAATAACCTCGTACCCTTTGGGAGAAAGATAATCATCAATATTGCGGCGCGCGTTAGCCTCGTCATCCACAACGAGTATCGTGGCAGTCATAAATTAACCTCCGTTTTCATCAATATACGCGGGTAATATTACGTGAAACATTGTTCCACCTGGAAATGTGGTTAGGTTTATGCTTCCCTTGTGAGCAGTTACGATTTGTTTTGAAATTGACAATCCCAAGCCGGTACCTGATTTTTTGTCCGTGGTAAAAAAGGGCTCAAATATTTTTTCTTTAACATCCTCTGGTATTCCGGGTCCAGTATCGGATATATCAATTTGTACCATTTGCCTTCCGCTCGGAGCATTAATCGGCTTAACTTTGATTGCCAGGGTGCCTCCCGTATCTTCCATCGCTTTTATTGCATTACTTATTAAGTTGGTAAAGACTCGCTCAAGAGCCCTACGATCACCTAAAACTTGAGGTGTATCCGGCTCAATCCGCATAGTGTGTTCAACACGAACCCTTTTCATCCTTGGGCGCCACCTTATCAACAAAGGTTGAAGTACATCTATCATCTCAGTAGGTGAGAATTGAGTCGGTGTCATGCGCGATGATGTCAACACAGATTCCATGAGATGTGTTAACCTGGCGCAATCCTGTTGAAGTCTTCCTATTAAATCTTGATTGTTATTATTTATTGGGAGGTTACTTTCTAATAACTGCAGACCCATGCTCAGGTTATTTATTGGATTTTTTACCTCGTGTGAAAAAACTGCCATTATATCCCCGAGGAATGCCCTTTGTTCTAGTTGTTGGGTTAGTGCTTTTATCTCCTTGTTCTTACTCTCATCACGTATCATTAACAGTACGCCAACGATTTGGCTTTCGTGTTGAATCGGAAACGCCTTTACATGGGCAGGGAAGGTGGTTCCATCACGACGATGTAGATATATATCGCCAAGATTATGAGATGGTAATCCATGAAGGGAGTCTTTAATTGCGGGAATTAGCCGGTTTGTACCAATGAGTACATTTTCTACCAACTGGCCTTGTACTTCCTGGAGCGTATAACCAAGCAGCATTTCGGCAATAGGGTTGATTTCAGAAATACGCAGATCGGGGGCTAATATGACGATTCCATCCTGGCTTGCCTCCTTTATGGCTTCAGCAGCTGCATGACTATTCAAGATATCGCGATTAGACCGTCGCAAGTATGAATTCAGGACATTTGTCTGAATGACACTGTCAATCACAGCCGCCAAGATTTGGAGTGATGCCGTTATTCTTTTTGGTACAACACCCTGACCACCTGATGCTGTAATAAATCCTATCCAGGCGCCCATCTCACCAATTGGTGCGCTTGCCATATAGGTTTGATTTGCCTCTTTTGCAGTTTTGTGGATGACCGTAGAAATTACTCGCTTGTTGCTGAGCCATAACATTGGTTCAAGAAGATAGACTAAGTCAGCAGACGGGGTTACGGGGGGGAAAATGCCTTCTGTGCCCCAAGATGCGATTTTCTTGAGTCTCAATTGTTGCTCGTCCCCAATATAGATTGCCAATGAATCCGCACCACTTAGGGAGCCCCCGACTGCTGATTGTCGCTTCGTATCCTCTCTGCAATATGTTGTTCGCGTTTTGCTAAAGGCTCAATAGTGAGGAGTACCCATTGTTTGATATCCAATATATAAGGGTAGACAATAACGGGGATGTGATGAGATTTATGAGCAATGAGCGTGGTTTCGAGAAAATTATTGCGCATAGCCATTACCTCATCCAGGCTTATCTCCAAGAATACATCAAACAAACCAAGCATCTCTAGCTCATTACGCGTATATGCAGTCAATTCAACTGCTTTGGCATTAGAGGCAATAATCATTTGAGTTCTAGCGTCAATCAGGATGGCAGCCTGCTGGTTGGTGTCTAATAAAAAATTTAACTCAGCATGTCCAACCTGGTGACGGGATTGTTGTAAGCGGGGGATAAGAGATGGTTTCATAGCTTCATCGTAGATTTGAATATATGTTTCCTCTGTCGAGCAGACAAGATACCTTCCATTGAGCGATACTTGGCAACTGTTCTCCGAGCAATAACGTGACCTTGATTTGAGAGCATATCTACAATCTGATTGTCGGTAAGCGGATTGTTATGATCTTCATTCTCAATTAAATCCACCATCGCTGAGCGGATATGCAAGCTTCGATCAAAGAAAAGAGATAACGGAATGATACGATTATTTGGTAATTGCACTGTTTTGCTTGATACTGCGCGTGAGATTGTTGATTCGTGGACCTCTAACATCTTCGCGATCAGGGTACGAGTAATTGGTTTAATATATCGATCGCCCAATAAAATAAATTCGCGCTGGATTACACCTAGATGAGCCATCAAGCGTCTCATTGTATGGTTCCGCTGCTGAATACATTTGATCAGTAGGTTAGCCTTTTCTAAATCTTGTTTCCACTTATCGATGTTATCATTCGACACTTGATTTAAGCTTTGACGAAATAACGGATTTATCCGAAGGGTACCTCGTAAAGGAATTAATATTTCGATAACCAAAGGGGAGTGATCATTGCTTTCTAAAGGATGAATAATAATATCTGGGTGGTAATAAAGGTTTGGAAGTTTATTGACTCCGTGTTGATGGACATCGCCCCAGTGAGCTCTTCCAGGGTATGGGTTTAAATTCTCGCTTATGAATTTAGCAATTTTCTTGATATCTTGAATCGAGATACCCAAATTCCGGGATAATTGGGCGTATTGGTGTCTACTTAATAATGTTAAACCCTCTTTGATTGCCAACTCTGTATTCTCAGGTATGGGCAAATAGTCTTTCAATACCTCGAGTTGAATAAGCAAGGCGTCTTTTACGCTGGTTGACCCTACGCCGATTGGGTCTGCGAGTTGTATCTGGCGTAGAACTTGTTGCACGTGAGAAATGGGGACATGATGATAAATGCTGATCTCGTGTAAGGGAATAGAGAGTAACCCATTATCGTCTAAGCTCGTGAGAATATGTGCAGCAATATTCCTATTTTTAGGGTGTAATTCTGGAGCGATTTGTCGTAGTACGAAGGATGGTAAATCTTCAATTTGAGGTGCGATATTGTCATCAGGATATTCTTCGTGCGAGTTCTTTGAAGAGGTGTGTTGATATAAATAGTCGCGCGAGGACAGTAAGACAATGGGTTGATCCGATGCTCCAGCAAGCGGGCGACTACATGTTGGACACAAGCCTGGCCCTCTTAGCCTGCGCCCACAATTTAAACAGCGGAATTCTTCAATTATTTCAAGGGCAGGATTGTTTGCCAGCTCAGTGTATACTCTTTGGGTTAATTCAATCGATGTCATGCCTAATAGCGTCATGGTTTGTGTTAGATGAGCAGTTGTCTGAGGGCGACCAGTTTGGATTTGGGCTGGTAACATAGCACAAGCCTCCTGTATATCAGAGTATAGTCGTTTTTCCAGTTAGTTGCAATATCTGTGCCACGCGCAATTTTCATACCATTCCGGATTTGTAATATTTTTTTGTGGTAATTTCCTTGGTAAAATTCTACTTATAAATACTCATGGGATTGGTGATACTATGAAAGAATTGGTTGTTGTTGGAGGGGGTCTAGCCGGGAGCGAGGCCTCCTGGCAGGCAGCTCAGAGAGGTGTTCAGGTCAATTTGTATGAGATGCGTCCAGATGCACAAACCGGAGCTCATGTTAGTTCATATCTTGCTGAATTGGTGTGTTCAAATTCTTTAGGATCTAATTTGAAAGATCGGGCTCCGGGATTGTTAAAAAACGAACTGCGTTCCATGTCATCATTATTGATCAAATGCGCTGAGGCCACAGCAGTACCTGCAGGGGGAGCATTGGCTGTCGATCGGGAATGTTTTGCTAAGCGCGTAACTGATCAACTTGGTGCTCATCCAAACATCAATGTCATCCGAAAAGAAGTAAAAAATATTCCCAGCGGAACTGTAATTATAGCTTCTGGTCCCCTGACTTCTCAAAATCTGT
>SMTZ1_10008314_pt1 | contig 10375 bp, 11 predicted proteins | sample DeeMarSWOR136_30_FD_25667 | JGI IMG/M metagenome (IMG submission 25667) | reverse complement strand
AGTCCTGCCTTTCTCATCCTGTGCTTTAATTCTCCCGGTGTAAAGGGTATGAACTCGATTCCTTTTGGAAACCCTGTTAATTCATAGATAACTCTGAAAGGGCAGATCCTGTTGGGAACAAAGACCACGAATATCCCTCCAGGCTTTAAAACTCTGACCATTTCAGAAATAGCATTCTGCCGGTCTTCATCAGTTAGAAAGTGCTCAATAACTCCACCGTTGAATACAAGATCAAAAGAGTTTCTCTTGTGTGGTATCTGTGTGATAGTACCCACCTCATACGAGATGTCCAGGTTATTCCCAAGAGTTTCTTCAACTCTTCTGCGCACCTCTTTCGCAAGGGTTAAAATACTTTCTAAAAAGTCAAGAGCAATAACCTGGTGTCCTCTCATAGCCAGAGCTAACCCCCACCGTGCCTGACCACAGCCTGCTTCCAGTACACGGACAGGTGCTGGTGGGTCGAACACTTCAAACATGATAGTTTTGAGAGGATCAGGTCCGAAAACAAAATTCACTGCTGCAGTTATGTGTTCTTCTGTATCCATCTGTTTAAACCCAATATCAAACTTCTTTTTGATAATTTTCTGGTCTGCTGAAGTCATATCTCAGTCCTCGTGGGCTGGTACTTCTCAAGGGCAATCAGTAATGAGGTTTCTCCTGATCGACCTCACAGTATAATGCAATACTCTTAGAAGAATGTATTACCTTCCATTTATAAAAGTTTTGATGGAATATCATGCTCTAGCCCGAAAATCCATTGAGAAGGTAAATTTTCTGTCTCACTCCTTGAGTATTCCCTCTCTCAAGAGTTTGACTATAGAAAGTACATTCCTGAAATTGCTCGGAGACTTGTTCGGAATGACTCCAACACTTCTCACCTGAGAGATACCTGAAAGAATTACAGAAACCTTCACAAGATTTGTGAACTGTACTATACCAGACGAATCAACTGGTCGCCAGCTCTTCTTTGGGTGAGAGATCAAAAACTGTCTCATAAATTGCTAATATGTATTAAACCACTCTCACCTTTCTCTATAGAATTACAAGAAATTTCTTTTTTTCCCATTTTTCACAGATTACGATGGTAAATGATATTCTTCTACAAAAATGAATTCACTATAGACCAAAAGATTTTTAAAATATAATCCACAAACAGTACAACACGGTGTTTCTATGAATGAACTGGAGCATTTGCTTCTTGATATGATCGAATGTGAAGTAGACCTCGATGATCTTGAAGCAGTAGAAAAGGTCATGACTGATGCAGCAAATGAGTTGGGAGTGGAAATCAGGGAGAAGATGTTCCACCAATTCTCTCCTTATGGGTTAACAGTTATCTATGTCATTGCTGAATCCCATATCTCCTACCATTCCTGGCCAGAGTATAATTCTGCATTTGTGGATGTATTTGCATGTAGCAGAATCTCGACAAAAAAGAGTATTGAGATATTCAAGAAACATTTAAGCCGAAACACACTGTTATTCGGATTTTAAAGCGGGATGCAGTGCTCTAGTTAATGGTGAGAAAATGGCAGGTCGATATAACCTTTCGTATACGGTTTATGATGAAGAGAGAGGATTATACATCCTCGATTTAGGAGAGGAGCACCTGCTGGTAAACGAGGAGAGTCTTTTTGTCATAGATCTTATCAAACAAGGAATGAATTCACAGATGATCCAGGAACAGTTTAAAAATAGATTCAAGAAAACAATTTCTGAAGAAGAAGTAGAAGAGTCGAAAACACTGCTCGGGAATCTGGAAGCCCCCTCTGGCGAGACCTATTTAGAGGTTCCTCTTATCTCAGACCTCCATAGGTATTCTGTGCATCTCTCCTTTTTGTCCCGGTGGGTGATCAACAAGACAGTGGGTTTTGTTCAATAGGGGGGGCAGTGAAGGTTATCATACTCGCCTTCAAGCAATTCAAATATCATACATATATCACATTCCACAATAGAAATATTCTTCTATCGATATCCTTTCTCCCGTCTAAAAGCTCTTTCAATCCAAACAGTGCCTTCCTCAACGAAATACTCAAATCTGTGATCACCCACTCTCAGTCTATAAAGATAGTGATTCTTTCCCCTCAGTTTCTTTATATCGACCCCACTTCTGGAACTGTATGGATCTTCAATGAGTCTCTGTAAATGTTCTTTGAGTTTCTCTTTTTCATCACTTTTGTCAAGATATTTTCGGACTCGCGGATGTACCCGAATTTCCATTTAAACCTCATCCAGCGGTATGTATTTCTCCTTTTCTTCCTGCAATTTCTTCCATCTGGCTTCGATTAACTCCTCAACATCCAGCTCCTCAAAGTAGTTCATCAGTCTCTCTATGATGTCATTGTATGATTCGCCTTTATGTCCAAAATGTTTCAGCTTTTCTCTTGTTTCTTTCTCGATTTGGATGGTAGTAGACATGGTATCGTCCTATACTTTTTATGCATTCCTTATAAATTTTATGTATGCAAGGGGCTGTCCAGTCTCTGGGTGGTTTTCTATTGTGTTGCATCTGTAACAGTTATATTGTCAAGGGTGAGGGTCATCGGGAACAAAAACTCTTTTTGGATACCCTTTTTCAGAGAACGGGAAAATCCCTCTTTGGCAGTCCCAGGAGAAAAGAAGTGTACCTTAGGCAGTTTGCTACTCCCTATCCAGGAAGCCAATTCTTTGAAACAAAAGATTCTTTGGGAATAACGTTGTGCTGTCAATGGTGGGATTTTGTTTCTACCCGGATTAATTTTATTCCGTATTCACTCCTTCAGGATTCTCCACAGTGTGGTACTCTTCAGGTTTCCGATTACATAGAAATGCTCGATGCCTTTTACTACAAGGTTCCCTCATCTTTTCACCCTGGTATGAAAATGAAACAGGCTCACCGGTTGACAGAAGCATTGAAAACGTTTTTCAGCCTCTGTAATGGAGAGAGGACCCTCAAAGATATTGCTTTATCCCTTAAAAAGGAGTACAACTGCAGGTGGAGAACTGCTTTGAAATTTACTGCAATCGCCAGTGTCATAGCATCTCAGTGCGGGCTATTCTCTCCTAAGAGAGAAAAAACCAGAAATGTGAAGCCAGGCCTCTATTACGTGTATTACGTGTATGTGTGGTTCTGTCTTCACTTCAGGGTAAAGAAGAAATCAGTAAAAAATGCATTAATAGCTCTGGTGGGTGGATGAGGTAAAGGGTTACCAGTAGTTAATTATTACAGTGTATCTCTATGAGATTAAAGTTTTTGGTAACGGTTGAGCAGTTCTTCCCAGGAAATTAAAGCAGACTGACCTCCAGTGTGTTCCACTGCATAAGAACTCATGATAGAACCAAAACCAGCGCAATCGAAAGGAGTATACCCTCTTGCAAGCCCTGCGAGAAACCCTGCACAGTACGCATCGCTAGCACCTGTGGGGTCAATACACTCTTTCACAAAAGAGGGAGTCTTAAAGGTTGTATCAGATGTGTAAAGGGTGGATGACCTATCATCCTTGTTGAGAATTAAAACAGATGGTATCCCAGCATCCAAAAGATCTTCTGGAGTTTCAACCTGTATACTGGATTTAATCTTCTGGAATTCTCTGTCGCTCAAAAACAGAAAATCCACATGCAGCACCATGTCCTCAAGGTATCCGGGATCTGTGACATGAGGATCATTTCCCACATCAAAAAAGACAGTACATCCACTTTTCTGTGAAGAAGCAGCCAGAGATATGTTGAATTCTGGATTCCCTGAGGATGATACATGTACAATTGAGTACTCTTCCAGAAGAGATGTGGGAACTTGAAAATCTTTGTATATTTCATCTACACCAGAAACAAAGGTAATCTGTTTGTTATCCGGATCTGTAAAGATGAGTACTTCTGGCATGTTCATGGTGGGAACTTCAAAAACACCTCTCAAGTCGATGTTAGAGTGCATGAGAAAGTCTTTGTACCCAGAAGATGCAAAGTCTACACCAACAGGAGCTAATAGCCCTGTTTGAATTCCCAGTGATGCACACATTACTGCAACATTAGCACCCCTCCCTCCAAAGTGGCTGGAATGCTCAAGAATATTTGCTTCAAAGTAGGGCTGCGGCAGGCATGATACCTTGTAGAGGTGGTCTAGGATAATTCCTCCCGACACTAATACATTTTGCAGCATAGAGGTCATTTTTGTCTGGAAAGAGTTCTTTTAAATGTATCTGTTCAGAGTGAGGGTTGTGTTCCCACAATATCAGGGCTCTGTAAATACTGATGAAGGTTACCATCTACTATCTGTGAACCTTAAAAGTACTGAATATAGTTGAAGTTCACTGTCATGAGGTGTGTGAAAGCTTTAGTGAAGATACTCTTTCTTAAATCAATCTTACAAGACAATAAAGAGTGATGAATGATGAAGAACAATACTCAATGTATAGATACCTTTATGAAGTGTTAAACCAGTATGTATTCCTGCTGAATAAGAAAGAAGGTGGTCCACATGGAAGTAATTGCAGCCACAGAATCACACGTTCCTGAAATCGTAGAAATGTGGAAGGATTTCATGGACATCCACAGGGATATAGACCCTTTCTTTACCAGGAGGAAGGATGCGCATACAAACTTTAAAAAGTTCTTACGAGAGTTGATCCAGTCACAAGATGCACAGGTTTTGGTTGCTATATATGAAGGGCAGGTGATAGCGTACTCTATTTCCCAGATACAGAAGCATCCCCCCATATATGAAAATGAAATATACGGCTTCATTTCTGATTTGTCAGTAGACCCTGCCTATCAAAGAAAAGGAATTGGAGAAGCCATGCTGCACAAGATGTTTGACTGGTTTGCATCCTGCAATATAAAAAGAGTTGAACTCCATGTAGCTGCCAAAAACCAGATAGGATACTCTTTCTGGAAGAAACATGGGTTCCGAGATTATGTCCACATACTGTATGTAACCAGAGAGTAATAAATCTCCTGTATTAGTATCTTGATGCTTGCTATTAATAGTTCTGTCAGAAGGTTACCCACACTTTACGTGGGCTTACATGTTAGCAGAACTTCAAAATTTCTCTCAAATCGTGTATGACAAAATCTGCAGCTTTTGCCACTGAACGATCTTTTGGGCTGTATGCAAATTTCAGGCCAACCCCTCTGAAGAGAGACACATCAGATGCAGTATCTCCCACAGCAGCAAACTCGCTCAAATCAACGAATAATTCTTGAGAGATTCGGTTGACAATCTCATCCTTTCTGGTGGGTTCCACATTGCAGATTCCTTTTAAATTTCCATCTATGGTGGTGAATTCGTTGGCAAAAATTAATTCTGATTCAATTCCTAAGGTCTTTCCCACCATTTCTGCCAGAATATCAATTCCTGATGAGATAATACAGGGAATTATTCCCTCAGCTTTCAGATGCTCGGTTACCACATCTGCATAAGGTTCCAGGGTGAAAGAAGCAAACCCTTCTCTAATATTTTCTGCAGTGGGAGAATTCCAAAGCAAAATATCTTTTTCCATCCAGGTTTCATAATCTATTAACCCTGAAAAGTAAGCTTCACGATTTTTTCTCACCCCTTCCTCATCTGCGTGAAAGTGGTGGTGGAGCAGCTGCCAAGAGGATTCTGCAATCAAAGTACCATCCATATCGAAAACGACCACTTTCATCACATAGGGTGTGCTGTTGTCTATTTAACCGTTTCCTTCAACCCTTCTGCTTGAGTCTATCATGCGCATGGTACAGATGCCAGATACAAAGTACTACAAATCCTTTCAGCTTCCTTTCTACTCCATACCATGAAATATGGCAAGCTACATTTTAAATATCAGTATGTCCAGTAACGATCATGATTGAACTAATCAAAGAGTTGGAAAAATTGAGCTTGAAAGAAATCTTGGGATATGCTGTAGAGTCTGAACAAGCAGCAAAGGAATACTACACAGAACTTTCGAAGAATGCTCCTGAGCTAGTGGCTATGAAATTTGAGAACCTTGCCAAAGAGGAGGAAATGCATAAAAAAACTGTTCTCGCCATTTATAGGGAGCTTTTTGACGATGAAAGCTACAAAATCCCTGGGAATCTCCCCCCTCTCGAGAGTCCAGTAAAGGTTAAAACAATTACCAGCCTCATTGGGGCTTTAGAAACTTCTATGTGGAATGAGCATAATGCTTACAGGGTGTACACCTATTTAGCTGCACAGGATAAAAAACACAGAGATCTATTCAAGTATCTTGCAACCATGGAGAAAGGGCACTACGAAGTTTTGAGAATGGAAAAAGATACTTATGAAAGCCATATCATAGAAAACCCTCACGTAAAGGGCATGACTCTGAAAGACCTTTGGCTGGAAGCTTACAGGACTCATTGAACTCACTGCAGAATTACCTGGCTTTGAACTGAACGAAAAATCGATGCAACCCACCTCACTTCAAAGTTACAGAGACAATGAAACAATTATTTAACCTTTTTTATGATAGAGCTTCCATCTTCCAATTCTTCCACAAAAAATGCTTCAGGTAAAGCTTCCTTGATCTCTTCAATGTGGGTGATTAAAACAATCTGGGCAAAGTACTTTCGGAGCTGATTTAAAGCTACGAGCAGATTTTTCCTCCTCTCAATATCGAAGCTGCCAAAGCATTCATCCAGGAATAGACTCTGAATTCTGGCAAAACTTTTCTGGGAAGACAGAGATAGCAACAGCCGGGAGATACCCACCCGCAAACACAGATTGATTAAATCATTTTCCCCACCAGAAAACCGAGAAATAGGATAGTATTCTCCATCATAGTAAACAGTTAAAGAATAATCTTTTTTCAGATCAATAAATGGGTATTTCCCATCAGTTGTTTCAGTCAGTAACTCTGATGTCTCTTTTCTGATTCTGGGGCGTAATCGGGACTGGATCTGGACAGGAATTTGCCTGAAAGCATCCTGCAATACTGCATATATTGTTATCATGTTCTCTATTTCTTTCTGGGATTTTTTTATTTTTTTCAGTTCTTTTTTAGATTCATTCAGTTTTTCCAGCTCTTTGGTCCGTTCATCAAACTGTGTTTTCTTTTCTGTGTACTCTCTCGATACTTCTAACTCTTTTTCAACAATTTGATCTCTTTTTTTCTTTATGTTGGCAAATTCCTCAGGTATTTTTGCACATTTTTCAAATTCAGTTTGTAATTCTCCAATTTTTTTCTCTTGGGTGGTCAATTCATTTTTGGTTTCTTCAATAGATTTTAAAATGTCCTCTCTTTTTGAGATTCTTTCAGTTAACTTGATCATTTCAACTTCAATTACTGATTTTTTCTCCACCTCTTTTTTCAGGTTTTCATATTCAGAAGAGTCAAATCCCAAGTTTAGAATTTCTTTTTCCAGGTCTATGACCTCATTTTTTCTCTCATCTAGTTCTTTAAATCTTTTTTCATTTTCTGCAATTTTATTCTCATCATCTTTTATTCTTTTTTTGATGTCTTCGATTCTCATTTCTGCTTTTACATATTTTTGTTCCTCCTTTCTTAGTTCATTTAAATCTTTTTCTTTCTTTTTTAATTCTTTAACATGGGTATCCAGCTCATTTTTCATTTCAACTAGATGTTTCTCTTTTGATTCGTATTTTGATTTTGCTTTCTCATTTGCAGCAATTTCTTTGGTGTACTTGGCAACCAATTCATCCAGATGCTCTTTTTCTAAAGGTCTCTTGCACTTGGGACACGGAGCTCCAATTCCGATGGATTGGATTTCTCCTAATTCTTCTTGGAGGTCTGTAATGCGGCTCTTGTACTGTGCCTCCTCAGCCAGGAGTTCTGCTTCTTTTTCTTTTATCTTATCCAGTTTCTGGGTTTCTTCTTCTCTTTGCTGGGGAACAATCTCAAGGTGACTGATCTTCTCCCTGATAGTTTTTAAAATTGCTCTTGATTCTTTGAGTTCTTCTTCCTCAGATTTTAGCCTGGTTATCTCTTCTTTGAATTCAGTTATTCTTTCCTGAAGGTTTTTTCCAGTGACAGTTATTTCAGTTTGCAGGTTTTGTTTTTCGTTCATCTTTGAATCATACACCGATTTTATTTTATCCAGAGAGGATAACTTCTCCTTTAATTTCAAAAGGCTATCATATTCAGGTTTTAATTTCTCTTTTTTTGAGGATGCCTCCTCTATAGTTTTGAGATCATCTTTTCTTTCTTTTAAAATGTTTGAGAGATTTTCTATGCCCTTTTCTGCTATTGTAACTTTTGACTGCAGATCAATAAATCGGTTGTAGTCTGCTTCCAGGTTGGCATACTGGGTCTTGACAGTTTCAGATTGGGTCTTCACTTTTTCATATTCGGATTCAAGTTTTGCTACAGCCTCTTTCAACTCCTTTAACTGTTCTTCCAGGAGAGGAAGTTGTTCTAAAATCCTTTCTTTTTCTCCTATTTGTAATTTTGCAAAATCTAATTCTTTTTCTTTTTCTTTTTTCTTATTCTTAGTTAATTCCTCGAATTTTTCATAAATCCTTAGATTGAAAAGGCTGTTAACCAGTTTTTTGCGCTCAGAAGCAATTTTGGAAGTGATCAAATCCAGTTCTTTCTGCCTGATAAATGAGGATGAAATGAATCCTTTAACACTCAATCCCAAATCCTGCTCAATCCTGGCAGTTACTTCCCTGGATTTCACTGCCTGTACCTCCCCATCAATCCGCAGCTTTGACCTGACTCCCCGTTTTGCATTTAAGTAGCGAACCACCTTGTAGGTGTGATTACCCAGAAGAAATTCTACTTCTACCCCCATTTCTTCTTCACCATCTCTGATTAAATCTTGCTGTTTGACTCCTTCTCTTCCTTCCATGCTCTGGGTAATACCGTATAGGCACCAGGTGACAGCTTCAAACAACGAGGACTTTCCCGCTCCATTGTTCCCGAAGATACCGACCATGGAATTGGTTAAAGTGATACTAGCTTTCTTATATTTTTTGAAGTTGACCATACGGATAGACTTTAAAATCATCCTAAAATCTCCTTTATAATTTTTAACCCCTCCTGGAGAGCTTCTTCTTTTTTTACAGCCTCCAAATATCGTTTTAACTCTTCTTGTGGGGCATACATGACTTCTTCATCTTTGATTTCTTCAAGTTCTTCTAGAATTGTGGAATCTTTTATTGAAAAGTGCAGAGCATCTTTTGCTTTTTCTCTCATAGATGGGAAATTAATATCTTTCCTGGCTACAGGATCTATTCTTCCTTTCAAGATGAGCCTGATTATTTTGTCTTCAATATCAGTTAGTAAGGAGGTGCATTCTTCTGTTATCTGGAAAGCGTTCTTGTCAGTGCAGTTGTATTCAATATCTCTCATGTCCCTGCTGGGCATTGTCACAAATTCAGGATCTCCATCGTATATGATGAAGCCTTTTTCTTCATCTTTTTCATTGAAGTCATACCGCTCTAGAGAGCCGGAGTAAACCATGTTGGAAATTTTTTGGTGTTTGTGGATGTGGCCCAGAGCAACGTAATCATAGGGAGGGAGGGTTCCCGGTTTTACTGTTTCTTCTACATATTCCATGAATCTCTCAGAACCCCAGACAGCTCCTTCCACCACACAGTGCAGCATTAATATGTTGGTTCTCCCAGGTTCAAGGGGTGGGATGTGTTTTTCAGGAGTTGTGGTAAAGGGTACACCTGCTATAGTGTAGGGACCAACGTGTTTTTGGAAAGGGGTTAACCCAACGTGGATTGAAGGAATGTCCAGATATAATGTGAGAGGATTCCTGACCCCTCTTGAGCGGGGAGTTTCATGATTCCCTGGTATGAGGTAGGTGGGAATCTTCTTTTGTGATAATTTCTTGAGCTGATCTTGAGCGAATTTGCGGATAAAATTGGTAGGGTTTACCCGGTCAAAGAGATCGCCTGAAAACACGAATACATCGGGGTTTAATTCTGTAACCTGGGAGATCAAATGTTCAAAGGCACGACAGAAGTCCATCATCCGTATGTTTAACCCAGTTTCTGGGTCAATTCTGTGGTAACGGGTAACACCTAGATGAGCATCAGCTGCATGCACAATCATGGTTCTGGTTTATACTGGGAGGTTATAAAGGTTTGGAACAAATGCATGATTCTCTTCAAAGTGTGACATATAGTTGATGGCGAAGAAATGTATTGGCAGCTCCAGGTGTGTACATATAGTCCACATACAGCAGCTTTGGTTTTTACACCCCAACCGAAACCTTTATATAGGTTAACAAATGTTATATAATAATCACTATATAATAATTGTTATATAGTGATTATTAAATGAAGATCCCTAGTGAAATTGTACAAGAGAGTTGAGAACGTGGACATAAAGGGACTTCCATATGAGATCAAGAGGAATCCAACAGCCCTGTTGATACTCTTGTATCTGAGTGAAAAAGGCGATTCTGATTCCATAGGGCACATTGCCCAAGAGATCGGATTTAC
>SMTZ1_10008313_pt1 | contig 10375 bp, 9 predicted proteins | sample DeeMarSWOR136_30_FD_25667 | JGI IMG/M metagenome (IMG submission 25667) | reverse complement strand
AACGGCACGAGCATTATGAAAACATATACATATCCACCGTGGACATTACACCAAAAGACCGTGACGGGTATTATGAGCCAGATGTACAATATGTGTCGATAGGTAGCAAGGACCAGCACAAGCAAAAATACAGCCACCAAAAGATTGGAGAAACCTGCGGGGCGGATATCGAGGAATGAGCGGCCTACAAACATCGCAAAGCAGGCAAAAACCGCCGACAGAGCCGGATTGACGCCTAACAATTGGCCGGTGTAATAAACACAGATGACGGTGATTATGTAAATAGCGAACTTCCAGTAAACAAGCGTGTTAAATGAATAGCTCTCGGCGTCTGCAAACGGCGATAAGTGGGTCAGCCAGTAAAAAATAACGTGTGTGAGCCAGTTCTGATTTACCCAGCCGGTAGGATGCCAGTATTTGACTGTCTCAAGACCGACCTTGTCCGTAATCCATTGGGCCCACGGGGGCCACTTTCTTATCTGCTGCTCTGTCGGCCCTGCCCGGTGTGAGTTTGCGCTGAAGGGTTCTACCGTGTCAACACCATGATTGATAAAATGCCGACCACAGGCCATCGCGACCCAGGTATCACCGGCACCGACCATATGACTACTGGCATGGAAGGCGAAAATCAGCATCGCAAGCCAGGCAAATATCATCGGCCAGCCTGACAAAGCAACGCCTTTTTTTCTCTCTATTGCTTCAGCCATTCTTCTATTCTATGCAATCCTTCGGTAATTTGTTCGAGTGAGCAGGCAAAACTCAAACGCACGTTTCCGTCGCAGCCGAACGGCAGGCCCGGAACAAGAGCGACATTGGCCTGTTCCAGAAGTGCCTTTGCGAAATCCATACTGCCGTGGATTTTTGCACCATTAATAGTTCGGCCATAATGCGCTGAAACATCAGGAAAACAGTAAAAAGCCCCTGTAGGCTCGGTACAATCGACACCTTCGATGCTGTTCAACCGCTCTGCCATGTATTTTCCACGTTGTTCAAACTCCACTCGCATGTTCTCTATGACCTCAGCGGCAGGTTCCCCTAATGCCTCTATCGCCGCATATTGGCCGAACGTTACCGGATTTGAAGTCATATGGGACTGCAGACGTCCCATAGCCTTTATTACCTCCAAGGGCCCTGCTGTATAGCCCAGACGCCAGCCAGTCATAGAGAAAGCCTTGCTGAACCCATTGAGGGTAAGGGTTCTGCTATAGGCATCTTCGCTCAGTGAGGCAAAGCTGACAAACTTGGTATCGCCGTAAACGAGCTTCTCGTATATTTCACCTGAAAGCACAATCACGTTTGTTCCTTCGAGAACCCCCGCAAGCCCAGCGAGTTCGTCCGGTGTATAGGTGAAACCACCGGGATTGTTGGGCGAATTGATGACCACCATAGCAGTTTTATCTGTGATAGCATTTTTTAGCTGTTCGTCGGTCATTTTGTAGCTGTTGGCCCTGTCAGTTTGAACTATTACCGGCACTGCTCCGGCAAGCTTTATCGCTTCCGGATAGGTCACCCAGTATGGAGCTGGCAGGACAACCTCATCGCCTGGGTCGAGAACGGCCTGCATTGCTTCGTAGAGCGAGTGCTTGCCGCCGATGTTGACGATGATTTGCTCCGGCGTATATTCCAGACCGTTTTCATTGCGGAGCTTCTCGGCGATGACTGTCCTTAGCCCAATTATTCCCGCGGCAGCTGTATATTTTGTTTTGCCAGCCTTCAGAGCAGCAATGGCAGCATCCTTTATGTACTCCGGCGTGTCAAAGTCCGGCGCTCCCGCGCCAAAACCGATAACATCGACACCTTGAGATTTTAGTTCCTGCGCCCGGGCAGTAACAGCTATGGTTGCCGAGGGCGGAACATCCTGAGCTCGTTTACTCACTTTCATTTTCTTTGTACCTTCCAAAATCAGCTTGTTCTGTCAGAAATAATATTAGAAACAAGACGGCAGGTCAAGAAGATTGGTGAGATTGGGCCCTGGGTACTTCGCTAAAGCATGTAATTTGACGCTGATTTTCTCGAGGCGATTATCTGCTGGTCGCAAAATTAAACACGGATTAGACCGAAAGGACTCTTCAATTCGCAGTACGGTCTGCCAACGCTAACTGGAAAGCTCCCCCAATCATTGTAGGGGTTATAAGGAGTGTCGATATATCTGTAAAACACCAGATAGTTGTGGAAAGCAGATTCTCACCCTCATTTGGCAGCAACCGGGTGATGTTCAAGAACATTTTCGATCTTCTCAATCAACTCGCTCAAGTCAAAGGGCTTAACAACATAATCCTCGACACCGCAAGTCTTTGCCCGCACAATATCCTGCCGCTGGCTTCGCGCAGTCAACATTATAACTGCGCATTTCTTACACTCCGGATGCTTGCTTAAAGCCTCAAGCATCTGAAGCCCATCCATGATTGGCATAATCACATCAAGCAGGATGATATCCGGTTTTTCCTCTAAAGCCCTCTCCAAGCCTTCTCTGCCGTTACCGGCAGTTACGATGCTGTACCCATTCATCTCAAGTCTGTCTTGAAGTGTCTGCACAAGGTCAGGCTCATCATCGACTATCAGTACCTTAGTCTTGTTGGTATTCTTTTTTCGTCCTAAAAAATCAAACATATCTGCTCTCCCATGCTATCGCTTAACTTCTGGGTCGCTCTTCTCCGCAAATCAGCTGTTTTTTCGGCCCTGCGCCCAGCTTCTCCAACTCCTCTCCTCCCGCACGAATCGCACAGTTGGCTCTTGCCAACATCGGTAAAATCAGCCTCCAACTGAAGTTTTTTCTCGTCCCCCTCCTTACGATTTTCGTTACATCCGGAAAAATCGGCCGAAATAACCGGCCACCACAGCAGCGCCTCGGCGGCGCATATCAATAGGCCCTGATATCCCAATTAATAGCCGGGCTGTTAGTAGCCGCTCAAATACCAAATCAGGCCGCAATTAAATATCTTGGTTTCCGGGCGATTCGTTTTCTCAGTTTAAGAACCAAGGTTCCGGTCCTCAGACAGGTCACCGGACCCGGCGGCGGCTGTGGCCGGTTCAGCATTCGAGTCTACAGCATGAACTACGGGTAAATACTTACTAATAGCTGCATACAACTTCTTGCTGTCGACCGGTTTTGTAAGGAAACAATCAAACACTTTCTTGATGTGACGGTTTTTATCATCCGATGGGCAGGTGGCGCTTAAAGCAATAACAGGCGTTGTTACACCTTTCTCCTGCAACTTTTCCCTCGCTTCGTAGCCGTCCATTTTGGGCATTTTAATATCCATTAGTATCAGGTCAAATGGTTCAGCCAGGGCCTTCTCCACAGCCTCAATCCCATCCTGTGCGACCGACACGCGCATACCCATTGCTTCCAGCAATAAGGACATGACCGTGCGATTTGAAGGCTGGTCTTCCGCCAATAGGACGTGCCCGACAAATTGCCGGTGATACCGAGCATCAGATTCTTCATATGGAGGAACCAACGGCTCTCGCCGCTCCAATATCGGCTCCGACGCGATATCAACGCCTGCCGGTATTATCAGCGAAAACACCGAACCTTCGTGAGGCTTGCTTGTTACTGAGACCTTTCCGCCGAGAAGCTTGACTAAATGACTGGCAATAGTCAGCCCCAGGCCCGGGCTTGTGAACTCGCAGTCATTTGAATCTTTGATTCGGGTAAAAGGTTCAAAAATGACCCTCTGCTTGTCAATCGGGATACCGACTCCGCTGTCCACCACATCAAAACGGATAAAAGGCGTACCCTCGCAGTCTTCAAGGGAAATCTTCAGATGTATGTAGCCTGTATCTGTAAACTTGACAGCGTTCCTGGCCAAGTTAATCACGCACTGACACAGCCGGGCAGGGTCTGTACGTATGTTCGCAGGCAGCTCGGTACACTGCAATATCTCAAACTCCAATCCCTTTGCACGAGCGCGGGGCCGCACCAATGAGTCAATCTTCTCGAGCAACTCACCAAAGGAGCAGCTAACTACATCAACATTCAGCTGACCGGACTCAATCCTGGACAGCTCCAGAACATTTTCTACCAGAGAGACCACACTTTGACCCGCCTGATATATCTCATTTACATACTCAGCCTGAGAATCCGTGATTTCTTCGTACCGCAACAGCTCGCTGAAGCCTATTATTGCATGCGACAGAGTGCGAATTTGAAAGGCCATATCGGCTATGAACCGGCTATTGAACTGGACGGTTCTTTGCTTTTGTTTTTTTGCTCGTCTGGGACCCCCGCCAGCGGAACCGCGGTCAATACTCATTGTTTCCTTAGACCTCATAGTCATGCTCCTTGTGAAATCATCTAGAGCCTATCCCAAAACCCCAATTATTGGCCTTTTCAGTGCCATAAATGGCGTCTTTTGAGGTTTTGGGATGACTTCTAAATTTCAAACCTGTTCCGTCAAAACCAGTAACCTCTTCCTCTACTGCCTCGGCCTCTCATGGTACAACGCCGGCGGAGGAAGCCGCAACGGAGCTACATGGGCTGACCAATGGCAGAAGGACCGTGAACGTTGTACTCCGGCCAAGTTCACTGTCCACCTCGATTCTACCGCCATGCATCTCGACTAATTCCTTTGCAATCGACAGGCCTAAGCCTGTACCTTGCTCTCCCGGGCCAATCTGCTTTTCAATCTGGACGAAGCGGTCGAAAATTTTATCTATATCGCTGGCTTCAATGCCGGGGCCGTCATCTTCAATCTCAACCGCAACCGTCGAATCAAGCCACTTTGCTCGCACGCAAATGTGGCCTCCGTGGGGAGCGAACTTTATAGCATTGCTGATAAGGTTAATCAGCGTTTGCTCTATTCTGTCACGGTCAGCGTTTATAACAAGTTCACAATCAGGTAGAAAAGTTTTTAGCTCAATGTCTTTTTCATTCGCGAGAAGCGACAAAACCCTTACTGTCTCGGAAATCGCGGAGCGAACGTCGAACTGGGCCAGACGCAATCTCATCTTTCCTGCCTCAATTTTGGATATATCGAGGAACTCATTGATGATTCTTGCAAGCCTGTCGATAGTTCCGTTAGCCATTTCGAGACTTTCTCGCAGCTTCGGATTGAGTTGGCCCTTGACACCAGCCAGGGCATTTGAGATTATATTTTTGAATATGCTCAGAGGTGTCCGTATTTCGTGAGACACGGATGCAACAAATTCGCTTTTTAATCTTTCCTGCTCCTTCCGTTCCTGCTCAGCCCGTTTGCGCTCAGTGATGTCCTTGGCTATATGGACGGAACCTTGAATCTGGCCATCTTCATCGAAGACGGGAGAGGTAGTTACCTCAATGTAGATTCCCAGGTGTTCTTGGTAGAATACTGCTGCACTTGGTTTTTTCGTTTTCAGCGTTTGAGCATGAGGGCAATTCGAAGTATGGTGGTTTGGACATCGGTATACCTCGTGGCATCTCTTGCCAATTAGTTGCTGAGGTTCCACTCCGAGCGCATCGGATAAAGACCTGTTGAGTCTTAGGATATTGCCCTCTCTATCGAGAATCGAAATGAAGTCGGTAATGGAGTCAAAGGTTGTTCTCCACTCCTGTGCAGCTCTTTTGAGTCTTTGCTCCGGCCGCTTGCGCTCTATCGCATAGCGAATTGCCCGCATCAACGCATCATCAGAAAACTTGCCTTTAACAAGGTAATCTCCGGCACCTTTTTCTATTGTTTGCAGGCCCATTTTCTCGTCAGGCAGGCCGGTCAACACAACAATGGCAACATTCGAATCCGTGTTGTGCACCTTCTGGACGGTGTCGATTCCGCTACTATCCGGAAGATTCAAATCAAGCAGTACAACGTCGTACTTATTACTGCTCAGATGTCCTACCGCTTCGGATACAGTCCCCGCAGTTTGTATATTAAACTGTACACTATGCGGGAACCTGGTCAAAGCCTTCGTTATCAGCCGACGGTCAACGACATCATCATCAACCAGCAAAACGTCAATCGGTTCGGAAGCCATAGTAAATTTCCAGACAAGCTCGCTTACCTAATTACAAACGCAGTTCCGCTTGGACTCGTAACTTAAATGCAGCCTCCGGCGTATTTTCACAAAATCACCTGTCTCAGTCCCGGATATTTCTCCGTAGCACCATTCTCCAAAAGTTCTCCTCTCCAACCAACTGACTCCTACAGTATTTTAAAACTTGTTCCTGAGCCTGGTCACGTCATCTGCGGCCCCGTCGAACGTCCTATAATTAGGAGGCGTTAATCCAAGCCGGACCTGAAATTTATCGACATATCCGAACCGCGATTTAAGCAAAAAGGCCGCGTACATCACATCTTTAAAAGACGGACCTGCGAGGTTTTTTGGCAAATGTGAGAAAATAAAATTAAAATGCTTGACACAGGGGGCATCCCCGATAAAATAACGTCCTATGGTGGTGAATGTGGTTTTCCGGTGTTCCGGGCCATGTATTTCTACTCCCAAGATAAGGAATATCCTGACGGCGTGTCTAACCTTGATTAACGACAACAGTTATGGCTTTTGAAGATTTGGCCTATGCAAAAGTATAAATGTCCCAGATGTGGTTATATATATGACCCGCAAGTCGGACGTCCTGACAAAGGGACCAAAAAGGGAATTTTATTCGAAGATTTGCCCGATGGCTGGAGGTGCCCCGAGTGCGGTGAGAAGAAACACAGCTGGCCCCCCTGGGTAAAAGTTAATCCAACTCCACCTTGAAATAACCTAAGTACACAGATTCGCAGCCGGACGCTCCTTACTTTCATTTATCGTTAGCATCGTCCGGCATTTCCACCAGCGGTAGTAAGTCCTTTTTACGTGGTCTGGGTATCTGCAGCAGAGGATAGCCCTTAAGCTCATTAAACCTGCTCATCTGCTCTTTTGTCAGAGGCTCACCCTTATAGATATGTGGCGACAAAAACACAACCAACTCCGAATTTACTTCAACAATTCTCGTGCTTCGGAACAGAAATCCAACAATTGGCAGGTCTCCAAGGAACGGAATCTGGTCCACACTCTCGGTTGTTACCCTTCGACGAAGCCCGCCTATAGCGACTACCTGCCCGTCTTCAAGCAAAAGTGAAGTGTTGGCTACCCTTGCGTCCACCACCGGCACGCCTGTTTCACTGGCCCCCGTCTCGACCTTTTGTTCGGTATCCACCTGCAGAAAGATTTCATTATCCTCTGTCAGTGTCGCCGCAACCTTCAGGGTAACGCCCACATCTTTGAAGGAAGTGGCTGACAACTGGCCGCCTTCAGACGTTTGTATAAGCTCGTTAAAAGGTATTTCATCTACTGCCCTTATCTCCGCTTTTCGGCCGCTTACAACCATAACCTTAGGACTGGCAAGTATCTCAAGATTTGTTTTCTGCTGCAGCAAGTGCACAACATTCCGAACGGTGCCGCTGATAAGCGCAAAATCACCGCCGATTCCGGTGGTATTAAACGCCGTAGCATTTCCTATATTCGTGGCTGAATCAATTGTCGAGCCCATCCTGTCCGTAAAATTCTGCCTGTAACTTATATCATAAAACTCGTCAGAAAGTATGTCCCAGTTGACACCTATTTGAGTATCATCCTCAAGCTGAACGTCGACAATGACTACCTCCACGACAATCTGTCGAGGGGTTCTGTCTGCCTCTCGCACCTGTCTGATGATTCTTTCCAGATTTTCCTTATTATCCGAAACAATCAGCGAGTTACTTTTCGCGTCGACCGCAATAGTTCCGTATCCCGACAGCATATTTTCAAGGGCGGCTTTGAGGTTCTTGGCATCAAGGAACTTGAGCGTAGCGGTTTGTACAAAAAGCTCAGGTGCAGGTTCTGCCGGCCTTTCAGACCTAAATACCCGTTCAAACAGGGTTTTTTTCTTTTCAGAGCCTACTTCCTCAAACGGGTTCTCACGTCCGACCGCCTCCAGAGCCGTGCTTTCTGTTTCCTCGGGTTGTGCCTGCGTGTACTCATGCTGGAATGAAGTGGTCGCAAGTACACAACACAGCAGCATCTTCAGACATAACGACTTATTCATTTGCGAAAATCTCCCTGTCACGAATTGTGTAAATTGTTACCACCATCTCACATTCCAACGGGTCGGGCTTCTTACCAAAGGCAGCTATCTTGAGCGAACGGACAACCACCTTTTGGGACCGGTTCGTTACTTTCGAGAGAAAACTTATAATGTTGCCATAAGGGCCCACAAAACTAACAACCGCGCTATTCTCAACTATCTGGCCGTCGCTCTCGACGGAAGCCGGCACACCACCCAAATTACCCGAAAGAAAGTTTATAGAATAAACAAGACAGCCTGCTGCATTACAAACAGCTTCAATATCACTGAAGAATCTTCGCGCCTCATAAGGAGTAAATACCGCACTCTGAACACCGGCCAGTTCGGCCCGCAGCTTCTCAACCTCTTTCCTTGTTATTGCCTCCTTTGTTTTGATGATTTTATTTTTTCTCGCCATGTCCCCCATCATAAGCTCATACTGCTGCGCGGCATGTAAATATTTGGTATGCGGCGCAACCATCCAGTTATATGCCGCCACGGCCACAATAATGACTACCGCGGCCGAAAACGCAATCCTTGATGACCGACTCGATTTTGCAAGTGCATTCATCAACATAGGTTATGTGCCTTCAAAAGTCGTCAGCGAGCAGTCAATCCAGTATGATACCAATCCCTCGACAGACTCGTCTTTTTCCGCCTCAACCAGAGCAGCGGATGCCATGTACTCGCTTTCGCCAAGCATATCCACGAAAAGATGGACCGCTTCGTATGAAGTTGACCGTCCCTTTATTACTATTTTTGAGCTGTCCTCGCCGGACAGATTGGTAATCCAGAGTGACTGGGGGGTTCTGCGCCTGATATCCTCAAGAATCACGTGCCAGTCGCCGCAGTGCTCCGAATGCAGAATTTCGTTTATCTTGTTAAGCTTTTCACGAAGCTCTTCTGCTTGTTTGGATATCTTCTGTTGCTCAACCCAAAGGGCTTTCGTACCCATAACCGGTTCTTCTTGCTTCAGGCGTACAATTGTCTCGTTCGTCTTGTTCAGGATTGCACTTAACACCCCTACAGCCAATATCATGACAATCAGGACCGCAGCGGCAATATTGGCTGTTATCAAAGCGTATTTTTTTACCGCCTTAACATCAGCACTTTCGGGGGGCATGAGATTTATTTTCAGCTTAGTCTGCGGTACCTTCATTAATCCCATAGCTAAACCGGTTGCGACAAGCGAAGCTGCCGGCGCATCAGAACCCGTAACAACCGGCGTATTCTCAACCGCATCTGCCTCTGAAATTACCTCTAACTCCAAATTGCCAAATTTACTTCGCAGTAAATCGGTGATTTCACCCGCACGCTCGCAGCCGCGACACAGGACGGTAATCAACCGCCAGCTGTCCGATTTCTCACCAATCTCCACATCGTAGTACTGGATAATGGCGCTTATTTCCTCCATAAAACGAACAAGCCCTTCTTCGGATTGACAAGCATCTTCGGTGACATTCCTCCTGCGGATAAAATCCAAATTCTGGTTCTGAAAGACGCTCAGGGTTATATCGGCACCATCCACGAGGGCAATCAGGACGTTGGAATTGGCGCTTCCTGCTATCTTTTTCTCGTAAAGCGCTCTGGCACAAGCAACCTCGGCCGGCTCAACAGACTCGACATTTAGACCGGCCTCATTCAGCACCTTAATCAGCGTAAGCACTTTTTCATTTTCCGCAGCAACGACAAAAACTCGCTTCCCTGCCGACTGGGATAGAGACGACACCCCGCAATAGTCCAGCGATATATTTCGGGAAGGTAGCACCGCACAGTGTTTTACCTCTTTGCGCACGTACTGTCCTACATTGGACGGCAAATCCTCCGGCAGCTCCATAATCTGTGTAAGCACGGGTCGGGCAAACAACGAAACTGCAGTTCGTTTGGCGCCTATTTTGCAGCGATTACTCAATGTTTTAATCGCTTTTGTCAGTATGGCCGGGTCTTTGACGCTGCCGTTACTAACCGCACCCGGCGGGATGGACTCACTTGCCGCTTCGACCAACGTGACGCCGTCTTTGGTCTGCCTTAGCAACGCCAGCTCAATCCTTTCATCTGAGATACACACGCCCACCGATGTCCTGCTGAGTATGTTCAGTGACACCCTGTTCAGCGCCTCTAATGACGTTTTAGTAAGCCTGCCTAATGATTCTTTAGTGAGCATCTTGAATCGTCCTGTTATTGTTCGTCGTGCTCGCCTTGACCTTCTCGTTATTCGGAGTACTCGTTCATCTTTATATTGTCTATTCTTATTACGTGTGGGCTGCTGCCTCCACTTACCGTGATTTGGGCCTCAATAGTGGCGGTATAGCCCTGCCAGGAAGTAACAGCCGCCGATATCGTCAGATTGTCGCTGTTGACATCGACATCATATTC